>Ga0268283_1001176_pt1 | contig 13244 bp, 7 predicted proteins | sample saktaG_13_FD_190140 | JGI IMG/M metagenome (GOLD analysis project Ga0268283, IMG submission 190140) | Saline water microbial communities from Sakinaw Lake, British Columbia, Canada - sak_2013_06_06_36m | ecosystem: Environmental > Aquatic > Non-marine Saline and Alkaline > Saline ... | reverse complement strand
TAACCCATCAATACAAAATTGGCAATCCAGACCGGCACCTGCTCGCCAGAGATCGGATGCAGCGCTTTTATACCAGAATCAATACCGAGTTTTTCCATGGTTTCCATGGCCGCTTCCGAGGTTTCCATCAGCTTGCAGTCATTAATAAACGCGCCAATGTCGGCATTGCTTTCGGCAGCTTTTAACGCCAACGGATGTTCAGCCGCAACGGCCAAATACGTCACGCCCATTAAGGTATCAGGACGTGTGGTATAAATCCGCAAGGGCTGAGCCATTTCCGGAACCGGAAAATCCATCTCAACGCCTTCAGAGCGACCGATCCAATTGGCCTGCATGGTCTTAACCTGCTCCGGCCAGCCATCCAGTGTTTCCAGTGAAGCCAGTAATTCATCGGCATAAGCGGTAATTTTTAAAAACCACTGCGCGATTTCCTTGCGCTCAACTTGAGTATCACAACGCCAGCAACAGCCATCAATAACCTGCTCATTAGCCAGAACCGTCATGTCATGTGGACACCAATTGACCGGCGCGGTTTTTTTATAAACCAGTCCTTTAGCGAGCAATTTAAGGAAAAACCATTGTTCCCATTTATAATAGTCAGGATCACACGTTGCTAATTCGCGGTTCCAATCATAACCAAAACCGAGTCGTTTAAGCTGATCACGCATGTAATCAATGTTTTGGTAAGTCCAATCAGCAGGATGAACGCCATGCTGCATTGCCGCGTTTTCTGCCGGCAAGCCAAAAGCATCCCAACCCATAGGCTGCAAAACATTTTTTCCCAACATGCGCTGATAACGACTAATCACATCGCCAATGGTGTAATTACGCACATGGCCCATGTGCAATTTTCCACTGGGATAGGGAAACATGGATAAGCAATAATACTTTTCTTGCGTATCATTAGCAGAAGATTCCGAGACATTAAATACCCCTGAAACATCCCAGGCGGCCTGTACGTCTTGCTCAATTGAGAGCGGTTGATAATTTTCTTGCATCCTTCTCGTCTTTTACCAGTCAAAAGCGTTAGAATACCGCACTGTTGCTTAAATCTAAAGCGTCATTTTTCAGGAGCTAAACCATGAACAAAAATAAATTGATCACCGCCTATTCCGATTTTATGAAACATCTCCATGAAACCATGGAAGATACGTTGCATTCTTTTGCTGAAGCGTTAGAAATTTCCAAAGAAAAAACCAGCAAAAGTAGCGACTTGACTGCCGATGAACTGAACAAGTTATCAAGTTATATTAAACGTGATATTGAACAAGCTGCCCACGGCTTATCCGAGAAGGAAGATAAAGATTCACTTTCAGAGTGGTTTAAATTTGATATTGAATTGATTGAAAACTTCACACTGGACGCTTTTTTAAGCGTTGCTGACAAAACCCGTCTGGAACTGGCCAAGTTGGAGCAACTTGCAGAAGCCCATACCTATCATAGCGGCGATATTACGGTGCCCGGAACGTTTATTTGTGATGCCTGCGGTAAAGAAATAGCCTTTAAAACACCCAGTGAAATCCCGGAATGTCCATCCTGTCATGCAAAAACCTTTATACGCATTTGATATTACGGGGTCAAGGCTTATAATACGTTTTTTATCTTTTTGATTTCAACGGAAATAACATGCGCAGAGTCATCTTTAATCAGAAAGGCGGTGTCGGCAAATCAACGATTACCTGCAATTTAGCCGCCATCAGTGCCATGGAGGGTAAGCGCACCTTGGTCATTGATCTGGATATTCAAGGTAATTCTACGCATTATCTGCTGGGTCACAAAGTTACCGAAAGCGATAAGACTATTGCCCTTTTCTTTAAAGATTGTTTAAGCCTGTCCCTGTTCGGGGGCAACAACAATGCCGGACTTGACGCGGTTATTCATGAAACGCCTTTTCCCAACCTGTTTGTTATTCCATCACATCCCGAGCTTGAACCGTTGCAAGGTCGTTTGGAATCGCGCTTTAAAATTTTTAAGCTAAAAGAAGCACTGGAAAAACTGGAGGGGTTTGACGCTATTTATATGGACACCCCACCTATTCTTAACTTCTACAGTCAATCGGCATTAATCGCTGCCGAAAAATGTTTAATTCCGTTTGATTGTGACACTTTTGCCAGAGAAGCCTTATATACCTTGATGCTGGCAGTCACAGAAGTCAAAGCCGATCATAATCAAAACCTTGAGATTGAAGGCATTATCGTTAACCAATTTCAAAGACAGGCCAATTTACCGCGCCAATTGGTTGATGAACTGATTGCCGAAGGACTGCCTGTGCTTGCCGCGATGATATCACCGTCAATTAAAGTCAGAGAGTCTCATACGGTATCGCAACCTTTAGTGCATTACGTTCCCAATCATAAGCTAAGCGATGAATACCGTGCTTTATATGCCGAGATTCATAACGATTAACGAACCTGTTTTTTTCACCACAAAGACACGAAAGTGTTTAAAAGCGGGAGTGCAATCGCTTCAGCTATTGCCTGCAAAAGCAGCTAAAGTAGTAGAGGGCGCATCACGCACCACAACCATGCCAGAGACATAAACCCAATAGGCATCCAATAGAAAAATTAATAGATTTTGGTGTAAATAAAACCGCTTAGTGAATTCGATGGCTACCCACTTTAGTCAGGACAAAAATACCGTCGTTAGACCTGTCAGGTCTGTCCCATGTTAAATTGATAGCCGTGAATGCGATTTTAGGTACGCGATGCGCATCCTACCACTCTTTTTAAATACATAACCCCAGTTTACAGAACAAAAAAAGCCGCTGAACAGCGGCCATTGAGTTACAACTAGAGGGTTAACTAATTTAATCGTGATGATCTTTTAAGTGAGGAATTTTTCTTTGGACATATTATTACCAATCTTTCCTGAACGGTTGTTTTTTCACTCATGTCAGTGAAACACTTCAAATAGACTATTTATTTTTCCAGACTGATAACTCTGCTAACGCTGACTACTATAAAGACCTTTTATTAAAATAACTTTACAGTTTGATGAATTTTGTGTGACAACGCGTTAAAAAATAGAACACAGATAAAACGGATTTGACTGATTGACGCGGATAAAACAAGTTTCTTAATCTTCAAGTTTTTAATGCTTGATTTCTGGGAGTTCAGCGACAACAAGCATTAGGCGTAGGCCGGAATAAGACCACCCAAGCGTAGCGCGTGGTTGCATTTCCGGCATACTCGTACAGCATGCCGGAAACGCTCAACTCACTGACGCTTGAAAAGCCTTATTCCGGCTTATAGATTTTCAGATAAATAATTTCGATGCTAACGGATACCATCCCTTTAAGGGATGGTATCCGTGTGAACTAAATCTTCATGTAATGGAAGTTTAATGCCTGAAAGACTATACATCTGATTGACCCGGATAAAGCAATTAACCATCAATAAAAAAACTGTCATCACCTCGTCAAATAAAAGGGGTAATCTCACGACAGGTCGAGACGTAATTATTCAGTCCCCCTCTTTGAAAAAGAGGGGTTAGGGGAGATTTTATTAGATAAATCCCCCCTCGCTTTACCTCCTTTTTTCAAAGGGGGAGGTAAACAACTACGTCGAGACAGGTCGAGATAATCCGGCATAAAGATACCGCAAGGAAATGTTTTTCCGGCTGTTTCCTGACAAGAATCCCATGCAACACACAACCTCTTTATTGTAACCATGAATAACGACTTACCCGCCACCGCCAAAATTTGGCTACTCCCCGCTCTGTCCGGATTCCTGATCGGCACCAGTTACATTCCGTTTCCACCGTGGGCTTCTTTGTTCTGTTTTGTGCCGTTATGGCTATTCTGGAGTCGGCAAACCCGATTGAGAGACGTATTGCTCGGCGGCTTAATCACATCCTTTGTTTTTACCTTGATTGGTTTTAACTGGATGACCTACCTACTACACGAGTTTGCACACCTGGATTGGCCGGTTGCAGTTATTGGCATGATTATTTACGCGTTGATAGGACATTTGTTTGTCCCGTTGGCGGGGCTGCTTTGGTTTATCGGGCAGCGAAAATTCAAGTGGTCAAACCGACTTTCGCTAGGCTTGATGGCCATCATCACCGTATTATCCGAAGCCTATTCATTTACCCTGTTTGATTGGAACTTCGGTTACTCCTGGTTTGGAGCTGACATCCCCCTTTACCAATGGGCAGAATTTATCGGTTTTAGCGGACTCAGTGCCGCAACCTTACTGTGCAATGTGCCGCTTTACATAGCCTGGCAAAAACGCAAGCAGACCGCTGGAAAAATAATAGCGGCAACGGTTATCGCCGGTTTTATACTGCTGAATGTCAGTGGTCTGTGGCTTAAAGCAAGATTGCCGCAACCGGATGCCTCTTTTACGACACTACTGGTTCAGGCGAGCACTGAAAATTCAGAAAAAATGGCCGCTGAATTAGGCAAGGGTTATAGCAAAGAAATTCTTAATCGTTATATAACGCTAACCGAAAACGCGTTCAACAGCCACCCGGATAAAAAAATCGACTTTGCCTTGTGGCCTGAAACCGCTTTTCCTGCTTTACTGGGAGAACCATTTAAATTCAATGCACTGCCTATTGCTTTGTCTGAATTTATTAGTAATAGACAACTGCCACTGATTACCGGCGCGTACAGTGTGGATGAAAAATCCCGCTTAATTACCAACTCCCTGTTTGTGTTAAATCAGAATGGTGAAATTGTACCGCCTCATTACAGTAAAACTATTTTACTGGCCTTTGGAGAATACATTCCAGGCGAACAATTTTTCCCTGAAATCCGAAACTGGTTACCAGAAACCGGTCATTTTGCAAGAGGTTCAGGCCCCACCAGCCTGTTGAAATGGAATGGATATAAAATGGGAGCGCAAATATGTTACGAAAGTCTGTTCCCGGGATTTTCCCGCTCACTGGCCCAATTAGGGGCGCAGTTTATCGTCAATGTAACCAATGATTCTTGGTACGGCACCTGGCAAGAACCTTACCAACACCTATACATGACGTTGGCGCGGGGCGTAGAATTTAGAAGACCGGTATTGCGCGTCACCAACACCGGTATATCCACGGTATCGTTGGCTTCGGGAGAAATACTGGAACAATCACCGGTTCATCAACCCTGGGCAAGCGTCTATGAAGTGCCTTATCTTAAAAATCCGCCGGTTACCTTTTACCAAAGTTGGTTTTGGCTAGTGCCTGGTTTGCTTTGGGGGACTTTGATTTTATTGTTCTCGATTGGGTTAAAAAAACGCCAATAAAAACTTCATTAACATAAAGCGATTGGTGAGTCATGAGGCATTTTTCGGCATCCTTCATTTCTCGTTTTATACTTTTGCAATGAGTATCGCATAGGTCGGGTTAGCGACAGCGTAACCCGACAAATCAAAGTATCTACCGTTAGTGTGGGAGCGACGCCCACGTCGCGACTAACGACCAACGCCTCAAATCGCGACGTGGGCATCGCTCCTACGTAGGGGCAAGCTGCCTTTTGCAATGAGTATCGCGTAAGTCGGGTTAGCGACAGCGTAACCCGACAAATCAAAGTATCTACCGTTAGTGTGGGAGCGACGCCCACGTCGCGATTAACGACCAATGCCTCAAATCGCGACGTGGGCGTCGCTCCTACAACGTAGGGGCAGTTTATCTTCTGCCCCTACCTAGCAAAAGGCATGGGTGCGTTTTTTAAAATCGCAGGGGGTTATCACCCCCTGCACCCCCTCAAAAGCACCGAATGACTCGAATTATCAAATCACCCGATGCTGCCGCGCCGCTTTAAGCCGGTTAACGCAACCAACCCACTACCGAACAGCCAAAACGCACCGGGTACCGGAACGGCGGCAACATCGCCCGGGCGAACAGCCCATGCATAGAGCTGGGTGGTCTTAACGCTGCCGCTCTGGTCGCCATTGCCGGTATTGAAGAACCACGCGACGCCTGGACCGGGCGCGTACTCACTACCCGACCAGTACACATAGCTCTGGACGTTAGTGAATAGATTATAGTTGTCATTATGAGTTGTTGCAATATCTGTCCAAGCTGCACCACCCAATTGATTGTAAAACAAATCACCCATTGGGCTACTGGTAATGTTCACACCATAAGCTTCTACGTGTGTAGAAGGCAGGCTCCAACCCGTAACGCCACCCAGTGTTAAGTTGTTAGCCCAGGCTTGTGCGCCCCACCACGTCATTGCGCCAGTGGTGGCATCAAAGTCTGCTGTAGTCAGTGTGTAAGTGCCGTTATCGAAATAATTGGGCGTATCATGAATAACCCCACCGTTAGCCGTGATAATTTCACTGACCAGATTGGCATTACTCGCCGCCTGGGTTTTAAACAAGTTAGCATCGGCCGCCCAAGTGATGTTGTTTACGGTGTCATACACCATACCACCGGAACGGGCCACTAAGGACGCTTGAGCGCCGGTGCTAAGGCTAAACGCCAATACGGCTGCTGTTGTTAATAATTTTGTTTTCATGTTTTACCTAATTGTTGTGCAAATTAAATTGCAAAAAAGTTAAAGAAATGTACTAAAAACCACGCACCACAATCACACCCTTTTCAGCCAGTTATGACCTAGCGTTAAGAGTGTATTTTATTTCTTTATCAATAGCCAATGAAATATAAAAAACTGCATTATACTTTTTACTCTTGAGCTTTTCGCAAACGAAAATAAGAGGATCAGGCATTGCAAAATTGCATTATCCAGTCATGTCGGGTTAGACATGTAGACATGTAGGTCGGGTTAGCTTATTGAGCGTAGCGAGATAACGTAACCCGACATTTTCAGCTCCAATGCATCGGGTTACGCTATCGCTAACCCGACGTGGCTGCTTTAAAAGTTATTGAAGACTTCAACCGTTTCAGGCGTAGGCCGGAATAAGACCACCCAAGCGTAGCGAGTGGTGGCGTTTCCGGCACTCTAAAAGTTATTGAAGACTTCAACCGTTTCAGGCGTAGGCCGGAATAAGACCACCCAAGCGTAGCGAGTGGTGGCGTTTCCGGCACTCTCGCACCGGTTACCGGAAACACTCAACTCGCTTGCGCTCGAAAAGCCTTATTCCGGCCTACGCTCAATCTTGATGTTGAGTTTATTGAGTCGGTTTTGGCGGTGCAGGATATTTGTAATAGCGGGTTGCACTGTCATTTTTATCGGTCAAAGTGACTTTTTCATTCACTGGCGGCTTAGTGGCTACTTTGGCGATTACTTTTTCAGTTACCGGTTTGGTAACGGTAGGAGGCACATTTACAGTCAGAGGTTTTGCGGTTTCAGTCACCGGCTTGGTAACAGTAGGCGGTGTCTTTACAGTCAGAGTTTTTGCGGTTTCAGTCACCGGCTTGGTAACAGTAGGCGGTGTCTTTACAGTCAGAGGTTTTGCGGTTACAGTTACCGGCTTGGTAACGGCAGGCGGTGTCTTTACAGTCAGAGGTTTTGCGGTTTCAGTTACCGGCTTGGTAACGGTAGGCGGTGTCTTTACAGTCAGAGGTTTTGCGGTTTCAGTTACCGGCTTGGTAACGGAAGATGGCGCTTTTTCAATCAGCGGTTTGATTATTTTTATTACGGTTTTTTCAGTGCCGGGCTTGTTAGCTTTAGGCGCTACAAGAACGACAGGCACTACCTTTTCAACTAAAGGCTTAACCACTTTAGACGGGGCTAATTTGGGGGCAGGTAAGTTCTTTTTTGTTTCCGTAACTGAAGCGACTGGTTTAAGGTTCGTAGTCTCCACTACTTTAATAACCGGCTTAACACTTTCGGCAATGATTACGTCAGCCACAGGCTTGATAATTTCTTTGGGTCGCTCGGTGTTGTTTATTAAGGGTGACAGTGCAGGCTTTAAAAACTTGATTATTTGTACCGGTAATGAGCTGGTAAAGTGATAAAGTCCGGCATTGTCGCCCTCAATGTAGGCGGTCATTACGCCAAAAAAACGATCGCCCAGGAAAAATGTAAAAGTCGCGGCACGACTGATAAATTTCGATTCAATCAATCGACCACCTGCCCCCCATACTTGCTTGCGATGATCGCCCGTGCCGGTTTTACCGCCCACTGATAAGGGTTTGCCCTCAGCATCCACGTAAATACCGTTAAGACGTCCGGCGGTGCCCGCTGTAACCACGCCAACCATTGCGCCCCGCGCAACTTTAGCGATTTCCGGGGCAAAAATACGCTGACCTTTATCCGGTGTCTTGTTCATTAGCGTTTCATAAGGCGTTCCTTGCGCGTAATGCAAGCTCTCAAAGCGGACAGCCGGTAACCTGACACCGTCATTTAACAAAATACCGGTCAGTTCTGCCAGTGCGGCGGGTCTATCGCCTGAGGCACCTATCGATGTCGCATAAGAAGGTGTTAAGGCATCAAACGGATAGCCAACGCGTTTCCAAGCCGTATGAATTTCTTTAAAAGCTTCTTCTTCAAGCATCGTCATGATGCGTCGCTGTTGAGCATATTGTCTATGGTTCTTAAACAGCCAACGATACACGTCCTGACGTTGCTCATAACTGGCGGCAATCACTTCCTCACGCGTTACTTTTGGGTGCTGGGCTAAATAACCCACCAGCCATAATTCCAGCGGATGAATCTTGGTAATATAACCTTGATCCTGTAAATCATATTTCTCTATGGAATACTTGTCGTAAAGCTCATAGATATCTTCATCGACCAGCGCATTTTTGCCTAAATTGGCAGTAAGAAAAGCACTCAGCGCCGTCTCGTCACGATCAGGATAAATCGACCGATACAGCATGGTAAAACGTGACGGCTTGGCAAACACTCTTTTAGTCAGTGTTGCCATAGCTTCTTCTGTGGTTTTGCCGTGGTATCTGACGTAAAAACGTTGTAAATAAGTACGTCCTTCGGTGTCTGCAAAACGCTCCAGATATTCTTGGCGCTTTGGGTCCTCCGGGCTTTCAAGCCAACGCGCTATGCCGTCCGGTTTATAAAGATGATGATAAACAACATCCCGCATCAAGCGAATAAAGACCAGATTGACAGAGTCACGCAGGGCATCACGCACTGACATGATTTTATTATTTTCATCTTCAGTGAAATTATTAAAATGATGAAGACCACCACCGGTAAAGAAATACTCGCCGGGTCCTGCGGAATAACGTCTGTCCAGCGCCAGATTAAGCAAGTCCTCCAGATTGATTTTGGGTGATAGCGTTAACTGCTCTATGACCCATGCTGATAAATAGTCACGGGGATGCAATTCAATCTTACTGAGTTCTTGTGCAGGACGCTCTTTATACTGCTGATAAATATCAGTAACCAGCTCCAGATAATGCACCATCGTTCTCAGTTTGGACGTGGAACCCAGATCCAGTCGAATGCCTTCGTTAATATCAAGCGGCTGGTCGTAATTATCGGTTTGCACACGCAGAAGATTACCTGTTTTGCTCCGTTCAAATAACATTAAACTGTAGACAATCGGATTAAGATCCGTGTTTTCGTTAAGCAATCTAAAACCCAAAATACCGGCAGCACGTGCTTGATCGGGCTGACTGAGTTGCCTTAGCGCATTGGTAATCGCTTGCTGGGTACGGTAGTCGAGCGTGGTTTTAACCGTTAAATCGAGGCGATCCAATTCATAATTAGTCTTTACGCCCAGAACACGGGCAAGACGGCTGCGCAATACATTTTGCGTCTTTTTTTCGGTCATAAATTTGGCCGGTTCAGCGACTGACTTAGTCGGGCGAACAGCCGATCCCTGTAAAGCCGCATCCCTCAATGCCTCACTAATAAAGCCCTGATCTGCCAGTAAGCGCAAATAACTGTTGGTCAGATTTTGTAAGGCTTCATAACCACGTCCCAATAGATAAGAAGGTCTTCTCTGTGATAATAATATACTCAACACCTGCCGGTAAGCTTGCGCTTGTTGGGGAGTAATTTGATGCGGTGGCTTGAGTGCTTCCGGACTCAGTAATTTATTGACCTCGACAAAATCAGCACCATAAAAGGCCGACAAACCATCACCCAAACCATGAACTTCGCCTAATTTTGGCGTAGCGGCAAGTGGCATGGAGTTTAAATAAGAGAGCGCAATTTCTTGCCTCATTTCTAAGGTATCAGGGCCCATCAAGTAGGCGCGCACCGATGCCGTACCCATTTGGCGAAATTTATCGACAATCGAATTGGTGTAACCATTCTTTGAATGACGATACTTTTCTAATTGGGTGGCCAAGGTGCTGCCACCTGGCACAGCATGGGTAGCGCCCAATTTGTGCGCCATTAATTGCAGACTGGCAAAGCCCAGACGATCCCATTCTATAGCCGGATTAACGGTAGTATGATCTTCGTTAAGTAACTCGCGATTTTCTATAAACAGCAAGGTGTTTAAAATTAACGGAGGAATGGCCTTAAAATCAGGGTAGCCGTAAGCTGGATATACTGCATTAAAAACGACCTGATCGTCTTTATCGGTAATGCGAAGTCCTGCTTGGGTTTTTTCATGATAGATGTTAAACAATCCGTAATCAGCCAGTTCTGCCATCATCGGCGAAAAAGCGGCTTGTGAGGTCACGCTAAAGCCCGATTTTTCTAGGCGCTTAATCACCTCCGGCAATAAGGTATAACCCAACCGTTCATCGTAAGGACCGTACTCCGGAAAACGTATTGAAGTGCTGGGGCCCGAAACCAGTTTAAAGCTTAATTGTTCACTGATTGCAGAAAGATACCGTGCCTGATAACGGGAGGTTTGAACCTCATCCCGCACCAGTTTGGTAATAACAAATCCAACAATAATCAATCCGACAACAATGTACACCGCTAAAAGCCGGTGAATAACTCGACTAGATCCTTGCATGATTAGCCATTCCCATTAAAAGGTAATAACAACTGACTGGAGCTGTTCAGGAATTCTGTTTTTAACATTGATAGTAAAATAATTGTTATGTTTTGGATTGGATTGGCGTTTAAATCGACACGCTACAAAACCATATCGTTATAAATAGGGTCATTAACTAAGCGATTATTATAGCAAACAATAACGTCAAAATTGAGTAGGCATTGTTTATCAGTTTTTATCATCAATTCCAGGGCAGGCAACAATACTGAATTGATGACCTAAAAAAAAGAGCATTATGCCTGTTTTTGAAAGCCAAAAATATAATAATTGACGAATCCAAGCCTGCTTAAGCATTCAATTGCCGCTGTTTCCAGCATTGCCATTTTAGGGGCGCCCCGTTGTTGCTTGGCAAGTTGCCTTAAATAAGGATAAGTCGGTAACGTATTTACGGTAATATCTCGCGTTGTTTGCCGATTAAAGGATATCTTCTCAGCCAGCTTTTGATAATATTTGGCACTGCATAGCGCATTGTTTGCACCATAAAAAGCAGTGCCCAAGTTCTCGGGCAATTTAATTTTCATCAGCGGCACTACCGCAGCTAGGGGAACAAAATCAGATAACGCCAAATATCCGCCCGGTTTGAGTACCCGATAAGCCTCCCTAAAAAACTGCTCACGATCCGGAAAATGAAAGATACACTCAACCGCCAAAACCACATCGAATGAAGCATCAGGATAAGGTAACTCACAGGCATTACCCTGTTGAAACTGAATTATATTATCCACCAGCGGCAACACGATTTCACGCGCCCTAACCAACTGACGTTCATCAAGATTTAAGCCGGTTAAGTGCATACCGGTATAGTGCTCATTAATATGCGCCACTGTGCCGCCAAAACCGCAACCGACATCCAGCACAGTCTGACCCTTTTCAATATGTCCCGCCAGACAGACTTGCCGACTTAAATTCTCTGTCGCTTGTTCAAAATCCGCTGTTGATAATAGGGCTTGCTTGGGATCTTCCCAATAACCCCAATGCACATGTCGCCCAAAGCTCTTTTCTACCGCCTCATTATTGTCTTTTAACAGCGTTAATAAATAGTCAAAATAGGGCAGCTTAACTTTATCAGCAATGACTGCATTTTGTACGGGCGGTGATTGGGTTTTATGCATGGCTTGGTTGGCTTATCTATTATGGGTTTTAGTGATTATTTTTTTGTGTCTCTGATTCAAGTCCATCGAAAAAGTTCATTTGTAAAGGGTCGATGCTATTGGGTATGCCGGTCGGGGGTTTGCAACCCCGACCGAAACGTTTGCATCTTAAATAACTTTCAAAACGTGAGTAACGGGGTTGCAAACCCCGTCACGCTTCAAGGAGGTGAATACTTGGCTTGTAGATTTCTCATTACTAATCAAGCCACCCAATCTACAAAATTTATCAATTCTACATCGAAAATTCCACTTCGTAACCCGAAAACTTACGAATATTAATAACCCCCGTATCCAGCAACAGATACTGGCCTTTAATGCCATGCAAAACGCCTGAAACTTCAGGGTTCTTGTCTAAATTAAAGGATTTAATTTTGACCGGATAAGTATCTACCGGGAAATGAATGTCCACAACGGACTCATCGGGTAAAAATTCAATCGCCTGCGAATCAAAACGCTGAATAACATCAGCCAGATCGGCTTTACATTGACTCATTAATTCATCGCGTTTTTTAATCAGATCTACTGACTCCACCTTGCTTTTAAGCATTTGTTGCCAACTGGTTTTATCACTGACCTGTTTGGCAATGGACACCTCAATCAAACCCGCCATATATCGGGACTGTACTTTAAAGATAGGCAACGCCTGTACGGCACCTTGATCTATCCAACGCGTCGGAACTTGCGTTTGTCGGGTAATGCCCACCTTAATGCCGCTGGAGTTAGCGAGATAAACAATATGCGGCTTAATGCAGAACGCCTCACCCCACGCGGGTTCCCGACAGGTTCCGGTGTCATAATGGCAGGTTTCCGGCTTCATAATACACAGATCACATTGCGCCAGCGTAATAAAACAAGGATAACAATAACCCTGATTATAACTTTTCTTAATTGCCCGATTACAATGGACACAAGCAATTTTACCGGTATACGTCAACTTGATCGACTTGCCGAGCAGTGGATTTAAAGCGATACTCTGATCACCTAACGGTAAATCATAAGCAACCGGACTTTCCAGACGGCTGTGCATTTTTTTTAATGATCCCTGCATTCAGGTATTCCTAATAATATAACGGTTCAGTACCCTCTTTGAAAAAGCGGGGTAAGAGAGATTTTAAAAATAAATCCCTTCGGTTGCCAATATATAGTCTTTCAGAAATTAAACTTCCATTACATGAAGATTTAGTTCACACGGATAACATCCCTTAAAGGGATGGTATCCGTTAGCATCGAAATTATGGCATCCTTCATAGAAGCTCAAAAGTAGTTGACACTTCTTTAT
>Ga0268283_1001175_pt1 | contig 13248 bp, 5 predicted proteins | sample saktaG_13_FD_190140 | JGI IMG/M metagenome (GOLD analysis project Ga0268283, IMG submission 190140) | Saline water microbial communities from Sakinaw Lake, British Columbia, Canada - sak_2013_06_06_36m | ecosystem: Environmental > Aquatic > Non-marine Saline and Alkaline > Saline ... | reverse complement strand
CTAAATCTAGGGACCAGAATTCCCAGCGACCTAACAGATAAGGCAGTGGTTCACCTTGAAGTCGACGCATCAGTAGCGTCTCATAGAGGATCCGCTGATCGATGGTTAGAGATTGCTCGGCGTGGGTGAGCAATTGAGTACGAGACCAACCAAGGACGTGACCGAGCAACCATTCCGCTTCTCGCCGATTACCACGAAGGCAGGCATTTCCCCGCACCAGCGCCCACGCCACAGTGATCGAAGAACTAGCATTATTAGACATATCTAATACCTGCAATCGACTAGGCAATTCTGACATAAACTACTCGCGATCAAAGATGAGTTTTTAGCGATTAGGATGACTCAATGCCGAAAGTGGGTCTGTTTGGTATTCCTGGATCGAGGGCGCGTAGCCTCATTATTCGCCAACAGCTTTAATTCTTGCTCTCGACGACATTGTGGTTCTGATAATGCTGCAGAAATTAGGAAAAATCTCTTTGATCCTTGCAGGAAGATGAAATTTACCACTATCATTCCGTGAAAGTTTGGTTAACATACCTTCAAGGGCCATTTCGAAGCTGACCCCTTTCGCATGGATCTGCATTACGTTTGCTGTTGCATGCGTCACGCTATCTGCGACATAGGATACGATTACAATATCGTCAAGTCCTTGGATAATAGAATTTTCCATTGCACTTCTTGGTTTTAGGTGGTGATATTGCATCACTTTACTAATGGCTTCCTTAGTTATCTGTGAGTTGAGAAATAGCCATTTCTCACATGCAATATTAAAAGTTTCCATTCCAATCTTCTGATGTGTTAAATATTCATTAAATAAAGGATCTAGACCTCTCAAAGTTTTCCTCTTAGAATCAAAAGCGCCCCCAAAATCGATCAGCCCAATGTCGTGCCACAAACCGGCCATCGCATAAACTATCTGTTCTTCATGTGATTGCTTCTTATTTTTAGCCCAGAGCAGCATCAGAATCATGACTGCGATCGAATGAAAAAGCCAAGATTTTTCTGCTTGGCCTGGTGCCTCTTGTGGAAAACAGGAACGGAAAAGTTCCACTAATAGGTCAGGATGGTCATTGGTTGCCTTCACAAAACTACTCACAGCACCCGCGATCTGTTCCCAAGTATTATTCAATCCAAGACGTATGGCCAGCGGGTACTTTTCTGGAAAGTCAGCAAAAAGAGAGCACAAGATCTGAGATAAAATCTGAAAGACCGCATCTATGGAGCCCAAAGAAAAAAGTTTAAATAAATCTACTTTGTCGAACAGGGCATCATATGGATATCTCTCTTGCGGATTGAGAAGGTTATTTAAATAAGTAGATATTATCTCCTCCTCAGACAGACAATAATTTGTATTATAATAAATTTGAGGAATCAGGTCGATTCGGTTAATAGGGATTCTCCTGGGATCTATGCCCATATGGAATATATTTTGACCCACTGCCGCCAAATCTACCGATGGAGTGTTACTATTAGCAGTTGAAGATAATCCTTCTTGTAAAAATCTATTGATTTCTGGAGATAAATAGACTCCATTTATTCGAAGTAGATTCGTAAACAGAAAAAAGAATGGTGTGAACGTTTTGCTTCTTTCATATACCCACCCGATATCCAATTCCGACGACTTCTTATTCCATATTCTTTCTAATGTTTGACGTGACGAGGGTACATTTCCTTTCATGAAGGGAGCAAAGTTGTTTAATCCCTCAGCGTCCGAATAACCATTAGTCGCATAAACTAAATCGCTCTCCAGATAATTTCCGCTAGGACGCACAAGCTCTTCTGGAAGCATTTCTTCAACAATCAATGATACTTCATTCATTGACTGAGCATCGGTGATTCTTTTCTCCCATACATATTTCCAGAAATCAAATTCATTGTAAAAATTTACACCCTCGAGAATGAGCAAGTTTGGTATTGTTGTTTGTATGGATGCTTGTATCATGCTAATCATCTTCGGCCATACTGAAGATACTGCTGATAAACTCTCTATCACGCCTTTCGCTATCGTTGAGATGTCTTTTTTTGCATAAAATTGTTTCTGCAGAGACGTCAGCAGGGAATCACTATCAATAATGTTATTGATATCTTTGAATTTATCAAAGACGAAACCGCTCCATTGCTTTAGGGCTAGTGGGGAAAATTGTGGCAAATCTGAATTTTGGTTAAGGATTTTCTTTGCGTCATTTATTTTTCCATTGGAAAATAGCACGACTGCCGTAAGTAAACGTATGTCCCCACTCATCAAACCGGCGGGGAAACCTTCAATATCCACCTGCTTGTTATACTTTTCTTCTTCTTGAGAATCGTAGAAAATCTTAGCAAGATATAGTGCTTTTTGAGAGTTTAAAGTATAAATAACGTTACCTGTTTTATCGTAAACAAACCATCCTACAGGAACAGCAGTACCCCGCAGACTATTCGGAGCGGCATTAGCTAGTAACTGCAGATTATGTGCGTCAAGTTTTTCTTTATCCAATAATGACGATCGGATAGTTTTCTGAAGTTCAGCAAGCACTGATAAAGAGTTGGATCTGAATATGAGCTTCTCATTGTTGTCAGTTAAAGAGTTGAGTCTGTTTGTGAATAAAGAAATAAATTCCTGGGACGTTACGGAGCGGAAGTTGTTTAAGTCTTTTTCGGAAATCCCAAAAGGATTTTTTATCGCCGTTAGAAAAACAAGTAAAGTATCGATATTCGGCGTGATGGGATCTTTTTGCAGATTTTTGATCAAGCAAGCCGCCTGATTGATCAATCCATACGCCTCGTCTGGAGTTGCGTACGATGCTATTTCGTTACTATTGAGCGAGGCATAGACGGGAATTGATGACGCATTGGCTTTCAGTGCATCAAAAACACTGACAGCGGTAATTCTACCTTTAATGTTCAGATAGAGTAAGGGAACATTTCTAGAATATTCTTTCAGGTAGTCAATGAATCCTTGGTGAGAAAATTTCTGCATCTTTTGCAGCTTAAAGGGTTGGATCGGTATTTTTGAGTATTTAGGATCCTTTAATATCAGAATCAGAATAGACCTACAACGCTCTAGACTAGGCAGGGGCAAATCTAACAATTCTCGCATATAAGAGCGTTGCCGTGCGGACACCATCAATGCGCCCACGAGATCAGCATCAGAGCGATTATCAATGGCTGAAATTATGGCGCGGATATCATCAAAATCGGATGATTCGTTTGTTTCAGAGAAGTATTTCTTGAGTATGAACTTAAGTTTCTGCTGATCTAGTTTTTTAGTGTTTTTGATGATGCTAACGGTGTTTCTTATTTCTGAGGTAAAGATAAATTCTAAGAATTTATCCTCGGAGAAATAAAATCTACCTTCGTGAAAGAAGATACCCATATGAATCGTGCCGCTTGCGTGGCTTACACGAACAATCAACTCTTCCTTTATCGAAAAGTGCGAGAAAGTTCCATTCTCAATTAAGAATTCATCCTTTATTTTTTTTCTATAGTAATTGGACAGAAACGGGTTATCCGTACTCATTGTGACCAATAATTCTGCATCTTTTCTTTCTTTCTCGGTAGTTCTAGAAAAAATCTCGGTTAATTTTCTTGCACAGTATATAGATATTTCTGGTAATATTGCTTTGTGGCTCAATAAGCCAATTGCCATCTCTTTTATGTCAGTTCTAAGCCTGTCAGAAAATAACAACTCGATATTATCTAACTTTTCTGTTTCATCAACATCATCCAAATTAACTATGTGTGCTGGTCTGACAGATTTATTCCTATCAATTAAAGATATGGAAATTAATATATGAACGAGTTTTATACGGGAGTAGGTATCGGTTATAAATACATTAATAGATTCATTGGTCTCTTTTTCGCGTAATTCTTTCAGTTCTTCATCTTTTAATCGTTGCACTTCCTGTGGAAATAGAGAATATATTATAGTGCCAGACCGCAAGGTTACAAAATAACCAAGATCGGCCTTGTTTGAAGGACTGGTCTCCATTTCTTCATTAAGGAGAACATTTACAACCTGTGAATAGGCGCTCTTTATCTGGCTGTAGTTCGTTATTTTTTTGAAAAATCCAACCAATTCTTTCAGTGTTTTTTCTGAGCTGGATACATTGCCAAAAGCGCTTAATATAATCTGTTGATATTCGGGCAGAACGGTTGACAAATCAGTTACAGCAGGAACTTCTGTGCAGATACGTAAAATATACGCTTTAATAATCTCTGACTTAGATATTTCTTCCTCAGTTTCCGGATCTTTACAATATATCCAATAAAGGCCAAATGATGCCATAACAGCAATTTGTATTCTTTGTAGAGGTACTTTAATACCTGCCCACAGCATTCTATCTTCAGAAGAATCTGTTGGTACTGTAATAATCTCTGTTTGAATAGCCATTTTCTTCTAGCTCCAACAATTGAAAGATAGTTCAGATTTTCTCATTTGAATTATACAATAGGTGTTCAATCTTGCTCTTGGGACACAGTGATGAGTATAGATCTTCTAGTTTTTTCCTCACATTCATTTTTTTGAGAAGAACATCAAGATATTCATTGTCATTATTGACAGAATTTCGAAGAAACTCATTGAGAAGAATGATATTAAAAAACTCATCTGTCTGAGCATCAAAAACATGACTAATGGATTCTTGGTTTATCTCTTGTTTTTTCTGGTTGTTAATTTGTAAAGTTTCTTTTGTTCCGTAAAACTTAAAAGCATGAGATTCCAGCACAGATGGATCTAATTTCCTCTTCCATGGATGATAGAAGGAAGATTCACTGCTAGTCGTGGAATCTACAGGATCGACAATCGGTTGCACAATTTCTTGTGCATGTATCATTAATTCGTCTAGCCTTTTCCTGGTTTCTTGGGATGGCGTGAAAGATCGGTTATCTGTTTCCACTTGTTTCCATAATGCTGCCGCCGTTTGTTTGTCAAAAAACTCTCCGGGAAGAAAATCTCCCGGAGCAAATAAATAAACGTAGATAGGGGAATGACCCTTGTTACTCACATTTAATAGCAATACACCTTCTTTGTTATCAGCACGGATATCGAAAGGGCTCATAATCTCTTCTGGCTTGCGAGTAATGAGAGAATCCTTTGATCTACGATTGGCCGATATGGCAGTTTCAGAGAATGGTATTACGGTCTTAGTCACCCCAAAGGTAAGCTTGGTATCATCTCTATAGGCTCCTGTTTTTGTAGAATAAAATTTCAGTATGAATATCGATTGTTCTGGTTCTGGTGTTACTAAACAGGAAAGCGAGCCAGAATTAATATAAGCCATTGTAAATGGAGCATAAATAAGAGATTGTTTATTAATCTTGTGTGTGTCCGGCATAATCTCTGGCAATAGTTCTTGTCGGATTCTTTTTGTAAAAATTTCTAAAAATTTTGAAATGACCTTATGTGAAGGGAAGTATGGTGGCGTAATGGATTGTTTATTTACAAATATTTTTAGAGAATCTGTTAAAACAAGCTGAATACCTCTAATAGATCTTGCGTTGCTTCGATCATCGTTCTCTACATTTCTTGACAGATCAGAAAGATTCGATTTGACGAGATCAATATTTCCTTTTATTCTGTTTATATGATCTCCGGATAATGATTTTGATACAATTTCTTCTAGCTCTACCAGAGTCTGTATTATAATAGTATGAATGGACGCAATAGAATCTTTATTTTTCCCATATTGTTCCTCATCGTTTTCTTGGATTAGCCTGGGTAAAACGAATGCTATAAGTGATAGTAGATCAGATAACTGTAATGTAGATTTCCCGGGACTAATTGTCTCAAAGTAGGTCTTGACCATTCTTTGCAGTATTGAAAAATAAACTTCTTCGTGCTTACTCCACAGAACGTCTCCTATCCGTTCTTCACCTTTTTGAGTTATTGATAAGTCCTGTGGATCTGTTTGAAGAGGATACAAAATAACAAAATCTTCGTATTCCTCAAGCATCCCCAAACGTATAATTACATTTTTTATCTGCCCCTTATCTTCTGATGATAGAGAAGATTCTTTCGAAAAGACCTCTTGATAACAAGCAATTTTTCCAAATAGTTCTTCTGATTTTGGAAGAAAGGAGAATTTTTGGTTTTTCTTGAGGATTAAAATTAATTTTGCATAAAGATTGTTATTTGCTAAGACCGTACTAAAAACAGACCGTTGACTTCTGGAGGATAACCCCATCACTTTGCTATATAAGAGATAATGATGTTGAAATTGTTTTTCGATATTTTCATTAGAGCTCACCTTGGTCAACGCCCACAGAGCGATCAATTCCACGCGACTTAACCGAATAGAACCATCAATGTATTCTTCCCACGGAGATTTCTGTTGTTTTTCTTCTTTGTCATTAATCATTTTAAAGCCTTCGGAATGTAAGTAATCTGGTCGGGATACCACAATTATAAGACAGGGATGCCGTATATTGGTCTGAAGAAATTCTATCCGGGAGTTTTTTTGGTTCAATGCCGCAAGTTGATCTGCCTGGTATTCCTGGATTAAAGGGGAAACCACGAGATCGAGGGAACCTTCCATTACCGCATCGAGGCGGTAGAGGGTCAGATTGATACGATGGTCGGTGATTCGGTTTTGGGGATAGTTGTAGGTACGGATTTTTTCCGAGCGATCGCCACTGCCCACTAGCAGGCGACGTGTGGCTGACTGCTCCGACTGCTGACGTTCCTGTTCGGCGGAGAGCAGTCTGGCCTGGAGAACGGACATAGCGCGGGCGCGATTCTTATGTTGGGAGCGTTCTTCTTGACACTCCACAACAATACCGCTCGGCAAGTGGGTAATGCGGATAGCAGACTCGGTCTTGTTTACGTGTTGCCCGCCCGCACCACTAGAACGGTAGGTATCCACCTTGAGGTCTTTAGGATTGATGGGTACCTCTTCCGCTGCGTCCACTTCTGGCATCACCGCCACGGTACAGGCTGAAGTGTGGATACGGCCCTGGGCCTCAGTGGCTGGGACACGCTGTACTCGATGAGCCCCGGACTCGAACTTGAGTCGGGAATAGGCCCCCTGACCTACTATCCGAGTGATCGCCTCTTTGTAGCCTCCGGCCTCTCCGAGGCTTGCGCTTAGTGTCTCGAACTGCCAGCCTCGATTCTCCGCGTAACGAGTGTACATGCGCAGCAGATCCCCTGCGAATAGAGCGGCCTCGTTGCCTCCGGTCCCAGCCCTGATCTCCAGGAATAGATTACTATCATCGTGGGGATCACGGGGCAGCATGAGGAGCCGCAGTTCTTTTTCCAACGCAACGATCCGTTCTTTGGTGGAGAGCAACTCGTCGTTGGCCAGAGCACGCAGCTCCGGGTCATCGTCACGGAGCAAGGCCTGTGCCGCTTCCTGATCGGTCAGGACAGCACGTAACCGGGCATAGGTCTCCACTACCGGTCCGAGTTGGGCATATTCCATAGATAAAACGCGGAAAAGATCCGGTCTTGAAATAATCTCGCCGTCGGCGAGTAAGGCCGCAAGATCTTCGCGGCGTTCTGTCAAGCTGTCGAGTTTGGTCTGGATCGAAGGATTCACGGTGGTGGGCGCAAGGAATTTTGGAAAATCAATTTGTTAGTATACGAATATTGTTCTTGGGGAAGGACAGGTGACAGCATCTGTTATACCACGATAGAAGAGATGGTATCATACCCTATCATGGTTGCACCGCTGTAACTTGTTGATACTCCATTCTCCCCAAATATCAAATTTTAGTGATCCAGTTTTAAAATGGGCGGAGAACGAGTGTAACTCACCTTTCGCCTAAATCTAACTACACACCGTTCCCACACTTCCACGTGAGCTTGTGGTAACAATGAAACAAAAGCCTAGAAAGAGGATGAGTCGCCGCCCTGATCCCGTTTTATTCTTGCTGACCTGTTTTTGGTTGCTGGTTCTCGGTGGTGGCTGGTGGATAGCCGATCATTGGATCAAATCGCAGGCAAATCCTAATCTGCAACCAATGGTTACTGCGGCAGGAGAAGTAGTCTTGGCACGGAATCGAGAAGGACATTATGTCGCTGGCGGTGAAATTAACGGCTATCCTGTCGTATTCATGGTAGATACCGGTGCAACTGACGTGACCTTATCTTCGCGGCTTGCGCGCAAACTCGATCTTGATAAGGGTGAAAAGATTCTAATCAAGACTGCCAACGGCGCCATGATTGGGTTTGTGACACGTTTGGAAACAGTGCGCCTGGGGAGTATTGACATGCACAATGTGAAGGCAATATTCTCCGAACAGATGATGGATAATATTATATTACTGGGAATGAGCTTCCTGAATCATTTAGAATTTACCCAACGTGAGCACCGACTTTTTCTGCGAGTTCCGCAAGAAGATGCTATACGTTTGAAAAAATGATGGCAAAATTATTTTGCCATTTCGACGAACCCACAAACGTTTTATGTTCCCTCCATATAGGATGAAAACCATGTCTACGTTATTCGACCCCTTACAATTAGGCGAGTTACTGCTTCCCAATCGTATTATCATGGCACCACTCACGCGTAGCCGTGCCAGTGCGGGGGGTGTGCCGAATGCACTAATGGCAGAATATTATGCCCAACGGGCCAGTGCGGGGTTAATTATTTCTGAGGCTACTGTAGTTACCCCGATGGGAATCGGTTACGCAGACACTCCGGGTATCTGGTCAGTAGATCAAGTTGCAGCTTGGAAGCTTTTGACGCGAGCGGTACATGTTGCAGGTGGACGTATCTTTCTGCAACTCTGGCATGTCGGTCGTGTTTCGCATCCATTGTTTCTAAACGGGGCATTACCGGTTGCGCCCAGCGCAATTGCACCCGCTGGCCACGTCTGTTTGGTGCGGCCAGAAACCTCTTATGTGGTACCGCGTGTGTTGGAACCTCAGGAAATCCCGGGCATTGTTGCTGCGTACCAAAAAGCTGCAGAGAATGCAAAAGCTGCTGGTTTTGACGGTGTCGAAATTCATGGCGCAAATGGCTATCTGCTCGACCAATTTCTACAAGATAGTTCTAATAAGCGCGTGGATGATTATGGTGGGTCTATCGAAAATCGTGCACGCCTAATGCTGGAAGTGGTTGATGCCGCAATTGCAATATGGGGCGCAGGTCGTGTTGGGTTGCATCTTGCTCCGCGTGGTGATGCCCACGACATGGGCGACTCTAATCCCTCGGCGACTTTTGGTTATGTTGCACGGGAAGCCGCTCGACGCGGAATTGCCTTCCTTTGTGTTCGTGAGCACGACGGTCCTGACCGTTTAGGACCACAGATCAAGCGAGAGTTTGGTGCGACCTATATTTCCAACGAAGGTTTTGTGCAGAAAAGTGCCGAGCAACTTCTTGCAAACGGTGATGCAGATGCCGTCGCGTTTGGTCGCCTGTATATCTCCAATCCTGATTTGCCAAAGCGTTTTTTGTCAAATTCTCCGCTCAACGAACCCAATCCCGCACTGTTCTTTGGTGGCGGTGCTAAGGGGTATACCGATTATCCCGCGCTGTGATCGATTTGCAGTGGATACCGCGTACCCTTCCCAACAGCTATATCAGAATGCACGGAAAATAATTAATAATTTGGGGTATATTAATGAGTGGGATACTGATGAGCCAACCTTACAGTCGGCGGCCGACCTGTTGAGACCCCCCATCCCCTACGGTATGCTCATGACTTCCCTGCGCCCTCCCCCTTTTTGACCTGACCTATCCCTGACACCCCGATGGAAGAACACTACCGCCCTGACCTTATTGAACCCTTGGCCCAAGGCTTCTGGGAAGAAACCCACGCCTTCCGGGCCGTGGAAGATCCGACTCGGGAGAAGTTCTACTGCCTGTCCATGTTTCCGTACCCCAGCGGGCGGTTGCACATGGGACATGTCCGTAACTACACCATTGGCGATGTCATCGCTCGCTACCAGCGGATGCGGGGTTATAACGTCCTCCAGCCCATGGGTTTTGATGCCTTTGGCCTGCCTGCAGAAAATGCCGCCATCCAGCATGCTGTGCCACCAGCACGTTGGACCTATGACAACATCCACTACATGGTCCAGCAGCTCAAACGCTTGGGTTTCAGCTACGACTGGGAACGCCAACTCGCCACCTGTCACCCCCGTTATTATCGTTGGGAACAGTGGCTATTTACTAAACTCTACGAAAAAGGGCTGGTCTACAAAAAAACATCCGCCGTCAATTGGGACCCGGTAGACCAGACCGTACTCGCCAACGAACAGGTTATCGACGGCCGTGGTTGGCGTTCTGGGGCGCTGGTGGAGCGCCGCGAGATCCCTCAATGGTTCCTGCGCATTACCCACTACGCCGAAGAATTGCTCAATGAATTGGACAATCTCCCGGGTTGGCCCGAAGAAGTGCGCACCATGCAGCGCAACTGGATCGGACGCTCTGAAGGGGTCGAGATCCGATTCACGGTTGTTGGTCAGACCGATCCGTTGAAGGTGTTCACTACCCGCCCTGACACCCTGATGGGGGTGACCTACGTGGCAGTAGCCGCTGAGCATCCCGTAGCCCACGTTGCGGCCCAGAACAACCCCGAACTCGCTGCCTTCATTGCCGCAAGCCGTCACACTATGACCGCTGAGGCAGCGATGGAAACCATGGAGAAAAAAGGCGTTGATACGGGTCTCCAGGCGCTGCATCCGATCACCGGCGCGTCGGTACCCATCTACGCAGCCAATTTTGTGCTCATGAGCTACGGCTCTGGCGCAGTGATGGCCGTCCCGGCCCATGATCAACGTGACTTTGAGTTTGCGCAAAAGTACGGTGTACCCATTCAGCCGGTGATTACCCCAGCCAATGGTTCGATCTGGGATTTCGGGACTGCGGCCTTCGTAGAATCGGGGGTATTGGTGAATTCCGGCCCATTTACGGGGCTGACCTCGGCAGCGGCCTTTGACGCCATTGCGAGCCATCTGGAGGCTGCCAACCATGGTCAACGTCGAATCTACTATCGGCTACGAGATTGGGGAGTATCGCGCCAACGCTATTGGGGTACGCCCATTCCGATGGTCTATTGCCCAACCTGCGGTGACATACCGGTACCTGATGACGATTTGCCGGTAGTACTGCCTGAGGAGATTACCCTCTCGGGAGTAAGTTCTTCCCTGAAAGGTATGCCTGATTTCTATCGCACCCCTTGCCCACGTTGCGGTACCGAAGCCAAGCGTGAGACCGATACCTTCGATACCTTCGTCGAATCGTCCTGGTACTACGCTCGCTACTGTTCATATGATCAAAACGGAGCGATGTTCGACGAGCGGGTAAATTACTGGTTGCCGGTAGATCAATACATCGGAGGGATCGAGCACGCTGTATTGCATCTGCTCTATGCCCGATTCTTCCACAAGGTAATGCGCGATCTCGGGCTGGTGCCAGCGAACGAGCCTTTTACTCGACTCCTAACCCAAGGCATGGTGCTCAAGGATGGCTCCAAGATGTCCAAATCCAAGGGCAACACCGTGGACCCTCAGCAGATGGTGGAGACCTACGGGGCTGACACGGTACGTTTGTTCATGATGTTCGCTGCTCCACCAGAGCAGTCCCTGGAATGGTCCGACACTGGACTTGAGGGCGCTCATCGGTTCCTCAAACGCCTCTGGCGTTTGGTTTGGACCCACGTCGAAAGTGGTTCTACACCAACGGTCAATACCCAGTTAAACCACCTGGTAAAGAATCTGACCGTAACGCAGACAGCCCTTCGTCGCCAGACGCATCAGACCATCACCAAGGCCTCTGACGACATCGGTCGACGTACTACCTTCAATACTGCCATTGCAGCAGTGATGGAACTCATCAACGCCCTCTACCGATTCGAGGACCCCTCTTCTACCGGCCAGGCGCTGCGGCAAGAGGCTCTGGAGGCGGTGGTACGCTTGCTCGCTCCCATCGTGCCCCACGTTACCCACGTTTTGTGGCAGGCCCTGGGCCACACCAACGCGGTAATCGATGCCCCTTGGCCTGAAGCCGACCCGGCAGCGCTGGTGCGTGCGCAGATAGATCTGGTGGTTCAGGTCAACGGTAAGGTGCGTGGTCATATCACGGTCGCGCTAGACGCGGGGAAATCTGATATCGAAGCTATTGCCAGAGCGGATCCTAATGTTGCCCGTTATTTGGAGGGTAAATCGATGGGCAAGGTGATTGTGGTACCAGGGCGGCTGGTCAATATCGTCTCCGGCATCACTGTCATTCGAGTAACTAAAACACATTCGGAAACAGATGATTAAGTGGAGTGTGGGAACGATCAACATAAAATTGGAAATTCACAATGATCGATAGTCGCACGGCCGTGCGCAAGGCTCGGCGCTATGTGGTCAAGATCGGCAGTGCCCTACTTACCAATGATGGGCGTGGTTTGGACCATTCTGCTATTCAAGGCTGGGTAGAGCAGATAGTGGGATTACGCGCCCTCGGGATCGAGGTGGTGTTGGTATCTTCCGGGGCCGTCGCGGAAGGGATGAAACGGCTCGGCTGGAAAAAACGGCCGGGGGCGGTTCATGAGCTTCAGGCGGCGGCGGCGGTTGGACAAATGGGATTGGTCCAGGCCTATGAATCTTGTTTTCAGCAGTATCAGATCCATACCGCTCAGGTCTTACTCACCCACGAAGACCTTACAAATCGCGAGCGGTATCTCAATGCCCGCAGCACTCTGCGCACCCTACTCACTCTCGGTGTTGTTCCCGTCATCAACGAGAATGACACGGTAGCTACCGAGGAAATTAAGCTCGGTGACAACGATACCCTGGGAGCATTGGTGGCGGGGCTGGTGGATGCCGATCTGTTGATCATTCTCACCGACCAAGAAGGCATGTACGAGGCCGATCCTCGCCAATTTCCCGAGGCCCCTCTGATACGTCTGGCCCAGGCCGACGACCCGCGTCTATTGGCCATGGCGGGTGCCGAAGGGGGTGCGTTAGGACGAGGTGGGATGTACACCAAGGTTAAGGCCGCAGCTCGGGCGGGGCGGGCCGGAGTAGCCACGCTCATCGCCTGGGGACGTAGAGAGCGAGTGCTTGCACGCCTCGCCACGGGAGAAGAGATCGGCACCCTTCTATTGCCTAGCATGGAGGCAAAAACAGCACGAAAACAATGGCTTTCAAGTCACCTGCGGGTGCGAGGTCAGATCCATCTGGATGCGGGGGCTGTTCAGGCGCTTAGAGAGTCTGGTAAAAGCCTATTAGCAGTGGGAGTGTCTGCGGTAGACGGTGAGTTCCAGCGCGGTGCGATGGTGTCTTGCCTCGATCCAGCTGGTCAAGAAATAGCGCGAGGTCTGGTGAATTAC
>Ga0268283_1001174_pt1 | contig 13262 bp, 12 predicted proteins | sample saktaG_13_FD_190140 | JGI IMG/M metagenome (GOLD analysis project Ga0268283, IMG submission 190140) | Saline water microbial communities from Sakinaw Lake, British Columbia, Canada - sak_2013_06_06_36m | ecosystem: Environmental > Aquatic > Non-marine Saline and Alkaline > Saline ... | reverse complement strand
AGGAAATTAGCGAATCCGGTAAATCGGTATTAATGGCAACCCATAATTATTCGTTGATCGAAAAATATCCTTCGCGTATTTTAAAATGTGAAGACGGAAGAGTTTATTCTTCAACCTAAAAGGCCAATTATTATTTCTGCATTCTTTTTATTTGAATAAATGAGTGGGAGATGTTTCATCCGCTCATCAATATTTTTGTTTGTAAACTCCTGACCTTTTACTTTCTCAATTAAGGCTAAAATTTCAGTCGGAGTTTCAGCAGTCAGGCAGTGAATATGAAGGCGACTCCCATCCAGCATTTTTTCATTTGCAATACAAAACCTGCCATAATTAAGGGCATACAACAGTTTTAATTTAAGCCCTGTTGATTGAAAAGTGAACATTAAATTCATTTGAGCATCTTGGATCAACTTAATCAATTCTTCATCGTTTGGGTTTTTGATCATGCTGATATGCGGATATTTTGATATCAGGTGCATTGTTTGTTTGTCAGGATTAAATCCTGCAATTTTTAAAGGATAATTCGTTTTGCTAAAAACTTTCTTTATCAAAAAGCGAACGGCTTTTGCATTTTCAGCAACACTCAAATTTCCATGATACAACGCATAATCTCCTTTACCCGGGATAATTCCGGGTTCATCGCCCGGATAAAATCCCGGCAATAACATTACCTGACTTGTTGGAAAAAAATCTTGTAGATAATATTTATCATTATCCGTAATGGCGAGAATTATATTTGCGTATTTGAGCTTGGGTTGGTAAAAATATAACTTAATGCTTTCACTAAGGAAAAAAGGTCGTTCAATAAATTTTCTGGATGCCCAAAATAAGTGAAAATAATAATGATGCTCGATATTGCACGGACGATAAATCTTTAAACGATTCTCAAGTTTAGGATGTTGAATGAGTGAAGTTGTATGAATTCCTTCAAATAAAATGGGATAATCATTTTTTAGCAGATTCTCAAGTAATATCTTGGATTCACGACTTTTTACGATGTAGGGTTTTAGACTTAAAAATGATTTCCATCCTGTTATCCTGGGATAATAATTAACGGTTTCGCATAACTTTTCTAATTCAGGAGCGGGTTTCGATTCCGTTTTATAAAAGCAATGCAAATGGATTTTCACATCCAGATCATGAAGGGCTTTAATCTTATAGAACACATCAATGACGCCCCCATAATTTGCTGGAAACGGGATATCAAAAGAAATGATATTTAAGTGTTTATCCTGCATATTTGTCAAATATACGAATCAATTGTGATTTTTCATTTTCCCAATTAAGTTCTTTTGAAGCCTTTAAGGTATTGCCTTTATATTTTTTAAGTTGAGCTACATCTTTAAGCATTGCATTTATTCGATCAGCAATATGTTTTGGGTCATGATTCTCGATGCATTCTCCGATTTCATATTTTTCAACGATATTTTTTATCTCGATCAGTGGTGAACATAGAACAGGAATTCCTGCATGGATATAATCAAAAATTTTATTGGGTAAACTAAATCGGTAATTAAGGTTAGTATCTTTATCTATGCTGATTCCCAAATCGGCATGTTTGGTGTACTGCTGTAGTTTTTCGAAAGATTGTTTGGGAATAAATTTGATTTTTTCTTCCAGATTAAGGGTGTTTACCTTTTGCTTTATCGGTGGAATAACATCTCCATCACCGATAATGATAAGCATTGCCTCATCAACAAAAACCATTGCTTCGGTAAGTTCTTCAATCCCACGGTCGATGTTTAAACCCGATCCCTGAATTAGAATTATTTTTTGATTTTCGGGAAGTCCCAATTCTTTTTTTGAAAGATGAATGGTGGTTTTAGGATTCATTGGAATATTTCTGACTACAACAACCTTAATACCATATTCTTTTTCAAGCAATTGAGCTATAGACGAATTAACGGTAATCACATCCTTAAGTTTAGGAAGAATATAACGCTCTATGCTTTTCCAAATTCTTTTTACAGTTTTTCTATTTGCAAGTTCCGGGGTTTCAGTAAAATATTCGTGACTGTCGAAAACAATCGGAATTCGTTTTAGTTTGTGGATGATGAAATTGGGAAGTAGCGTATCCAGATCGTTGGAAAGTAGCATGCCAGCGGAATGAAACAATAAAAGAAAAAAAAGCCTGAGATTGTATTCTGCATAAAAAAGTGGACCCTTTTCAAAAAGCAATCTCATTCGATGGGTTGTGTAATCTCTTGGTTCTAGTTTTAAACTGTTGCTTTTCTGACGGCCAATCAAAACGACCTCAAAACCCATTTCGTGCAATGTTACACAACTACGGTGTACACGCTGATCTGTAACCAAATCATTAATCACTGAAACGATTATTTTTTTCATCCCCTGGGTTTGACAGGCTAATTTAAGATTTCTTGCTGATACTAGTTTCCTTATTTTATAAAACATATTTATACACTGGTATTTTTTACACTATAAATAGAATGTCAGAGGCAATTATCTATTTCTTGTCATTTCGATACCGATTTATCGGGAGAGAAATCTCAAAATAAAATTGTCTTGTCAAAGAGATGTCTCAATCGCTGCGCTTTTTCGGCACGACAACAATTAAAATGGGATGGAGTCCCGACTTTGTCGGGACTCCATCCCATAAAATCCACCTAAATGATTTATCTTTGATATAATAAAATTATCGATGAATATCCTATCCAACTTTTCTCTAAAAAATTTAAACACCTTTCATATTGATTGTAAAGCAAAATATTTTGTAGAAGTTGGATCAACAGCAGAGATGCAGGAATTGAGAACACTGAAAATATTCAGAAATGAGAAAGTATTCATTTTGGGAGGTGGAAGCAATGTGTTGTTTATAAAGGATTTTGACGGATTAATTATTCATCCTGTTTTTAAAGGGATTGAAATTGATGCTGAAAGTTCAGAACACATTATCTTGAAAATAGGAGCCGGAGAAATTTGGGAAGAATTGGTGGATTATACGGTGAAAAAGGAATGGTCTGGAATTGAAAACCTGGCTGCAATACCAGGAAGTGTTGGAGCAGCTCCTGTTCAAAATATTGGAGCTTATGGAGTTGAATTAAAAGATGTTTTTCATTCTCTGACCGCGATTGATCTGAAGGATGGCACTACAAAAACTTTCCAGAAACAGGATTGCAACTTTGCATATCGGAATAGTATTTTTAAATCCGAATTTAAAAATAGATACTTGATTACGAACGTTTATCTGCGTTTAAATAAAAACGTACAAGCAAATATTGATTACGAAGCACTCAAGATGTTCCTTGAAAATGAACATCTTGAGCCAAGTCTTGAAAATGTATATAAGGCCATCATTAACATTCGTGCTTCAAAATTACCAGATCCAAAAGTGATCGGAAACGTTGGTAGTTTCTTTAAAAATCCGGTTGTTGAACATGCTAAATTTGCTGAATTGAAATCTAAATTTCCAGAAATAAAATATTTTCCTCAACCAAAAGGTGCTGTAAAATTAGCCGCAGCCTGGCTGATTGAATTGTGTGGCTGGAAAGGAAAAAGAATCGGGCAAGTTGGCGTTCACGATAAACAAGCCTTGGTTTTGGTAAACCATGGTGGTGGTGATGGTAGCCAAATTCTCTCATTGTCAAATCAAATTATTGAAAGCGTTAATCAAAAATTTGGAATTCAACTTGAACCGGAAGTAAATATTCTCTAAGGATTCAGCTTCTTTTTGAAATCAGGATGGATTAGCTTATATTTGTTACACCTGTAATAATAGGTTAAGCAAAATGCGAAATTTATATCTTTTCATCCGAAATAATTTGGAAGTTAGTTTTTGGATTCTTGCAATTATTTTGCTTGCGTTTTCAAACCCTCAGGAAGAACATTATAGCTTGTGTCTGTTTCATCATGTAGGGCTTCCTTTTTGCCCCGGATGTGGCTTAGGTCATTCAATTTCTTATTTTTTTCATGGAAAAATATCCGCATCTTTTCATGCTCACCCTTTAGGGATGATTGCTACTGTAATTATTCTCTATCGCATTTTTCAATTAATAATTCTTAAAAAAACAAACCCTTATAAAATTTCAAACCATGGCTAATATTCTTCAATTTATGCCCGAACTTACCGGATTTGAACTCCAGTATGTTCAATCATTAACCGCTGATTATGACGAAGCAAAACTTTTAAATTTTGCCAATGTTTATCGTGCCCGCCGTAAAGATCCTCAATTGATTTTATTAACTACACTGCTTGGATTTGTTGTTTTAGCAGGTGTACAGCGATTTATTCTCGGACAAATAGGTATGGGAATTCTTTATTTATTTACCGGAGGACTTTGTTTGATAGGAACAATTGTTGACTTGGTGAATTACCAGGATTTGGCATTTCAATATAATCAAAGAATGGCCAATGAGGTTAAAATGTATATGAACTAGGCTTCAAGTTCCATTGCCCCGATTAAATCTTTGAAATCAGCAATCCTGTTTTCAATACAGTACTTTTCTATGCCTTCAAGGATTTTAATGGAAATCTGTGGGTCGATAAAATTTGCAGTGCCGATTTGTATTGCTGACGATCCGGCCAAAAAGAACTCAATGGCATCGTCAGAATTCATGATTCCACCCATGCCTATGATTGGAATTTTAACTGCATTATAAACCTGCCAAACCATTCGGATTGCAATTGGTTTAATGGCCGGACCGGACAATCCGCCAGTTATGGTAGAAAGGATGGGCTTTCGTGTTTTAGGATTGATTGCCATTCCCAAGAGGGTATTTATTAAAGATATTGAATCTGCTCCTGCACCTTCAACTCCTTTTGCAATCTCAGTTATATCGGTTACGTTAGGAGAGAGTTTAACGATTAAGGTTTTTTTATAGGCATCACGAATGGCTTTTGTTACTGCAATGGCCGAAGGGCAACTAATCCCAAATGCCATTCCGCCTTCTTTCACATTGGGGCAGGAAATATTTAGTTCGATGGCTTTAATACCGTCAATTTCATTAAGTTTTTCAGCAACTTCAATATAATCCTCAACAGTTGAACCGTTAATATTTGGAATGATTTGGCTATCGTATTTTTTTATTCGTGGGTAAATCGTACTGATGAAATAATCAATCCCTTTGTTTTGTAAGCCTACTGCATTGAGCATCCCCGAAGGAGTTTCTGCCATTCGAGGGTAGGGATTTCCTTCGCGGTTTTTTAAGGTCAAGCCTTTTACAAAAATTCCACCCAAACGGTTTAAATCAATAAAATCCTCAAACTCCTCTCCAAAACCAAAAGTTCCGGAAGCCGTTGTCACCGGATTTTTTAATTCGAGATCGTGTATTTTAACAGATAAATCTACCATTTCAAATCATTTACCTTGAAAACAGGGCCTTCAGTACAAACACATTTATTTCCTTCGTAGGTCGCAGTCACACAGCAAAGGCATGCTCCAAAGCCGCAAGCCATCATATTCTCCAAAGAAACTTCGCAAGGGATTTGGTGTAGTTGGGCAATTTTCCCAATAGCTTTCATCATTGGGTCAGGGCCACAGGTGTAAATTTTAGAGAATTCAGAGATTTGATTAAAGATGCTATGATCTGTAACACGTCCTTTTTCACCAAGACTACCATCTTCAGTTGTAATATTAACCGAGCCATATCGCTCGAAATCTTTAATCAAATGAATGTCTCCAGAAGTTCTTCCACCTAGCAGGTAGTTAATTTCAGCCCCTGATTTCTTCAATTCTTTGCCTATTAAAAGCAAAGGTGCAATTCCCGATCCACCTCCAATTACCAATACTTTTCCGGATTGTTTTGTTCCATAACTATTTCCAAGAGGATAGATGATGTTGACTATTTCATCTTTCTTAAGCTCTTGAAGTAAGGCAGTGCCTTTACCAATGACTTTGATGAAAAAACTGATGAGTTGATTCTCATAATCTACATCGTAAACAGACAATGGCCTTCTTAAAAATACATCAGCACTACGATCAACCCTGACTTCTGCAAAATTACCTGCGGCAATATTTTCAGGTATTTCCGGACATTTTAATTCAAGAATGTAAGTGTCTTTGTTCAGATTTTTAATATTATGAACAGTACAATCTTGTATTTTCTTCATTTTCTAAATTTAAAAAAAATCCGTCAACCGACGGATTTCAATTTATTCTACTTTCTTCTTCTTCTTTTCTGGTTTTGAAGTCTCTGCATCATCAGCAGTTTTTTCCGGCGTTACTTCTTCAGTTTCTTCATCAAAGTTTAACATTTCTTTCTCAGCAAGTAAATTATACCATTGTATCACTTTCTTAATGTCGGAAATGTAAACCCGTTCACTGTCATAATTTGGTACGACTTCTTCAAATACTTTTTTAAGGGTATCATTATCAGATTTATGACTGATACTTGCTTTGCCTTCGTATTTATCGGAAAAACTTTTAAATACGTCTTTCAAAGGAATGTCTTCCGTTTGTGAAAAGATGCTGATTTCCTCAAGTGAGCTCATCCGTTCGTTAGAAAAAGCAGTGAATTTTTTCCCGTCCACTAATGATTCTACAATTATTCCGTTCTTAGCCTGAGTCGCAACCTTATAAAGACCAGGTTTTCCTGTAATAGATAAAATTTTGCTTAAATCCATATATCAAATTTTGTGCAAAAATAGCAATAATTCTTCAATATGATCAGGACATAATAATTGTATTGTGTTTTTTATGCTGTGCGATAAAAAAAATCGTTAATATTGAATTTTGTGCATATAAAACATACCAACTTTAATAAATTATAGACCAACAGAATTGAAAAAAATGTTGGGATTAATGCAATTGTTGTATTTTAGTCTTTAAATAAAATAACTTTTCTTAGCAATTTAAACGAAATAAAAATGTCTAGAAAATCCTTGTTAATTACTGTGTTTACCTTAGTATCAAGCATGTTTATTGTTTGTGCGGTAAACGGGCAAAATTTAACCAAGCCCGAAGAATATCTGGGGTTTAAGCCCGGAGCCGATTTTCATCTTGCTAATTATGAGCAAGCCATAGGGTATTTTGAGAAAATTGCCGGTCAAACCAATCGAATGCAAATATTTGATATGGGTGAAACTTCAGAAGGAAGACGCATGAAATATGCGATTATTTCTTCGGAAGAGAATATGGCAAATTTGGAAAAATATCGGTTGATTAATGAAAAATTAACCATGAGTAGGGGTATTAATAAGGCTGAAGCCGAAAAGCTTGCAGAAGAAGGCAAGGCCATTGTTTGGATTGATTGTGGATTACATGCTACAGAAGCATCTCCAGCACAACATGCCTTACAATTGGCTTATGATATGGTAACAGGAGAGGATCAGAAATCAAAATCGATCAGAGAGAATGTCATACTATTATTGGTATTTGCCAATCCTGATGGTTTGACTATGGTTGCTGATTGGTACATGAAAAATGTAAATACAAAGTATGAGAAGGCACGATTGCCGGAATTGTATCAAAAATATGCAGGTCACGACAATAACAGAGATTCCTTTATCGCGAATTTGAAGGAAATCCAAAATATGAACAGAGTTACCTGCCACATTTGGTTTCCCGAAATTTTATATAATTTACACGAAACAGCTCCATTCCCGGCGCGGATTTGGTTGCCTCCCGAATCAGAACCAATGAACCCGAATGTGCATTCGATCATTCCGAGATGGAAAAACTTGATTGGCAGTGCAATGGGCAAGGCTTTTGCTGAAGCCGAGCAACCGGGTGCTATTTCACGGGTTAGTTTTGATAGTTGGTATCCGGGTTACGCCACTCAATTTGTTGATGGGCACAATATTCCATCGATACTTACAGAAACGGCTAACTTTGGGCTTGCTACACCTAATTTTTATTCAATTAGCGATTTTCCTCCTGCTTTTAGAGATTTAACTAAAGGTGTTTTTTATCCTGATCCATGGGAAGGCGGATGGTGGAGACTTGGTGATGCGGTTGCCTATAATTTAACTGCTTCTAAAGCCGTTCTCGAAACAGCTTCCAAATACAAAAATGAGTTTTTGTATAATAAATGGAAAATGGCTTCGGATGTAATTCAAAAATTTCAAACGGAACCACCTTATGGATGGATCATTCCTGTAGAACAAAAAGATGAAAATACAACAACTTTGATGATCAATCGTTTTATTTTGAATGGGATAGAAATTTATTCGGCTGAAGAAGCTTTTGAACATAATGGAGTTAAATACAGTAAAGGGTCATACATTATTCCAACTTCTCAACCTTTTGGATACTATGTGAAGAATATTATGGAACTTCAGGAATATCCTGATTTGAAGAATTATCCACATCTATGGCAAGGAGTTGTTGGAACGGTAAAAACCACAAATGATCCCATGCGTTCGTATGATGCAGCCGGATGGACACTTCCTTTGCAAATGGGTGTTAAATACAAGGAAATAAGCAAGCCCCTTGAAGTCAAGAAAACGAAAATTACTGAAGCTACTGTAGCAAAAGGTAGTATTAAACAAAGTGGAACTCACTATGTTTTATCGCATGCTGATAACGGAAGTTTTATAGCAGTAAATCGTATTTTAAAAGCCGGTGGAAAAGTAGGTTATGCTCAGAAAGCATTTTCTTTAGGAGGGGTAAATTATGAAGCCGGAACCTTTACAATTGAATCTGGTTCTATCTCGGCCCAAAAACTTAAAGATATTGTTTCCGAGACTGAAGTGACCTTAGTAGGGGGAAAAGTGCCTGTTGAAATAACTCCATACAAGAAAGCAAGAGTGGCTTTATACAAAAGCTATCGTGCAAGTATGGATGAGGGATGGATTTCATATCTATTAGACAAATATGAGTTCGATTACAAGCACCTACTCGATGCAGAAGTAATTGCTGGTGAACTAAATAATCGTTTCGACGTAATCATTCTTCCTGACATGAGAGAAAATGCACTTGTTGAAGGTATGCCAAGAATGTCGACATTACCTGATTTTGTTGGTGGTATCACAAAGCAAGGTGCAGATAATTTAAAAGCTTTTGTGAAAAATGGGGGTGTTTTGATTTGTAATAGCAGTTCTGCCGAATTTGCAATCAAGCAGTTTGAAATTCCTATTACAAGTGCAATTAAGGGCTTAAAACCAGCTGATTTTGATTGTCCTGGTTCTATTCTTAAAATGAATTACAACACTAGTAATAAATCAGCTTTTGGAATGACCGCAAATGGTGTTGCTTATGTTGAAGGTGATGCTACTTATATCATGGTCCCTGACACGATTCGTTCAGGAAATGAAGGTGGTAAAGCACCTGCCGCAGCAGATCCCGAGCAACGAAAGGATGCTAAAGGGCCTTATAAGCTTGTTGAAAAGGAAATGAAATATAATGTTATAGCTTCATATCCTGATGAACCTTTACTCTTGAGTGGGATAATTCTTGGAGAGGATATTGTTAAAAAGAAAGCTACAATTTTGGATGTGCCGGTTGATAAAGGAAATATTATTCTTTTCGGTTTTAATTTCCATAACAGGGCTCAATCTTATGCTACGTTTAAACTCTTTTTTAATAATTTGTACAAATAGAAAATAAATCAAAAAATGAAACTCCTCTAAAGCATCAGTCTTTAGAGGAGTTTTTATTTTATCCCTATCTATGAATAAAAAGATCAGATAATTTTATAATTTTTATATTCACCAATTCTCCACCCCAAAATTCGTTCAATCCGATGTAACAGTTTTGATGAAAAACTGAAATTTTCACGTTCAGGATTAAAATTTAGTTTCCAGTTCATTTTATCTACTCTTTTCTGGATTACCCGAGGATGGCTTCCTTCAAATTTTTTTAAAGAATCGATAACAGAGTAATCAAATTCACTTACATCAGGAATATTGCTTTCGATCCATTCATCGTCATGATACAGCACATTAAAACTTCGGTGTTTTTGTTTTTGGAACTCGGGGTGCTTAACCCAACCATAATGATAAATGTAGGCATCAATTGGTTTTACTCTGATTTTTCTTTCTGCAATACGAAAGCCTTGTGCATCCCGGTATGAATGCATTTCAGGTAAATTTCTGACAATTCGAATTTCATTTTTATACCACCTTCTGGAATTAGCCACATAATCGTAGGAAGCATAAAAATGCTTATACTTAAATAGTAAACCTTCTACTTTTAAATCATCTTTCCAATCCTCCATCGATTTTTTGATCACTGGCAAATAATCCTCATGAACTATTTCATCACCTTGAATATAAAATGCCCAATCGCTGTCGGGAGAAATATGGCTAAAGGCTTTATCCGTTTCGTTGGCGAGAACCCATCCTCCTTCTCTCAAACTATCGTCCCAAATGGTTTCAATAATTTTAATTTTTGAAGAATCGATCGATTGAATCAAAGCAAGTGTACCATCTTCCGACTTACCAACTGCAATAACAAATTCATCACAAATGGGCAATATTGAAGTGATTGCTTCAACAATGGGATAATCCAGTTTAATGGCATTCCGAATAAAACTAAATCCACTAACTTTCATTAAAGCATAAAATTACATTTTGAATATTCCTCTATAATTATGAGGCGTAATTGCATGAAGTTCTTTTTTAATCTTATCAGAAACTTCGAGTTGATCAATAAATAAATGAATCGTTTCTTTGTTAATTCCTTTATTTGTTCGAGTTAACTCTTTAAGAGTTTCGTAAGGATTTGGATAATCTTCGCGACGTAGAATTGTTTGGATCGCTTCAGCAACAACAGCCCAATTATTTTCTAAATCGGCATCAATTTTATTCTGATTTAGAATTAACTTGTTTAATCCTCTTAAAGTTGATTTAATGGCGATGATGAGATAAGCAACCGGTAAACCCACATTACGTGTAACTGTAGAGTCGGTTAAATCACGCTGCAAACGTGAAATTGGTAGCTTTGCTGATAGATGTTCACACAGTGCATTTGCAATCCCGAGATTCCCTTCGGCATTTTCAAAATCGATGGGGTTTACTTTATGAGGCATAGCCGACGAACCAATTTCGCCTTCCTTAATTTTTTGTTTGAAATAATCGAATGAAATGTAAGTCCAAATGTCACGATTCAAATCGATTAAAATATTTCCAATTCTTTTTAAATTATCAAAATAAGCAGCCAGATTATCATAATGCTCAATCTGAGTAGTAGTTTGTAAGCGAGTTAAACCTAATTTATCTTTCAAAAAATCATTGCTGAATTTAATCCAATCAATTTTTGGGTAGGCAACATAATGAGCATTTAAATTCCCGGTTGCTCCTCCAAATTTCCCATTTACCGGAATGTTTTCAAAATGCTTCCTTTGTCCCTGGATTCGTTCATAAAAAACATATATTTCTTTACCCAGACTGGTTGGTGAGGCAGGCTGACCATGGGTTCTGGCAAGCATGGTCACATCTTCCCACATCGTTGCCATCTCCAATAATTTAGCTTCAAGTTCATCAAAAATAGGCATTAAAATATCATGATGCGCATCTTTCATTGAACATGGAATAGCTGTATTGTTAATGTCCTGTGAGGTCAGTCCAAAGTGAATGAATTCTTTGAATTTTGAAAGTCCCAATCGATCAAACTCTTCTTTCAAATAATATTCTACAGCCTTTACATCATGATTGGTTATCTTTTCAATTGCTTTTATCCTGCCAGCTTCTGTTTCATTAAAATTTTGGATAAGTTCCCGAAGCACCTCAAAATTCGCATTATTAAAATTTTTGAGCTGAGGTAATGGAAGCTCACATAGCGCAATAAAGTATTCAATTTCCACAAAAACACGATATTTTATCAAGGCAGCTTCTGAGAAATAACTTTCAAGTCCAATGGTAGCATTCCTGTATCGTCCGTCGATAGGAGATATTGCAGTTAATGAGGATAATTCCATAATTTATTTTTTGATATTCAAAAATACGAAAGAATGGTGTAATAAAATATTTTTTTTAACTTCACATGATGAATGCCGATAAACGAGAATTACTAAAAAGTTTATATTTCCCAACGCTATTTCTCGTATTAATATGGCTTGTATGGTTTTCCGAATTGGTTTTCGATATCAACTTGTCCTTTCTGGGGATTTATCCGTTAACCATAAAGGGATTACCGGGAATTATTACCGCACCTTTAATTCATGCCGGGTATGAGCATCTGCTGGCGAATAGTGTTCCACTTTTTGTTTTGAGTGCCTGTCTATTCTATTTCTACCGACAAATTGCTTATAAAATTTTCTTTCTAGTTTATATAATTACGAATATCTGGGTTTGGTTTTTAGCTCGTGATGCTTACCATATTGGAGCAAGTGGAGTAGTTTATGGTTTAGCAGCTTATTTATTTACAAGTGGATTAGTGCGGAAAAATCCGCGATTATTGGCGATAACCTTTGTCATCACCTTTTTATATGGAAGCATGATTTGGGGCGTATTTCCTGAATTTTTTCCTGAAAAAAACATTTCCTGGGAATCGCATTTGATGGGCATGCTTGCGGGAATTGTACTCGCAGTTTTTTTTAGGAATGAAGGCCCCAAACCAAAAATTTACGATTTAGACGATGATGAATTGGATGATAGCAATCCTTATTGGGAAATCAAAGATTCAAATCCTTCTGAAGCAGATGCGCTTAAATAAATTGTTTTCTTGTCATTTCGATCCCGATTTATCGGGAGAGAAATCTCTATTCTACAAGATGGTTCCAAAGAGATCTCTCAGTCATTTCATTCCTTCGAGATGGCATCAACAATTCTTAATCCTTCAGCATAAACCGATTATACAAAAAAAGCAAAATAGAAGTCCCAATCCCAATCGCGGCAAATACCAGCCAGATATTTCCGGGATGATATTTTGAATAGAGCATTTGATTAAGCTGGTTTTGAGTCATGTTAAGATTGGCCATTGCTTCCTTAAACAATAAAGCGCCATCCATATTTTTCATATTCTCAAGTGTAGCAAAACCACGTTCGGCAAGTTCAGTTTTCAGGAAAATATACTTATCCGACATACTGTTGTACAGACTTCCAGATAGGAACCCACCTAATACATTTCCTCCAGCCACTGGCAAATAGCTCACTCCCATGTATAAAGCAACTTTATCTTTTGGTGCAATGCGTCCGATATATTCCTGAATCCTGGGTGAACTGGCCATTTCCCCAAAAGCAAAAATTATAACTCCCAATACCACCAAAAAACCTAAGGATTGAAAGGCCCACTCACCCATCGCAATAGAGATTACAATAGTTCCACCAATCATCGAAATAATGGGTTTTACTTTCATCACCATACTTGCAATTATCAATTGGAAGAAGATTATAGTAAAAGCACCGATATTTATGATCATTTCAG
>Ga0268283_1001172_pt1 | contig 13285 bp, 20 predicted proteins | sample saktaG_13_FD_190140 | JGI IMG/M metagenome (GOLD analysis project Ga0268283, IMG submission 190140) | Saline water microbial communities from Sakinaw Lake, British Columbia, Canada - sak_2013_06_06_36m | ecosystem: Environmental > Aquatic > Non-marine Saline and Alkaline > Saline ... | reverse complement strand
AAAACAATGCCGTATATTTGTATATTAATAATCTAAAACTATAATATTATGGGACGCATGAAAGATTTTTATCACGATGAAATTGAAAAAAATATGAGAGATTTTGATGATACTGATTTCGCATATCAACAATATTTGAAACAAGAAAATTGTAATGGTAATGAAGTTTCAAGTTGTTGTGGAAAACCTTTCGTTGGTGAAACTGATATTTGTTCAGATTGTAAAGAACATTCAGCATCAAAATGTATTGATTGTTTAACACCTTGTAATAAAATTAAAAATTAACTATAAAAAATAAAATTATGAACGAACAATTATTTAATGACCTAGTAAAATTAGGTTTTGAGCCAGCCTTAAATTCTTTAGTTAAAGATTTCACACCAAGATACAGAGTTATCGTATCGTATCATGAAGGTATGGAAAACAACATTGTTATTTCAAATAACTATTACGATGCAAGTGATAAAAATGATTGGGTTAAAAATTTTCCAGTATTTGCAGGAACTTGTAATAACATCAATGAATTCAAAAATATCATTTCAATTGTAAATGTTGAAGATGTTGCAAAAGAGTCTTTAAAGTAAGAATTTTACGAGGTATAATTCGTTTAGAGTTATACCTCTTTTTTAATTTATAAAAAATATGGATTTACAAGTATCAGAGGATAAAATATATACTATTAAGATTACAAATGTAATAGATGATCGTTATGTATGGCTTGTTGGTAAAATAAAAAAGCAGTTAAAACAAATAGTGGTCACTTTAGATTATTTCCTGGTAATACGGTATATTTTAGTAAATATGAAATTCAGATTATTGATTAATTTTCAATACAAATAACTATGACTATTGTATTATTGTTTATAAATCTTTTATTTTTAGTTATTCTATTCAAATATGTCATAGGCATATCTGAAAAAGATAGATATGCTTTTAGAAATCATTTAACAGATATTTGTAAGAAAGAAAAAATATTTCTTCATTATTGTAACACCGTTGAAGATTTAAATGAAACTTGTTTTACAGAAGATGATAAACAAAGATTATTGAAAAATGGTTTAGCGGCAGGTACTTATATTCATTTAAAAAATACTACCGAATTAGAAAATCTTTCAACAAAATATCCAAGAATTTATTTAACAAAAAAACCATATAACTATTCAAATATTAATTCATTCAATCAAACATTGAATATAATGGTGTTTGCACATGAACTTGGACATCATTTTGAAATAAAAGAAAAAAATGATAAAAGTGAAAGAGCCGCTGATAAATATGCAGTTAAATTATTTACTGATTTTTTTCCTTGGTATAAAATCGCTTTGAACTCCGTATTATTAATATCATACTTAAAAAGAAATTAACATGAAATATATAACAGCACCGAATTGGACAGAGATTCCGGAAAATGAAAAAGTAGTATTCTTGGCTGGTCCAATTCAAGGATCAACAAATTGGCATGAAGAATGTTTTCAAATATTTAAAGAGTTATGTAAACTTGAAAATGTAACTATTGTTTCACCTAAACGAGAAATCGGTATGGAGAAAAACGAAGAAGGTTACAGAGAACAAGTTTTATGGGAAACTAAACATTTACACAGAGCCGCTAAAAACGGTGTTGTATTGTTCTGGTTTTCAAACGAAAAAGAAATCGTTTATGATCCAGATGGTAAACAAAGATCCTACGGTAAAACAACAAGAACAGAATATGGTGAATGGAAAACAAGACACGATTTAACTGGTTGTAAAGTAGTTCTTGGTTTAGATACTGAATGGCAGAAAGAAAAATATTTCAAAACAAGAATTGAACAAGATGGTTCTAATATTCCAGTTTGTTCAACTTTAATAGAAACTATATTAGAAACTATAAATTTATTGAAATAATTTTTTTATTTGATAAATTGTATATATCTTTGTAAATAACTTTTAAAAACAAAATCTTAAAAATTAAAAACTATGAAAAAAAATCTTATCGTTGGTGGCATTATCGCCTTTTTAGCTATTGTAGTAGGTATTATTTACTTCTCAATGAAAATCAGTTATCAAAATCAGAATGTTGAATTGAAATCAAGAATCACTGCTCAGCAAACAAGTAACACTGCAAACTTTGACAAAATGAAGAAAATCATTGCACAAACTGCAGAAGTAGCACAAGCAAAAATGGATATGTCAACAAAAGCCTTTAAAGAAATCTATCCTGCTTTGATGGAAGGTCGTTATAGTAAAGGTGATGGTTCTTTAATGAAATGGATTACAGAATCAAATCCACAATTTGATTTGAAAGCCGCAAATAACTTATATGATAAATTAGCAAACGTAATTGAAGCAAATAGACAAGAGTTCTTCATTGAACAACAAAAATTGATTGACTATAATAGAGAACAAAGAAACTTACTTGCTAAATTCCCTGGTTCATTATTCTTGGAAAAATCTGATACTATCCATATCGTGATTGTAACTTCCAAAGATACAAAAGAAACTTTCAAAACTGGTGAAGAAAATGACACCGAAGTTTTTAAGAAATAATTTATAACTTTTTAAGAAATAACCTCACAAAAATATGTGAGGTTATTTTTTTTATTTAATAATTTGATGTATATTTGTATAAATTAAAACTATACTATTATGATTTGGGTTCCTATCATCATTCCTATTTTATTTGCAATATTTGCATTAATATTTTTTCGTAAACAAATCGCTTTCTGGGAACCTTTTATTCCAGTCGCAGCAACATTACTTATTATCGTATTCTTCAAGTTTATTGGAGTATCGTCTTTAACAAAAGATAAAGAGTTCTGGGGTAATTATGTCACAGAAGTAAGACACTATGAACATTGGGACGAATGGATTGAACAAACTTGTTCTGAACAATATGCTTGTGGAACAGACTCAAAAGGTAATACAACTTATTGTACAAGATATTACGATTGTTCTTATAGAAAAGACCACCCAGAATATTGGACAATGATTTTAAATGATGGTACTGAACATGATATAGAATATTCTTATTATAATTATCTTAAAAATAAGTTCAATACAAAATCAACATTTATTGATATGAATAGAGATTTTTATCATATTGATGGTGATATGTATAGTAACTTATATCCAAATACTTATGACGCTTATGAGTTCATTGCAAGTGAACATTCATACGAAAACAAAGTACAAGCATCCACAAGTATTTTTAACTATCCAGAGATAGATACATCAGATATTAAAAGATATAAGTTATATGATTATCCAGAGGTTAAAAACTCACAATTAAATGCAATTCTTGCACCAAATACTATAAAAATAACTGCTGATGAACAAAAGAAATATGATTATATTAATGGTATATTTGGACAAGATAAAAAAGTAAGAACTTGGGTATTACTTTTTGAAAGTCCTTTTGATATTGCAGGTTTCAAACAAGAAGCATTATGGAAACGTGGTAATAAAAATGAACTGATTGTTTGTATTGGTGTTGATAAATCAAGAAATATCACTTGGGTTCATGTATTTGGTTGGGCAAAAGAAAAACTTATTGAAATTGAAACAAGAGATTTCGTAAAAGAACAAAAAGTATTAAACTTGAGTGCTCTTGGTGATTTCTTATTCACTGAAGTTCAAACAAAATGGAAGAAAACTTCTTTCAAAGACTTTGAATATTTGGCTATTGAACCACCAACTTGGGCTTATGTAACTATTTGGATCGTTTCTTTTGTTGTATGTATTGCTTTGTATTTCTGGATAATTGTAAATCAATTCACTTCAACTGACTATAATGGTGATGGTTATGATGAATATAATGAAAATGATGATAGTAAAATACAATATATTCTTAATAGAATTAATAAATTCTTTTTCAATATCAAAGATTTTTTTGTAAATATATTAGGAAAAATAAGAAAATAATTGTATATTTGTATAAATAAAAATGATATATGGAAACAACTTATAAAATGTCTGATATTAAACCTGATGGAAACTTTGATTTTGTTTTAAACATGTTTAATAAAAAATTAATAGAACTTGAAGATAAAAAAGAGTATAGTTCATCTGTTGCGAATTTTCTCAAAGTATTTATTGGTGAAGTTGGTGTTATTGATGCACTTGAAGAATTTGAAGAACCTTATGAAGGTTGGAATAAAGAAGAACAAAAATCAAGTCTTCTTTATGCACATCTTATAGTTATTCGTGCTAACAATATTGCACAGAAATATCTAAACAATATTGAAATGGAACCAAACCATATCCAACTTATGGAATATATTAATGGTAAAGAAGAATTAAAAAATGTATTTGGAAAACTAACAATTGAAGAATAAAATGAAACCAATATTATTAATCGACCAAGACGATGTTATTGCTGACTTTTTAGGTGCATCAAATGCCGCAAAAGAAAAAAATCCAGGTATTCAATATCCACAAGCAACTTATAAATTCTTTGAGAATTTAGAACCAATTCCAGGTGCTATTGAATCAATTAACAAATTGAAAGAGTTTTATGATGTTTGTATCTTAACCAGACCTTCGGTTATAAATCCTTTGTGTTATACTGAAAAAAGAGTTTGGATCGAAGAATATTTAGGCTTTGATATGTGTAAAAATTTAATCTTATGTTATGATAAGACTATGGTTTGTGGAGATTATTTGATTGATGATAATGCACACAAAGGAAGATTTGAACCAACTTGGAAACATATACATTTTGGTCAAGGTGAATTTAAGAATTGGGAAATGGTTACTAATTATTTATTGAAACAAATAAAATAAACTTTTTAGAAAAAAGTGAGTATAAAATACAAATATATACATTAACGGGGCTGATCGGCTTAGACTGTGACTGAATCGGTATGGTAAGCAAGTATCGCATTATTGATAAGCGATTAATAAATTATTGATGAACAATTTAAATGGCGAAAGCAAATTAGATACCACAATTCCAACTTTCGTATTAAGTGTTGTTAAATCACTTGATACAGTTGAAGTAGCTTAAAGTTACTTGGGTACAAGCAAAAATTAACAAAAAAACTCGAATATATAACACCTTTGTCTGAGATTATAGGAGAGTATAAAAAACACGGACAAATATTTGGTTCACTTTGAAAAGTGAAATAAACTTGTAGAAAATTATAAAGGTTGTTATTAGGACTCGGGGTTCGATTCCCGACAGCTCCACAACATTGATTATCAATAACTTACAAACCACTATTATTAGATAATAGTGGTTTTTTATTTTTAAAAAATAGTCCGATTTTGACTAACTCCACTTTTATATATAAGAATAAAAACTTATATGAAAAAATGTGAAATATGTGGTAAAGAATTTGAAAATCATTCTTTGTATGCAAATCATATCAGATGGTATCATAAAGAAAATGATAATACTAAACTATCCGAAGCGGCAATAATAAATAATGAAAATAGATATGGTAAATGGGTTATTGAAAATGTTAAATGTGCTGTTTGTGATGGTGATGTTGAAATAAAATATAGAGAAGGTAAGAAAAAAGAAAAATACTATTGTACCAGAAGTTGCGCAAATAAAAGAGTTATTAGTGATGAAACTAAAGAAAAAATATCAACATCAATATTAAAAAGATGGGAAAATGATGATTTTAGAGAAACAACATTAAATCAATTCAAATCACCAAGAAATAAAAGAACATCATCAAAAGGAGAAAGAGAAATCCGAAATAAACTAAAAGAAATATATGGTGAAGAAAAAGTTTCATCACACAGAAATATAAAAATTGATAATGATTTAGTTAAGGCTGTGGATATTTATATTAAAGAAAAAAATACAATAATAGAATATGATGGTATCTGGCATTTCAAGAAAGTAAATGAAGGTCACAAATTTGAACTTCAACAGTTAAAAGATAAATTATTGAACGAATATTGTTTAATAAATAGTATAAAACTTATAAGAATAAAAGAAGAAATATATTTAAAAAATAAAGAAAAAACTTTTTTATATATTTTTGATATAATAGAAAATAAAGAAATTGGAAATTATATCATTTATGATATTAATATATAAATAACCAACACCAGAGATAGAATCTTTGGTCTGACACGAAAGTGTTTCAAAACAAAAACCTCTCAAATTTTGAGAGGTTTTTTCATTTTAGTCTATAGAACAAGGATCTGCAATCCAAGCCGTAGTGCTAACTATTTTATGTTTAAATATTTTTTAGGGTTATAATCAGATATAAAATTGAAATTATCTTCACCTAAATACGCTCTCAAATCCATACTAAATCTTTTTTCATTCGTTGCTGTTTCAACCATATAAAAATCAGAACCAAATAATACTTTATTTTTAATGGTTTCATCCAACAATAATATTTTTAATATTGAGAAAAATGTATCATCATTCATAGTAAATGATAAATCAGTATATAAATTATCATATTTTCTTATAAGACTTTTTATTATAGAAAACCAATTATCTTTTTCTTCTGGATTTTCTAAATATTTTGTCCAATAATATTCACCGCCAAAATGTCCAAGACAAATTTTTAATTTTGGAAAATCTTTCATCACAAATTCCCAATTTGATGGATGACTAAAATAAGAACATAACTCTTTAACACTCTTACCTTTTGTATCAAATTTTATTTTAGAACCAGATAACATTTTTAATACTTCTTTCTTACTACCTCTGTAATGAACTTGATTTAATGGTGCACAATGACTCATAATAGGAATACCATTTTCTTCACAATATTTGTAAATTGGGTACATTCTTTCATCATATGGGAAATAACCTAACGATGGATATACTTTAACACCAGAGAATTTTTCAACTTCAATATATTGTTTTAAAATGTCTAATATGTTATTTCTTCGTGGATCTGTGTGTACGAATGGTAGTATATTATCATTTGTTTTTTTAAGTTTTGATAATTCTTCTAATTGTTCCATATAATTTCTTGGAACTTTACCTGCTTTCATAAATGACATATCCATAGGTAATATAACAAATTTTGTACCATCTGGATAATATTTTTGACATTCGTTTAATATTTTTTCTTGTGAACCAAGAGAACCAATAGTCATAAATTTTACATAACGATTAAATAAATCATCATTAGATATTGGGTTTAAAAAATTTAAAACTTTTGCAACTATTTTGAAACCTATTTTTGTGGAAAGAAATCTAACAAGATGTAATGGTAAGAACTTTACTGGTACATCTTTATCTCTGAATATATGTATGTGTGAATTAATCATATTTTGATAATTTATTATTATATATTATTTTTTTATCTGAGGATTTATATGTATCTTTGTTTAAATCTTAAAATGTATAATTATGGCTAATATATTAGAAGGAAAAAATTATATTTTCTCTAAAAGAAATTTATCAAACCCATCTAGAAAACTATTTGGTGACTCTGAATATAAAACGCAAATTATTGAGAGAGATAATAGAATATATACAGTATGGGACAAAACCATGAAAAATTCTTATTTTTTATTCTATTGTTATGAAACAATTGAGTTAAAATCTAAACTAAAATCATTTAAAAATATAAAATAAAAAAAGATATTTAAATTATGTCATTAAAAAGAATTGAAAAAATTAAAACTACAGACGCATTAACATTATTAAGTTGGTTAAGTGTTATTGATCCAAAGACTTCAAGAGATATTAATTATACATCATTATTAAATGAGTGTGTTAGTGAAAATAATCCAGGGGAAGTTGATGTTGATGGTTATATTGATGAAATCATGTATAAACTTTTTTCTTTATATGAAAAATTGAAAAATATCAATAAAGATGAAGTACAAGAAAAAATGACTGAAAATCCAATGTTGAATGTTCTTCCAAAGGATATTATCAATGAATCTATGAGAGGTATTGACAACTTTGTTTTATTATATGAAAGAATATTAATGGAAGCAAAATTTGACTTTCCAAATATCAGAGGTATTCAAAAAAACATTCTAACAACTCTTATGAATCAATACGTCTTAAATGAAGAATACGAGAAATGTGTTGATATTAAAAATAAATTGAAAGATGTCTAAAATTGGAATAACAGAACGTGGTGATGCTGCATTTAATGATAAGTGGATTAAATGGGTAAAGTCTGGAAATCCTGCAGTTTTAATAACAAAACAACCAAATATTTTAGTTAATAAATTAATAAGTAATGATTTATTGGATAGTAATATTATTATTCACGTTTGTATAACAGGAAATGGTGATACCGTAATTGAACCAAATGTTCCAAAATATCAAGACTCATTAGATGATTTTTACTATTTAGTTGATAAATATGGTAAAGATAGAGTTGTTTTAAGAATAGATCCAATCATACCAACAGAACCTTTCTTACAGAATAGTTATGCCGTCTTGGACGCTGCCAAGACTAAATTGGGTGATGATTTACCAAGAGTTAGAATATCGTTTTTAGATAACTATAATCATGTTAAAGAACGAATGAAAGAACTTGGTTTAGAAACATTTGATTATTATTTTCATGCACCATTATCAACAAGAATTAAAATATGGAATGATATGGGAAGACCAGAACTTTGTGGTGAAGAAGGAATGACTTCAACTTCTTGTATATCTGAAATTGATTGTAAAATATTTGGTGTTGAACCAATAAAAGCCGAACATAGTCAAAGAAAAGAATGTGGTTGTTTAGGTAACAAACACGAACTATTAAATACTCCGAAACCTTGCAATTCTAAATGCGTTTATTGCTACTGGAAAAATAAATAACATTTTTAATATATAGTTTTATAAAAATAAATAGTATTAATGAAAAACTACAACAATTTTATTTATGAGGCTTATGATAGATTTACATTTTCAAAAATAACAGATAAATTATCAACAGAACAATTTAATGAGGAATTATTAAAATGTGATAGTGTATCTGATAATGTTTATCATAAAATATATAGAAGTGTTGATTTATATGATCCTTACTATTTAATTAAAAATAGTACTCCAGGTTTTGAAAGAATATCCGCATATGCACCGAATCATTATACATTATTCATAAATCATTCGCCACTTTGGGAAGATTATCCAAAAAGAAATTTTATTTGTTCATATAATAGACAAGCAGGATTTGGTGATACAATTTATGTTGTTATACCATATAAAAATTCCAAATGGGGTATTTGTCCAACGAATGATATTCAAAATATACAAAATTTGTATAGAACAATGTTGAAACTTGATGCAGCTAAAGTAGATGATTCATCTTATGAAAATATGTTGAATACATTAGATAAAACTGATTATAGTGATAATCCATATACTATTGAAGATTTGAATGTTTTATTTGACCCTGATAATAATGGATTTGTTTTAAGTGATTATAAAGACCTTGATAAAAATATAAAAACACCAAGACCTGAAATATGGACAGATTCAGATGTTCTTTTAATAAGAATTGATGAATTTGAAAAAAGATTTAAATATTATGAAAACTTATAAAAATTTTATAAACGAACAAGTTCAAGATATTGAGTGGGATAATTTGTCACCTTATGACCGCACAAAAACATCGGAAGAAAATCAAATTTTGTTAAATGATTTTAGGGTTAAAATTATTAAAACTGAATTTGGTGAAAATGATTTAACATTCGCAGATAGAGTATTTACATTTAATGAATTAGTTAATACATATAAAAGTTTTGAAAAATATTATGGTTATTATGATAAAGCATTATTTGAATTGAGAGATCATTTAGAAGGTGCTGATTATGTTTATAATAAGGGTGGTGATTTATATAGGTTGATATATGCAAATAGTGAAGAAGATATAAATAAAGAAGATTTAGGTTCACATTGGACTCTTTATGAATGGGTTTTAGGTGACCTTGAAGATAGAGGTTGGCAAGAAATGTATGGTGAAGGAAAAGAAAAACCTTTCATAATAAGAATAAAAACTCCACCACATAACATAAGTATAGAACATGTTGATATACATGGAAATCCAGAAGAAAAAGAAGTCAATATTATTGATAAAACAAAAATAGAATTAGTAAGTATAAAAGAAAAATAAACCAGAATATTTTTATTCTGGTTTTTTATTTGTATATTTGTAGAATATTAGTTTTTCACCTCAAAAAATTGATATATAAAAAGAAAAATAAAAATATGTATTTATACACAATAGATATTAGTTACGCATGCTTCTGTATAGAAGTTGAGAATGGTGTTGTTGTTCACGCACCAGGAATTGCCAAATGGACAATTGGAAAAGATTGGGAAGAAGTTGAAGAACATTATGTAAGTAAAAAAAATGCTAAGATAACAAAAACGAGAATATAAATTTTAAAAAATAAACAAAATGGAAAAATTATTAAACAGGGACGAATTTAGAGAAGTTGTTTTTTCCAGAGATAATCATAAATGTGTTATATGTGGTGAATCAGCCGTTGATGCCCATCACATAATAGATAGATCATTTTTTGAAGATGGTGGTTATTATTTATCAAATGGTGTTAGTTTATGCGAAAAACATCATATTGATGCAGAAACAACCATAATATCAGCAAAAGAATTAAGAGAAAAGTCAAATATAACAAATATTATATATCCAGAGATTTTAAATTTAACAGAGTTTATTAAAGATTATGATAAATGGTGTAATCCTATATTAAAAACTGGTAAGAGATTAAAGGGTTATGCGTTCAATCAAGAAAATGTTCAAAAAATGTTAAAACAAGGTAATGTTTTAAATTTATTTGAAAAAGATATAGATATGATTGTTGAAAAATACCCAAGGAGTTATCACGTAATGACAAGTCCTGGAACAACATCTGACGATAGAATAACAAAAAACATTAAAAGAATTTGTAAAGGTCCATTTGTAATGACTGAAAAAATGGATGGATCTAACACAAGTTTATCAAGACACGGACTTTATGGTCGTTCTAGAACTGCACCATCTGAAAATCCTTGGGATGCTTGGATGAAACCAATGTGGAACATGATTAAAAATGATCTTGGTGATTTAGAAATATGTGGTGAAAATATGTATGGTATTCATTCAATTGAATATACTGCATTAGATTCATTCTTTTATGTGTTTGGTATTAGAGATACTGAAAGAGATATGTGGTTATCTTGGGATGAAGTTGAGTTTTATGCTAATATGTTAGATTTAAAAACTGCACCAGTATTATATAAATCTGAAACATCAGTAACAGAAGAATGGATGTTTGAAAAAATAAACGAATTAGTTTCAACACCATCTATAAAAAGCAATAATGAAATTATATCACCAAAAGAAGGTGTTGTAATAAGATTACAAGAAGAATTTTCTAATGATATGTTTTACAATTCATTAGCAAAATGGGTAAGAAAAGGACACGTACAAACAGACGAGCATTGGACTCGTAATTGGAGAAAGGCAAAATTATATGAAAACATTTGATAAAATACCAGGAATAGAACCATATCTTATTGATATGGAAAACTGTATGCAAGATAAAGATTATCATGCAGAAGGAAATGTATTGATACATACGAATATGGTATTGGCTGAAGTTGAGAAGTTAGAAATAAATGAAACTGATAAAGATATTTTAAGATATGTTGCGGCTTTACACGACATAGGTAAACCATATTGCTCTGAAGAAGAAAATGGTCATATTAGAAGTCATGGTCATAGTAAAAAAAGTTATCATATTGCAAAGAAATTAATTGGTAGTAAAAATGTTGAATTATTGAATTTAATATTGTTACATGGTAAACCATTATGGGTTATTGAAAAAGAAAATCCAGAAAGAGAAGTTATAAAACTATCTTTACAATGTAGATTAGAATTACTTTATAACTTTGCTAAATGTGATGTTTTAGGTAGAATTGCAGAAGATAAAAATGAGTTGTTAGAAAAATTAGAATATTTTAAAGAAATTGCACTTGATTTAGATTGTTTTGATAAACCATATAAGTTTAATTCAAATCTTATGAAGTATAATTATATTGTTAAAAAATCACATCATTATACTGATGTATGTTTTGATGATACAAGATCAAAAGTTTATATGTTATGTGGTTTGCCTGGCTCTGGTAAGGATTATTATATTAAAAATAACTATTCACATTTACCAGTAATATCGTTAGATATTATAAGAGATGAATTAGGAATAAAACCAACTGATGAACAGGGTTTAGTTATACAGACTGCAAAAGAGAGGGTTAAGTCTTATATGAGAGTTGGTAAGGATTTTGTATGGAATGGTACTAATGTAACCAGAAATTTAAGAGAAGGTTTAATTTCAATGTTTAATGATTATAATTCATATATAACTATTGTATTTTTGAATGTTGATATTGATAAGGTATTGGAACAAAACAAAAACAGAGACAGAAATGTCCCTGAAAATGTTATACATAAATTATATAATAAGATGGAAATACCAACAGAATTAGAATGTCATGAATTAGTTATCGTTTAATAACGCTTAAAACTTGTTCTTGTATTTCTTCTTCTGATAAGTTTGGATATTTATCTTTAATTGTTGTAAATAAAGTTGAAGATTCTTTTTGTAATTGTTCCACTACTTTAAGTAGTGGTTCAATTTTTTTGACTATTTTATTAATATTTGTATCAATTTCGGATAAATCATCTTTCATTTCATTTCTGATATCTAATTTATTTTGATTATTTTCAACTAATATTTCATTTTTATTCATCAATTCTTGAATTTTTGATTTATAATCATTTATTAATTTTTCTTCTTTAACTATTTCATCCATAGTTTTTAAATACTTTTCACGTATTCTAACTGCTTCATTTAAATATCTTTCGTTAATTCTGTTCATTTTTACCTATCTTTTTTAATTTTAAGAATGTATAGTTATATTGGTGTTTTTCATCTTTCAAATGATCTACACTTTCTATTTCTTCCCATTCATATTTATCTAAATTTGGTATACTTGTATCACCATCTATTTCCACATCAACATAAGTCATATAAATGTGTTTAACATAAGGTAAAAACAGATTATAAATAACACCACCACCGATAACAAAAAATTCATCAGTCCTGATATTTTTCATTTCTGGTTTTAATTCATAATTGTGTATAAGATTAAAAACTTCTGTTACGGTTGATAGTTTTACAAGTCCTGTATTTGGAGTTTCTACTTTACAAGGTTCATTTAACCATTTTTCATCATCATTACAAAGAACGATATTTAATCTTCCTGGTAAAGCGCCTTTTGGTAGAGATTCAAATGTTCTTCTACCCATAATAACTATTCTGTTATTTGTTAGTTCTTTAAATTTTTTAAGGTCATTTGGTA
>Ga0268283_1001169_pt1 | contig 13301 bp, 15 predicted proteins | sample saktaG_13_FD_190140 | JGI IMG/M metagenome (GOLD analysis project Ga0268283, IMG submission 190140) | Saline water microbial communities from Sakinaw Lake, British Columbia, Canada - sak_2013_06_06_36m | ecosystem: Environmental > Aquatic > Non-marine Saline and Alkaline > Saline ... | reverse complement strand
CTCAAAAAACTCATTAAACTGCACCAAGGGTTGGCTTTAAAAAGGAAAGTAAAATTGATAGATGAGCAGTTAGATAACTATAATAAAAGATGATATTTCAGCCTCTATTTTTTTTCATTACGCCATTTTTGTATAAAAGTTATTCCACTTTCATTTGGCATGTATATATCAGTTAATATAATGTCAATTTTTTCAGATTTAACTTTCTTGTAGGCCTCTTCAGCATTTATAGCCACTATAACTTTTTTAAAAAAAATGCTTAAAAATGCTTCTAAATAATTAAGTGTTATTTCATCATCTTCAATACAAAGGATATTATATTCTTTAAAAAATTGATATTTTTCCATCTTAATTCCAAACTTCAGCGCTATATGTCATTATCTTACCTTTAACAAGTTAGATAGTGGTTATTATAACTCTTTATCAGATTATTCAAACTTCCAGTCCTCAACGCTGTACTTTGGAGAGGATGGGGTTACTCATGACACCACCAAGCTCAGCATACTCAATAGATTTCTTGCATTCGTTTACTCCTTTAAATTGTAATTGTCAACGGCGGAGTTAATTTCAATGATTCCGCTTCACAAGCGTATTGTGTCATCTCGGTGCAAGGGTACCCGTTGCATTTGGATTTTATTCTTTCACCAAATGGCTATTTTGCTTCACATAATACGCAACCAAATAGCGCAGTGTGTCACATAATGAATCACTCTCATAAAACTCGATCATCTTGGAATTAAACTCCACCTTGTCTTTTGCTTTGATATTAAGCATCGGATAACCTGCTGAAAGTAAAATACCGTTCATCACAATCCTAGAAGTTCGTTTATTACCATCATAAAAAAACTGACTCTTGGCTCCCAATAAAAAATAACTTATCGCTTTAGATATAGGGTTTTCGACTGCTTCAAGCTCTTTTATCCCCTCTTCAAAAAGTCCATCCAATAGAGCCGATTTTGGAGGCAGATACTCCGTCCCACCAATATTCACTCCACCATCTCGAAAAACTCCCCAACTCATTGCCTCTTCCTTGGCAACTTCAGCATGGAGAGCACACACAACTTCTTTAGAGAGGTTAAATGTATCATTTTCAATCATTTCAAAAAGGAGTTGAACACTTCGATTTTGGTTGAGGATTTGCTGCTCATCACTAAGCTTATGACCACCCACAGTAACACCATCAAGCAACGTCTGTACTTCAGGATATGTCATCGCATTTCCCTCTAATGCAGCTGTGTTGTAGACAAAATCGACACGATCTTTTTTTGCTAAAAAGAGGTATCTTTTTTGATCCGGCACAATGTCAAAAACAGCCGTTTGACATTGGTTGATTTCATTGTGATAAAATTTCATAATGAAGTTCCTTTTTATGATATCGTTATATTTTTGCCCACACCATTTGTAACTTTTGAGTATAGTATTTCAGTGCTTCATCGCGTGGCATACGACTCAAATAACGGGTACAAATAAAATCTGTACCAAAGCGGACACCGATCCTTTTATAAGGCTTAATTCTAGTTTTCTAACCACATTAGGCGCTCTGAATGATTAGTGAGCAAACACTTCTGGATGCGTAGCAGCAATTCCAAGTAGTACTCGTGCAGGACCTTCCGGTTTACGACGTGACTGCTCCCAATTTCTCAGTGTGTTAACACTGATATTTAAAAGCCCCGCAAACTCATCCTGAGTAAGCTTTAATCGTGCTCGTATAGATTTAGCATCCGGCTCATCTATCATGAATGAACGTGACGGTTTTCGTGTGTGCTGTAGAATCTCTTTTGCTTCACCAACACTTGCAAGTAAATCATTAAACATTGTATCTTCCATCATACACCTCCCATGAAAGTTTTTCGAAGCATCTCGATTTGTTTAGGTGTTAAATCGGATGTTTTGCTTTTTTCATACACATAGATCATAAGGATAAGACTGTTTTCCTCATGATAATAGTAGATATTTCGGATACCACCGCTGTTACCGCTGTTCTTGGTCGACCATCGGATTTTTCGCAATCCGCCTGATCCTTTGATCACCGCTCCGCTTTTAGGGTGTTCTACCAAAAAGGATTGAAGTTCTTTATATTCCTCATCACAGAGGATACGAGTAATTTCTCGTGTAAAAATGGTGGTTTCGGCTATTTCCATAAGATAATTGTATCAGAAGTATGTTGGTAAGTCAATGGCGTAGTTTTAAATACTAAGCATGATAACACTTTTAAAAAATCAGACCATATGAAGTACTCATTAGCATTAGTCACCATTGTCATTTTTTGGGTTCTCCAATGATTTCTCCATCTCTTGCAAAAAATCCCATCTCATATGTTCTGAACATAGAGCATTTATGTAGCCAATTTTGTAATGCTTGGAATTATTCATCCCAAATATATCTTGCAAATTGGACACAAGCTCGCTAAAACATAGAAATTCTTCTTTTCGAGTATCATCAAAAACGTTCTCTTTTTCTTGAACCACAATCTTTCTTTCGATATCCTCATCATATTCGGGTGGTATGGTGATAATATAGCCGTTCGTTACACTCTCTATTTCTATTTTCATAAATCCTCCAATTTTGAATTCCAATACTTCACAAAACTCTCGTACCCTTTTTGGTCGTAAAAATAAGGGACCAGCGCTTCACCGTAAATTTTATAGGAATTGATTGTCTTTTTGCCATCACGATATGCTTTTTGAAATCGATGATTTCCATCAATGATTTCAAATCTTCCGATTCGAATTTCTGCCTGAATGATCGGTTTTTTGCTATTCACACTCTGAAGATGTTCCATATCCAACCTTGAAGATGTTGTATGTGTTTTTCTCCATTTATCGATATCAATTCGTTCCATTGCAGGTTTAAAATTACCATTTTCGATATCTTCAATCATCTTAGAGATAAAAAATTTAAAAACTCCGTTAGGATAAAGCTCTATCTCATCATTCATCGATTGCTTAGGGATGTAATTTTTGATCAGCTTTAAAGTTCGTGGATGTTTCATCTATTAGCAATCCTTCTTGTACATTAGCATATACATCAGTTCAACGTTCATTGGCGAAACTCACACTTTTATCCGTATCCCCACCGGACAATGATCAGAACCATGAACCTCTTGGAGGATATACGCGTCCTCTAACGCATCGATGAGATCTTCGGAGATAAAGAAGTAATCGATCCTCCATCCCACGTTTTTAGCTCTGGCACTGAAACGGTACGACCACCAGCTGTACTCGTCTTTCTTATCGCCGTGAATATGGCGGAACGTATCGACGTATCCGGCGTCAATGAGTTTATCGATCCATTCGCGCTCAATCGGCAAAAACCCTGATGTCTTTTCATTCGATTTTGGGTTTTTGAGATCGATCTCGCGGTGGGCGGTGTTGACGTCACCGCAGATGATGATCTTTTTTCCCTGTGAGCGTAGCTGTTGGCAATGAGCTAAGAAATTATCATAAAAGCTCAGTTTGTAGGCGAGACGCTCTTCGTCTTTTTGACCGTTGGGGAAATAGACGTTAAAGAGGACGATATCGCCGTAATGATGCTCTACAATCCTCCCCTCATCCATAATATCGATATCGGGACGGGTATGAGTTTTAGAGGGCTCAATCGTGGAAGCAATCAATGTCCCCGAATACCCTTTTTTGGCGGCACTGTTGACGCTCATATGAGTATAGCGGTTAGCAAAGAGATTCTCCGGCAATTGTTCGGGCAAGGCTTTGATCTCTTGAAGGCAGAGGATGTGGGGCTGATGATCTTCGAGCCACTCAAATGCCCCCTTCTCCGCAACGGCGCGTATACCGTTGACGTTCCATGAAATGATATTTATTGTCTCTGCCATACTCTATCCGATAATAATATTTGTCTCTAAAAGGGAGTGTATTGTAACCAAAAACGATACTACAAAGCGCTTCGGTGACTTTAAATGCAAAAAGAGCCCCTTCACGAATGAAAAAAGCAGTGGCATATTAGCCGTTTTAGAGGCATAATGGTGTTAATTTTTTGTCATACAAAGGGAAATACAATGAGAGCTTTATGGATTGTTATTTGGCTAGTCAGTTTTGCTTATGCCACTCCCCTTTCAAAAGCTTATTACGCCGGAGGGTGTTTTTGGGGAGTGGAGTATCATCTCGAAAAACTCAAAGGGGTGAAAGAGGTACGTTCGGGATATATGGGAGGAATACTCAAGAATCCTACCTATTATCAGGTGGTTCGGGGAGACACTGGGCATCTGGAATCGATAGAGGTAACCTATGATCCCTCACTTATCAGCTATGAAATCCTTACCAAAGCATTTTTTGAGATTCACGATCCAACCCAGCGTGATGGTCAAGGACCCGATGTCGGAGAGCAGTATCACTCCGCCATATTTGTCAGTGATGAATCCCAGCGACGTATCACATCATCACTGATCAAACAGCTCCACTCCTACGGATACGATGTTGCGACGAAGGTACTTCCTGCCGCATCGTTCTATCCTGCTGAAACGTATCATCAAAACTACTACGTCAAAAACAAAAAAGTTCCCTATTGTCATGGGTATGTCAAACGGTTCAAATAAATTTTACATATTTTCTAGGATGGTTTTTATGGATCTTTGGATAAAAATAGCTGTAGTTGTACTCATAGCCGTTATCGTCTATCGTGAGATACTAAAATCCGCATTCAAACCCTCCAATCAAACCCCCTCCCCCAAAAGCAAAGCTGGTTTTTTGAGTTTTATCGGTTTGGGCGGTGCTGTGGGCGGGTTTATGTATGTAGGGATGTCTATGACGCTCATCGAAACACGTGATCTACGTCCTTACATTGATTCCCCGCAACTAGTGAGTTTGTATGATAGAGGAGTGATTCAGCTCAACGGCATGGTCATAAAAACCAATCTGGCTCGAAATGGGGAACTCGCGCCCCTTGCAAATGAGCTCACTGTTGGATGCAATGGCAATGATGGGTGCGAAGTCCAAAAGATGTTTGATTACGTCACCCATATCCCTTATAAAACTGATCACACCAGCCGCAATGCCAAAGAAGTTATTGCAACCAACTGGGGAGATTGCGATGACAAATCCAATCTGTTTGCATCACTGTTGAATGAACGAGGAATGGACTATCGATTTGTGTACGTCCCACATCATGTCTTTGTGGTGGTGCATGTTAAAGACACTAGCGCCCTACCCTTTTTGCGTGCGAGACTCACGATTGACAATCAAGACTACTATTACGCAGAAACCACAGCCACGGGAGCACAAATAGGAGAACTTAATGGACAGTTTCCTTACAGTTTTGAGGGAATATATGATATTAAGAATGACGAAGAAGTGGATTTAAAAAAAGTATCGTTTGGAATCGGATAATCTAATAGATTTAATTCCCCCTACTCCACACACCCAAACGCTATATTGGTGATGTGGTACTCTCTGTATCTTTTAGTGCGGATTCGAAATAGTTTTTTTAATAGTCGTATCATGAACATTTTGAAAGCAAAAGATGTTCCTCTTTAGTAAAAAAGGTATCACCCCCTCACAAATAACGCTTTGATCTCCTCATTGTCCATTGAGGCCAGACCTTTTTCACCTACACTGACACTCATCTCACCCATAGCAGTTTTTGCTTTGATCATCTTGTCGATCTTCTCCTCAAAACTGTTTTTGGTAATGAATCGATAAACGAAGACATTATTCTTTTGCCCGATACGAAACGCTCTGTCAGTTGCTTGGTTTTCCACGGCGGGATTAAACCACAGATCATAATGGATGACATTAGCAGCTGACGTTAGGTTAAGCCCTACTCCGCCTGCTTTTAGCGATAAAATCAAAACTTGTTTTTCGGAATCGTTTTGAAAAGAAGCAACAACCTCTTCACGTTGTTTTGAGGAAAGTGACCCATCAAACGTTAAGGGCTCCACAAAAAATTTCTCTTCTATAATCTGGGATAAGATGTTCAACATTTCTACGTATTGCGTAAAGATAAGAACTTTTTCACCCTTAGCAATCATCGGCTCAAGCAACGTCAGAAGCAACTCGCTTTTTCCACTTAGCGCTGCATCATAGGGAGATGTCTTATCATAGTTACGCGGATGATTGCAGATTTGCTTGAGTTCGGTAATGAGTTTAAAGATAAGCCCGGAACGGCTTTGCGCTTCCTCTTGTGCTTCGAGGTTTTTCATGGCACCATCGACGACACTTTGATACAGTGCCGCTTGTTCAGGAACCAGTGTCGCATACTCATCGATCACGATCTTATCGGGGAGATCATCGATGATACTTTTATCCGTTTTTAAACGACGGAGCATAAAAGGAGCGGTGATGCGTTTGAGATTATTGGCAGATTCTTGGCTTTGATCCATCTCAATGGGGCGTACATAGGTGTTTACAAAGGAGTTAAGTTCTCCCAAGTATCCCGGAAGTGCAAAGTCATAGATACTCCACAGTTCGGTAAGAGAGTTTTCGACCGGTGTACCGCTGAGGGCTATGCGATATTTAGTGTTAAACGATTTCAATGCAATAGCAGCTTGGGTTGTCGGGTTCTTAATCCGTTGTGCTTCATCGATCACCAAGGCTTCGATTTTATGCGAGGCAAACAGTTTTTCGTCACGTCTAAAAATATCATAGGTTGTAACAATGATCGTCGTGTCGCTTAAAACACGCCCAACTCCATAATAAAGTGATACGCTAAATGACGGTGCAAATTTAGTGAGCTCATTTTCCCAGTTAGGCAAAAGTGACGTAGGGACAACGATCAGGGTTTTACCCTTGATATGATTGTGTTCATAGAGATGCAGCAAGGTCGCAATGGTTTGAATCGTCTTTCCCAATCCCATATCATCCGCTAAAATCACCCCAAAGCCACTTAGAAGGTTCGAAACACACCATTGCACACCTCGTGTCTGATAAGGACGCAGTGTTGCTTGTAGATTCTCTGAGATAGTTGACGTTGCTGTACGAAAGAGGTTTGCAAAGAACGCTTCCAAATCATCATCCAGTAAAGCACTCCCCTCGAAACGTTCTCTTAACATATCAAATCGAGTCAGCTTGGGTGTTTTTTTGGCTTGTGCAAAAAGGGCTTTGAGTTCTTCAGGGGATATACTGATGTAACTATCCCGAAACAACACCAGTTCACTTTGCTGATTCACCAGTTCTTGAAACTCTTCGAGGCTGATGTGCGTATCACCAATGGCAATCGTCCAGTCGTATTCGAGCACTTTGTCGAGTGTTAAAAAGCTTGTCGGTGTTGTTTTGGAGCGAATTCTCCTAGAAAGACGGGGTTTAATGAGGTGTTGCAGCTCTCGCGGGAGAACGATTTTAACACCAAAAGAAGCCAGCAACGGAGAGCTCTCCATAATAAACTGCTCAAACCGTTTTCCCTGAAGTTCAATACTTTTTTGGGTACTTAGAAATTCAATCTCATCTAAAAAACCGCGTATGGGTGAGAGAAGTTTTAAAAGCCCCGCAGAATTTTCTTCACTAAGGGCATCACATAAGAGCTGATCTTTGAGTGTTTCATTATCCAGAACACTCATTGACAACGCATAGTTTTCCTCCTCATCTCCTCGTTCCAGAGTCAAAGTAAGAATATAACGGTTCAAAGGAAGAGAAAAAATAGAGAAGTAATTCGAAACAGCGCGGTCGATGTTGTTTTTACCCCCCTCTTTTTGAACAAATGCACTCCCCCTAAAAAAACTCTCGCTGATAGCAGGAGGATTTAGAAAGCGGCGTTTGTGCATAAAGTTCATCTCATTGACGTAATCGCCTATGGCTTTAGCTAAAAAGAGTAGAGTTCCGCTTTTTCCATCAAAAAAAGAATCTTTTTTAGCAAAGCGGACAAATGGTATTGCATGACAGGCAAGCATCTCAAGCTGCTTTGTTACGGATGGTGGAGTCAGTAATGGCATCCAGCCGATAAAGAAACGTGGTTTTTGGCTATCTTTGAGCACAGTTGGGATAAATGCATTAGCATGAAGAAGCAAATACAGCGTGCGGCTAAGAGCGTGATAATAGCGGTATGATGCTTTTCCTTCCTCACTGCGAAACGACAGAAAGAGTGTGACAAAACTCAATAAGGATATTGTGCAACCGCCCTTTTGATATTTGATCGCATAAGGGGCAAAAAGCAGTGATGTTTTTTCTTCTTGACGAAAGAGCGGATGTTTGATACTCACATACCCTTTATGCCAAAACTCATCCATAGTACATTCACACTCAGCATCTTTAAAAAGTCGTTCGATAATCTCTATGTTCTCATCAAAGATAGGTGAGATAATTTGAGGTAAGGCTTTGGAGTGGGCCTTGTAAAACTCCCTCATCACTTCTTTGTAATCGATGGGAGCAAAAGAGGGATGAGGTGTCAGCAGTGAATCGATCAAATTAAACGCATTTTCATGGTGCAATATCTCTAAAGGTTTATCACAGATGACCTCTTCCCATGGAGCAAGGACGATGGGATAAGTATCTTCATCCTCATTAAATGCATCGATGACATGTGAGAGGTCTAACCCACGCAATGAAAACAACAACAGAGGATTACTATCGATTTCCGCATTCAAAGCTAAAAGTGCAGCAAATGCGTGCTTACATGGGTTTGCCAAATCTTCACAGTCACAACGACTGTCACATTGCTCTTGGAATTGCTGATAAGGACTCTCTACTGATACAGAGCCTTTTAAAAAGAGCGTTATTTTTTCTGCATCACACCACTCGATAAACTCTTCTGGTAAAGTACCGTTCAACAATGACGACTGCAAGAAAGGATCTGATATGACCTTGGTTTCTAATCGATTTTTGACTTCATGACTAAAAAGTTTAAAGTTTAACTGTACATTATAGGTACTTCGATACGAGCCTTTAACCCCTGCAATGACTTCAGAGCCTTCGATTACCAGTGACTTAACCCAGCCTTTATTGAAATATGTTTTACCACGCGTCAGTCTTGGGTCAGCTTCAAACAATATTTCCATATCTTCATAAAAACGCCCTCCCCATAAGGTTAGTCCGTATCGTTTTATTTTTGCCATTAAATTAGTCTTTCATCTCAGTTGTGCATGCACAACTATCTAAATAATACAGTTTATTTTTCCAATAATATTTCTATCTCTTTTAAAAGAGCTTTTAATTTATCTTGATTGATTTTTGATAGGCCACTTGTATTGATAACAACTTTATTTTTTGAAATTGCAATTTTTTCTTTGACTTTTAGCGGTTTTAGTACAGCTTGTTTGATTGCATTCAATGCTTCAGATCTCTGCATGGTTTTGACTGTATTGTAAATTTTTTCAATTTGATTTTCTGGAACTTTATTGAGTGCTGAAAGAACCGTAATATCAGAATACTTATCCGTTTGAATTTTCGTTAAAAGAGGAGAAGGTAGTCGTAATATTGAAAGTGTTTTAGACAACCAGCTCTTAGAAACACCAACTTTGTCGGCTAATTCGTTTTGGCTTTCAACAATATTATCATCCAAAATTTTCTTAAATGCAATAGCGTTCTCAATAGGGTCCATATCGCTTCGCTGAAGATTTTCGACCAAAGGAAGCAGGGCGAGTTGTGCATGCACAACTTTATCCATTATTATCGCTTTAATCAACTCTCTACCTAGTAGCCTGTGGGCTTCTGCTCGTCGATGTCCTGCAATAATCGTTAAAATTTCACCGTCTTTTGACACAACGATGGGCTGAAGAAGTCCATTTTGCTCAATGGAGTTAGACAATTCTATAAGAGCTTCTGGCTCCATTTGAATCCGTGGTTGATAAGGATTTGATATCAATTTAGAAAGAGGAACTTCAACCACTATTTCAGGGTTTTTTTCTACAGCTTGCAGTTGTTCCGTCAATGCTGCACTTTGAGAAATCTTTTTTGCAAGTGAATAATCAATCTTTTTTCTTTGCATGTATGCCTGCCTTCTCTTTAATCTCTTTGACAAATTCTTTGAGTTCTTTTGCTGATTCTGACTTTTTATCCAATTCTCTGACACTAAAACCATATGCAACACTATTGGCAAAATCAACTCGCCGGCGCATCATAGAATCCATTAGTTTAAAATGATGAGAACTGCTTATAAATTCGTTTACATCATCAAATTTTTTCTGGTTAGGGTTTGTTTTATTGAGGACAACATTTGTAACAATCGTCATTCCTGATTGTTCAGAAAGTTCTTTGAGAATACTTTCATATTTTTGAAGACCCAAAATCTCCGTAAATTCACTGGATACAGGGGTAATTAAAAAATCACTTACCAACATCGCAAATCGATTTAAGCTGGAATCAAACCCCCCTGAATCAATAATAACAACCGTATCATCAATTAAACTCTCAAAATAAACTTCAAGCTCCTCAGGAGTAGTAAAAATATGCACAGGTAAAGGCTTTTGACCCATTTCATGACGTACCCGATTATAAGCGGTAACCGTTTGCTGAACATCAAGGTCTATAACTTCAACGTTATACTTTTTGCTAAGTTCGACAGCGACGTTATATGCAAGCGTAGATTTGCCTACTCCGCCTTTTTGATGCGATATGGTGATGATCATTATTACTTCTTATTTAATTTACCTTAGTATAGCAAAAATAGTGCCCATCTGTTAGTTTTGTTAGTTAAATTGTTAGCCTCAAGCATAATATGCTAAAATATCTCTAACATAAATAAGGATAGGGGATGGCACAACACTTATACAACATCGATATAGAACGTACGCTCCTTTCAAGTTTGATTTTTGAACCTCAATTGCTTGAGGAACATTTTCATGCTCTTACAACAAATAACCTCTTTTTTCATGCATCTCATCAGGCAATATTTCGTGCAATTCTTCATCTGCAAAGCGAAGACAGCCCTATAGAAGAAGGACTGATTAATACATATCTCACTAAAAACAGTAAAAACTATGAAGCCGAACTTTTGCAAATTCTTACTGCTAATCCTGCTGCATCCATTCAAGCCTATATTAAAGAATTAACAGATTTAAGCGAAAAACGCACTCTTATTAGTATTGTTAATGAATTTAGTCGTGATTTGCAAAATGAATCTTTTAGTGGAAATACACTCCTTAGTCGAACACTGGAAAAACTAGAACTCTTTCAACAAACACATCGTGTATCATTACTGGATATGCATGATATCACTGCAATTGTAAGTGAAGAAGCAGAATTTATTTGTAAAGCATGGTTACCGTTTCCCAAAAAGACAGTTTCTATGATCTCAGCGCCGGGAGGAAGCGGAAAGAGTTGGTTGGTTTTACAACTGATGATGCATCATGCAATTGAAAATCCTCATTCAAAATCTTTTGCTTGGCTTTCAGAAGATCCAACTGGATTAACAGCGCATAGAGCACAAAAAATTGCCACATCCATTCTTGGAAAAGAGCTCAAAGAATTTACAAATAGAATCGTTATTTCCAATAGTCCAACGGTGCAAGTTTTAGAAGAGCATGGGAGGGGAATAAGTATTAATCCTTATTTTAATGATCTCAAAAAGAGCCTTACTCCATATGATTTAATAATACTAGATCCTTTGATTGCTTTTTTTGGAGCGGATGAAAATAATAATGCTCATGCGCGAAAATTTATGCAACTCTTTACTGAATGGGCTTCGAGAGAAAATAAAACGATTGTATTCATTCATCACAGCACGAAAAATACAACTCAAGCCAGAGGGGCAAGTGCATTTACGGATGCCGTTCGTCTTGTGTATGAAATAAGTTACGTTACCAATAAAGATGGTACACCTGATGAAACTCGAAGTCATTTACGAAAAATTATTCTTACTAAAGATAATTACGGTGCTTCAAAACCACTGGGCGGTAAACAAATTGTTCGTCAGGTATTTCCTGAAGTTAAAACAGACGCTAGCGTTTTTATGAAGGATTTCTAAATGGCAAACAATCAACTCACGTTTAAAGAATTCGATATTGTCAAAAAGTTTGAAAATTCTAACGCAACCGTCAGTGAACTGCGTACGGGTGTTTTTGCTCCGATTGAAAAAATAAGTTCCACCTCTAAAACATATACCCAATTTATCGAAAATCAAAAAAAACGGTATATAGAAACAAGCTGGGGTAAAACGGTTATTAAAGGTAATATTCTTACTCAGACACACAGAGACCTTCTGGATTGTTTATTCGCAGGAGCTAAAGAAATCAAAGAAGTGGATGGGGGAGCTATTGCCATTTATTTTTCAACGTCTGATATTTTGAAATCCTACAGCGGTACAACCTCTCGTAATACCAAATGGCTTAAAGACAAGCTGGATGAAATTCAAACTACCGCAATCGAATTTCGCACAACAGATGGTGAAGATTTTTACAGTTTCAATATTATTAGTTCGTTTGCCTACAGTACAAAGCATAAAAGTTTTGGAATTGTTATCACTCCTGAATATCGAAAATATTTTGAAGATCAACTCACTGTCAACTATACAAAAGAACTTCCAAAATTGCTTAAAGTAAAAAGTGCCTTGCTTAGAGCTATTATCCGTTTCTTTTGGACACACTCTCAATCAAGCACAATGAGCATCGAAAATCTTTTGCAAACTATCGGCTTTCCAATGGAATCTCTTCGAACAAAACAAACAGCTATGAAAGAAATACGAGATAGTGCCTTACTTTTGTTAGATTATGGAATTACCTACGAACCAAAAACAAAGCTGATTTATCGTAAAGGTTCTTATGATAACAGTATTACCTTTATGGGTGCACCTAATAAAACCAAAGAACTTCCAGGGCTTGAATAAACTAAAGAGGGGCAAGGGCAAAAGCCTTGCTCTTCTTTAGTTCTCTACAGATATCTATATATTCTATATATATCTATAAATACCTATAGTAACGTCACAATATGACTTCGTTTATGTCATCAAATGACTTCGTTTTAGTAGTATATGACTTCGCCTCTTCACAATATGACTTCGTTTATGTCATCAAATGACTTCGTTCATTTGGAGTAGCAGTAAAAATTTCTTTCATATTTAGAACAATATTTTAAAAACGAAGCCATTTTGTGGATAATTCACCAAAAATATGTTTTTAGACAACAAAAATAAAAATAAAAAATGACAAAAAGAATATTTTCACAATATGACTTCGTTTTTAGAAAAATAAATTTTAAAATCTGTAAAAAAAGTATAAAAAACTACTTTTTTCACAATATGACTTCGTTTTTATGGCGCTATAATATCCAAGATAAGGCACTTTGGTAATCTATAAAAATAAGGCGTAATGAAAAAAAATAGAGGCTGAAATATCATCTTTTATTATAGTTATCTAACTGCTCATCTATCAATTTTACTTTCCTTTTTAAAGCCAACCCTTGGTGCAGTTTAATGAGTTTTTTGAG
>Ga0268283_1001167_pt1 | contig 13308 bp, 12 predicted proteins | sample saktaG_13_FD_190140 | JGI IMG/M metagenome (GOLD analysis project Ga0268283, IMG submission 190140) | Saline water microbial communities from Sakinaw Lake, British Columbia, Canada - sak_2013_06_06_36m | ecosystem: Environmental > Aquatic > Non-marine Saline and Alkaline > Saline ... | reverse complement strand
AAACAATGCTGAGCTTGTCAGTGAGAAATTCTTTATCATTGTACGGATTCAAGATTTCAACCCACACCAAGGGCTCGATAAGGTCTTGCGCCAAAAATGCATTTAAAAAGTGAATAACAGATTACGGTTTTCTTCTGAACCCAATAGGGCTTTAAAGACACAATCTATTTTTGGATCAATGGCGTGACGCATGGGAAATTAATTAATCAAAATGTATTTAATAATTTAATTGTAAAGTGTACCGGCTTTGCTGACAATAAAAAAGCTTAGCTACCGCTGTTCAGCCAAAAAACTACGCTTGGCGATAAAGATGGCCAGTATCGGTAAAGCCAAACTCAATAACATGACGGTAATCAAAAGTCCGCCCAATTGACTGTAATCGGCTGACACCGTTACCGCACCAGTGGCGGTCTTGACTTCACGGGTGATTATAAAATACTGATTGAGCACTTTGGTTAATAGTTGTGAAAGCGATAGAGCCAGATTTACAAAAGCCGCCATCACCGCAAAATAAGTGGCCTTAAGGTGTTCGGGTGCTGAATTGGCAATCCAAGCCAGCATGGGAATCATGGCGATTTGCCCCAAAGGCGATTCCAAGGCTGTATCAATCAGCGCAATAAAGCGTGCATCCACGACACCGCCGGTATGTGCCTGCGTCCATTCCTGAATCCCATAAAACAGCGCAATGTTCGGTAAGTAAAGCACCGCCAGAGCGATGGTAAGCACTGCGATAATGTAAGTTATCGACCTCTCGGCCATAAAGCGCCGAAACAAAAACATGCCGAACAAGGTCAACGCGCTGGAAATAAAGGATAATTGCGACAAAAACTGCTGATCAAAAGCAAGCACGTCAATCATCCACCACGTCTCACCTGCACCTGTTGTGGGTACTGCACGAAAGGCAAAGATAACGAAGGCCGTGCCGAATAACCGGTTTCTTTCACGAATCGCCAGCTCTTTTGTCAAATGCCACATCAAAAACAAGACGATAGACAATGATCCGGCAAAGACGATCTCCTCGTTGTTACGCACATCGGTCAGTCCCATAATGGCTGCAAACAAGGTAAATCCGAGTCCGCCGCCCAATAGCCACCAATTAATCTCAGGCAATTCCGTTACCGGCCGATCCAATCTACGCTTGATGTCTTCAAACTCATACCCTTGAGCAGCAAGTTTCCATTCTTCTTGAGAGCGTAACCAAGTCGACAGAAAAACACCGAAAACTGAAATGAATGGAATCAGTAATGCCCAGTGATAAACAGTAAGATAAACCGCTGTTTTTTCCACGGCGCTCATCGTCGCTACGCCACTAAACAAATAGACATTGGCAGCGGCGACTATCAACGTACCACCAATAATAGACACGCGCCCCAACGTTTGCATCGTGGTATGTGCAAGCAGAATTTGCGCTTGTGGAACGGGCTTTCCCTGGGCATCAAAACGCGGCACAGCCTCTACCGTCATGGCATCGGCGACAATATCCTGCATCACATAACCAATCGGTGCCAACAAGGAGGCCACTATATACCAGCTTTCTGCGGGCATTATGCGAGTCATATAATCAAGATCTGCCAGCAGATTAGTCAAGATCAGCAAGCTTGCCGCAATCAACCCGGCACCCAGATAAATCAAGCAGGCCTTATAGCGCCAGAGCAAATCCACTAAATGACCCAGAGGCATCTTTAGCGCCCAAGGCAACATCACCCAAAAGCTTAAGGTTGCCAAAAATTCGGCGGACAAGCCCAGATATTCCTTAACGAAAAAAGTGCCGACGATACCGGTTAAGCCTGACAAACCCGCAGCCAGATAAACCATTAACGGCGGTACATAACTCCAGCGCATCTGTCGGGCAAGATCGTAAACATTACGATCCATCCAGTGATGCCATAGCAGCAACAGACAGGTAGCCGTTGCGGCGTCATTATCGATTAAGGGTTTATGTTTGGACATGGATTATCCTGAGTGAGTCAGTGTGTTTGATTGATTGGTAGTAATAATAGCGTATTTTGGCTTTTGAAAAACCTAGGAGGCTGTCCGAGAATAGGACAGGGCTACAAACACTCAAACTTTTCCAAACAATGGATCATGTTACCGGCCTGTAAGGTATGGGTAACCCGGCCTTTAAAAGTCTGTCCCCAAAATGGGGTATTAACCCCCTGGCTTTTCCAGTTATTGGCATTAACTTGCCAGTCTAATTCCGAGTCAAACACACACACATCGGCCGAGAAACCAACGGTTAGGGCACCGCTTTTAATGCGTAAAACGCGTGCCGGATTGCCGCTCAGTGAGGCTATGCCCTGATCCAGGGTTATGATGCGTTGCGCGACTAATTTAAGCATTAAGGGCAGCAGCGTTTCCACGGATGAAACCCCCGGCTCGGTCTCTGGAAACGCACCCAGTTTGGCATCTTTATCATGTGGCTGATGGTCGGAACAAATGCTGTTAATGGTGCCGCTAGCCAAGCCTTGTCTTAAATACTGCCGATCAGCTTCGGTTCTTAAGGGAGGCAGCACATGATAGTTACTGTCAAAAGGGATGATGTCATTTTCGGTCAAATGCAGTTGATGTGCGGCAACATCGGCGCTGACATGCAAGCCATACTTTTTGGCCTGATGTATTTTAATCACTGAGCGTTTACAACTTAATTGACCAAAATGCACGCGACAGCCGGTTAACTCAACTAATTCAAGACATTGAGCCAAAGCAATAGTTTCCGCAGCTTCTGGAATACTGGGCAAGCCATAACGGGTTGCGACTGCACCTTCATGAGCGCAACCGTTATTACCCAGCCAATAATCATTGGGACGAAACATAACCAACATATCGTGACTGGCGGCATATTCCATTGCCCGTCTTAGTACCAGTAGATTTCTCACCGACTGATTGGCATTGCCAACGGCGATACAGCCCGCCTGCTTAAGCGTTAACATGGCACTTAATTCAGTCCCTTCCAGTTTCTGGGTCAGTGCGGCAATCGGATAGATTTGCGGGTAATTGGCTTTTTTCGCCAACTCTTTAATAAGCTCTGCAACAGCCGGTGTGTCAATAACCGGACTCGTATCCGGCTGCAAACACAGCGTCGTAACGCCGCCATTTGCAGCCGCAGCCGTTTCACTTTTAAACGTCGCTTTGCGGCTTTGTCCGGGCTCACGCAGTCGGGTACTTAAATCTATAAAGCCCGGACAGACTATTTTATGTTGCGCATCAATAATCGTATCGGGCTTAAAACCAGCGGGTTCGTTGGTGATGGAAATGATTTTACCGTCCGCGATATAAACACAACCCACACGGTTGATTTTATTGACAGGATCAATGATGTGTCCCTGTTTAATGTGTATTTGACTCATCAACTTACCCCCTTTTTTTGCATCGACATCGCCATAATAGCCATACGGATGGCAATACCGTTGCTAACCTGTTTGAGTATCACTGACTGTGGGCCATCTGCGACTTTTGAATCAATTTCCACGCCCCGGTTAATGGGGCCGGGATGCATGACGATAGCGTCCGGCTTGGCGATTTTTAATTTATCTTCAGTCAAGCCGAAACATTTAAAATATTCACTTTCACTGGGTAATAATGCCGATGTCATCCGCTCTTTCTGTAAGCGCAGCATCATAATGACATCAATATCTTTAAGTCCTGCGGTCAAGTTATGTGAAACATTGACCCCCAAGCTTTCAACATGCGCAGGTAATAAAGTCTTGGGTGCAATCACCCTAACCTCGGCAGCGCCCAAAGTATTTAAGGCATGAATCTGTGACCTGGCCACTCTGGAATGCAATATATCGCCAATAATAGCCACCCGAAGCGTCGAGAAATCCTTTTTTATCTGCCGAATGGTAAACATATCCAGCATGGCTTGAGTCGGATGCGCATGTTGCCCATCACCGGCATTAATAACACTAATATGGGATGCCGTTTGCTGGGCGATAAAGTGTGCAGCGCCGCTAATTGAGTGACGCACCACAAACATATCGACATACATGGCTTCCAAATTGCGTATGGTATCAAGTAGGCTTTCACCTTTGGAGGTTGACGAGGTCGAAATACTCATACTTAAGACATCGGCAGACAAGCGGTTGGCCGCCAGTTCAAAGGTGGTTCTGGTGCGCGTGCTGTTTTCAAAAAAAAGATTAACAATCGTTTTACCCCGCAACAACGGGACTTTTTTAATCTGATTATCACCTATGCCGACAAAAGACTCTGCGACATCCAAAATTTCTGTCAACAAACTTTTTGGCAAACCTTCAATGCTCAAAAAGTGTTTAAGTTTGCCTTCCGAATTTAATTGGAGATTTCCACTCATCGCTTATGCTACCGCATCTAGTGTTTGTAACTGAATAGTTAGAGGCTCAGGGCCGGTTAATTTAATCAACTGACCGGCACTCAGCGTGATGTGGGTTCCCACGCAATCAGGACACAAAGGAATTTGCCGTCCATCACGCTCTATCAGTACAGCCAAGACCACTTGATTGGGTCGGCCATAATCAAAAATCTCATTCAGTGCGGCCCGAATTGTTCGGCCGGTGTAAAAAACATCATCGATCAGGATAATATCACGGCCTTCAATCTGCGGCGGTAGCTGACTGGGTTTTACATTGGGATTAACGCCGATTTGCGAAAAATCGTCACGATAAAAAGAAATGTCCAGCAATCCCAAAGGCTCAATGATGTTAAGCCGTTGGTGCATTTGCTCGGCAATCCAGACACCACCGGTGCGAATACCTATCATCAGTGGATTGGCTAGCCGTCTTTCAACAATGATCCGTTTTAAGCCGTCTTCCAGCTTGTTCAGTAAATCTTGTATTTCCAGCACTTAATCATCCTTTTTTTTATAATCATTCAACCAAGACTGCAAAATAAGTTGAGCTGCCAGTTGATCCTGTACCTCCCAAAGTTTACCGGCATTAACATTGACCTCATCAAACAACATTTGCTTAGCTTCAAATGTCGATAACGTTTCATCCTGTTGATAAACCGGCAGTTGATAGCGGCCTTCCAATTGGCGACAAAATTTTAACATGCGCGGTGTCACCGGATTATCCGAACCATCAGCCTGCCTGGAAATGCCCACTATTAAACCTGCTGGTCGCCATTCTTGTATGAGCTTGGTTATTATGTCCCAATCCGGACTTTGATTAATAGAGCGAATTGTTTGTAACGGACTTGCTGAACCGGTAATGGTTTGACCAACAGCAGTGCCTATTTTTTTATAGCCAAAATCAAAGCACAGATAAGTGTCGGCGCTGGTTTTTGTAAGTAATGGATCTTGCATAGTTTAGTCGTGTGCTCAATGAAAGGTAGGTCAAAAGAATACAAACGGTGTTTATTTTATGTAATCATTCAGTCCCTCTTTAAAAAAGAGGGGTTAGGGGAGATTTTATTAACTATGTCCCGCCTGTATTGTTAACCGGTTAATATCAATGCCAATTTGTTTGGCGGCCGCCTGCCAGCGTACATTAATCGGCGTATCAAATAAAACCTGTTGGCTACATTGGGTATTTAACCAAGCATTAGCCAACATTTCCTGCTCCAATTGACCTTCACCCCAGCCTGCATAACCTAAAGCCACCAAATACTGCTCTGGCCCTTTACCGACAGCAATAGCCTCAATAACATCACGCGATGTCGTTAAAGAAATTGAGTCCGAAACCGCCGTGGAAGCATCCCAACCTCCACCGCCTGTGTGTAATACAAAACCACGTTCCTGCTGCACTGGACCACCGGCAAAAACGGGTGTTTCAGCGGCACAAAGTGAAGTCGAATGTATCTTCATTTGCGTAAAAATATCGCCCAACTTCATCTCCGCCGATCGGTTAATAATGATACCTAGAGCACCTTCTTGATTGTGTTGACACAAATAGGTCACTGTGTGAAAAAAAGTAGGATCCGCCAAGCCGGGCATGGCGATAATAAATTGATTATTTAAGTAAGTAGCTTGATTCATGGTTCTTAGTATCGAAGGTTAAGGCGAGTTAAGCAACTATTTATCGTGTGACCAAACCCGCTTCATCCGAGAATGTCCAGCCACGAGTAATTACCAACACATCAAGCTCTTTACGCAGCTCTAAAGGTAAGGGTGGAAAAGGCGCACTCATACGGACAATATTTTTAGCCGCTTCATCTAATGCGGGGTTTCCGGAAGACTTGTTGATACGAATACTGTGAATACTCCCATCAGCATTAATACCGACATCCATGTTTAATGACCACGAAAAATTCTTCTTGATGGTCGCTTCCGGGTAATTAAGATTGCCGGTTCGCGTTACTTTATTTACCCAGTCCGTCATATATTGTACGGCAACATATTTATGGGTGCTCACCGAATCGACAAATTTTATTTTGGTTTGCGCGGCACTTGGCTGGCTTTGCCTGATTTCAGCGCCCAATTGCTCCAGTTGTTGATGTAATGACTCGGCTGTTATTTGCGGATGTTTTTCAGATTGCTTAACGACCTCAGTTTTGCTGGCGGTAACCACTTTCTTTTCCGCCTTTTCCTGGGTTATTGGTTGTTGTACTACTTTTGGTTTACTTTCTTTGGGCGTTACTTTGGACTTACTCTCTTCAGGCGCAGTCTTTTTGACTGGCTTAGGCTTAGGCTTGGGCTTTACTTCATGAGTTTCCTGACTGGCCGGCTTTTGTGCAGGCGATTCCATCTTTTTGATTCCCTCACCCGCACCGGACTGATTTTCCTGTGCTAAAAAATCCGCCTTTTCAGGCGCTTTTTTTACCGGCGTGTTAATCAGTGTTATATCTATCGGTTTATTGATTTTTTCAGCATGGGGTGTTGTTAAGCTGACTCCCCGCACCAAGGCAATGTGAACAATAACTGCGATCAGTAAAGCCATCAACAATGACTTATTGTTGATGTCCGGAGCCGCAGAAGAAACGTCCATCACCTTATTTTCCATATTATTGAAGATGTTGTTCAATATGATCCATCAATAGTCCGGTTATATTAAGCCCAAACTGCTGATCCAGTTCTTGAGCGCAAGTAGGACTGGTGACATTAATTTCGGTTAACTTGTCGCCAATAACATCCAGCCCAACAAAAATCAGGCCTTTTTCGCGTAGTGTCGGGCCCACCTGATTGGCAATCCACAAATCCTGTTCGGTTAATTTACGACCTTCCGCACGACCACCGGCTGCTAAATTACCCCGCGATTCACCATGGGCAGGAATACGCGCCAGCGCATAAGGTACCGCTTCACCATTGATCATTAAGATACGCTTATCACCGTCTTTAATCTCGGGTATATACTTTTGAGCCATCACATAACGACTATTATACTGGGTCATGGTTTCCAAAATCACACTAAGATTAGGATCATCCTTTCGCAAATGAAAAATAGAAGTTCCGCCCATTCCGTCTAACGGTTTTAAAATAATTTCCCCTTGTTCATGCAGGAAGCTCCTTATTCTTGCGGGTTCACGGGCAACCAGAGTTTCTGCGCAACACTGCGGAAACCATGCCGTAAACAGTTTTTCATTGGCATCGCGCAACGATTGCGGTTTGTTGACCACATAAACCCCCATACTTTCGGCGCGTTCCAATAAATAAGTTGCATAAATATATTCCTGATCAAAAGGCGGATCTTTACGCATCATGATGACATCCAATTGATCCAGCGGAATATCTTGCTCGGCAATAAACCGGTGCCATTGCTTGGCATCACGCTGAACAGTCAGCGTTCTGGTTCTGGCAAAAGCCCTGCCATTCCTTAGAAACAAGTCATTGAGCTCCATATAATGCAATTCCCAGCCTCGAGCCTGAGCCTCAAGCAACATGGCAAAACTAGTGTCTTTTTTGATATTGATATGGTCGATGGAGTCCATGACCATGCCGAGTTTAATAGGCATTATTGTCCCGATTTAATTACTGAAGAGGAAGTATATTATACTTATTTTATAGATTGTTATTTACCTTGAAAAGATTTTTTGGTATAAAGACGGGCTAACTTTTAAATTTAGGCACATCAAGAGGTTAATTATGTCTAGAGTATGTCAAGTAACCGGTAAACAACCCGTTACAGGTAACAACGTTTCACATGCAAACAACAGAACCAAAAGACGTTTCCTTCCCAATCTGCAACATCACAGATTTTGGGTAGAAAGCGAAAATCGTTGGGTACGTCTTAGAATTTCCACAAAAGCAATGCGTATTATTGATAAAAACGGCATCGACGCTGTATTGGCGGATTTGCGTAAAAACGGCACAAAGGTTTAAGGAGACAATAAAATGCGCGATAAAATTAAACTGATTTCTACCGAAGGCACTGGTCACTTCTATACTACAACCAAAAACAAGCGCACCATGCCTGAAAAAATGGAGATCAAAAAATTTGATCCGTTTGTTCGCAGACATGTTATCTACAAAGAAGCTAAAATCAAATAATCATTTTGATTTTGAAAAACTTCTATCAAGGTGCTTTGGATAACCACAACTAACTTTAGCTGTGGTTATCTGGCTTTGTTAGCGCATCGCGCTGAATCCCCTGCCATACAATAAATAACGGTTTTGGCCTATAAACCATACCTTGAAAGCGGCCTCTAAAGCAACACCCCATCAACACAAGCCAAGCATTTACTAATAAAAACCATCCCTAATTTTCACTTAGAGCTTACCTTTCAAGTAACGATTTTCGCCAACAAGCCAATACCTGCGCCAAATTAAGTAAAAAAACCGTCTCCCGGATATCACAATATTTTGACAGGCTATTTACTATCAGGAAATAATAATCCAGTAAAATACCTTATTGGTGCAAATAATTAATCTAATTGCCCTCAATTGAATCATTTAAGTAGTTCAAAGCTTACCCAGTCCAGCTTTCACCCACCGCTATAAAATAACCATCCAACCGATTAAGCCCTTATTCTTATTGGCCTCCATGAGTTTCAATAAAAACCTTTACCTAACTTGCCAGCGTTGTGGCTCGTAATTTGCTTAGTGTAAAGTAGGTGAATAAATGAGCTTAAATTACCCGCTTAATCAAAACCAACTCATTTAAGCCCTTAAGTATTTTTTAATGTTTGATACGCATAATTTTTTTAAAGACGGCGTTTGAAAACAAATTTTCTGTCATCAAACTGACATTAACATTGCTTAAAATTATTTGTACATCAGCTTTAAAGTGAGGAAATGACTATGTTAAGCCTAACTACTTTACTTGACTTCAATTTTGAATGGCCAACGATGATGCCGGGAGAAATAATGGCATTAACCCTACTGATGGTTTTCGCCAGTCTCTGTACGCTTGAATTTCACGCACCCAACAAAAAACTGCCCGCAAAACACTTGCGCCAATCTTACAAAACCAATATAAGCCTGTTTATGGTTAATAGTGTTGCCATGTCCTTAGTATCAGCCTCATCACTTTTGATACTGGCCGAACGTTATTCAGGCAAAGGCTTGCTTAATACCCTATCCAGCCCTGCTTGGAAAGCTATCTTGTCGTTTGTGGCACTTGACCTGTTAATGTACTTCTGGCACAAAGCCAGTCACCGTGTTGATTGCCTGTGGATGTTTCATAAGGTACACCATAACGATCCTTGTTTGAATATTTCCACCGCCTTTCGAATACATTTTCTGGAGCTGTTCATAACCCATATTCTAAAAGCGACTTTAATTATTATATTAGGCATAGAAGCGGCGGTATTACTAACCAATGAAGCGATAATGACCCTGTTTATTATGTTTCATCACACCAACATTTCTTTCATCGGTGAAAAATTATTAAGCTATCTGATTATCACGCCGTCTTTGCACCGGACTCACCATTCAACCCAGCGGTGTGAACATGACAGTAATTATGGCGCTGTTTTCTCCTTTTGGGATCGACTTTTCGGTACACAGACAGAACGCGAACCCACTGAAATAGGCATCAACGGCAGTTCACCGCTGGATCTTGTAAACCTGATAAAGTTTGGCTTTACCCTACAAATGCCGCCGGTCGTTCAGCCCGTTAATTTTGATGCCATGATTGCGGAGGCCGCTTATTACAAAGCAGAAAAGCGCGGATTTTCTCCCGGCAATGATCTTCGTGACTGGCTGGAAGCAAAAAAAGAAATCATCACCCAGCTTTACGGAGACAAACCGATTAAAAATAATGTAATCCGTAAGCCTCAGCATCACTATCTTAAATTTATGAACCTGGATATAAATCACCGACGCATACAGAATTTTTAAGATGTGTGAAAGGCTTATTCACCACGAAGAGGACGAAGAAAAAAAACTAGCTCTATGTGATTTACAGTGAATAACACATAATTAAAAATGTAAGCGGGTCATAAGATGAATTGATATTGCCACAAGTCCTAGAACCGTCATTCCGGCAGGGATCGCCGAAATCCAGAGTACATGGACGTACTCATCGAGTATCATATTTTATCCAATAAAATCCAGTATAAAAATCAGTGAGTGAATGCATTACGAATGCCATCCATGGCAACTGGATCCCGGCAGTCCATGCCGGGATGACGGCTTGAAAACGTTTTAAGCGCATATAACTCGTTGTTCCAGTTTTTTTAGCTTGACTGCGGCAATCCCAGATAAATCAATATGTTTTCGTTAGTCGCGACGTAGGCGTCGCTCCTACGGTGGGAGCGACACCTACGTCGCGACTATAGCTCGTCATTAGTTTGGCTGTCTGCTGGTCTCAGCTATGATTTGATAGACTCATCTGTATCATTTTTTAAAATCAATGAATAAAAACTTGAATATCGAGTATAAGATTTGTGTTTATCGGTATTTTTTATTATTTACCCACTACAATTCACATAGAGCCAAAAAACTTCGTGTTCTTCGTGTCTTCGTGGTGAAATTCTTTTGAAATTTTTTGCAGCAGCTTACTTTAGTAACTCACCCGAATGCCAATTTCTGCACTACGACCCGGATCGGGTGCAAAATTACGCAAGTACGAAGTTGAGTTACGTATATTTTCATTAAGCATGTTTTTACCGGCAGCAAACAACATTACTTGGGACTCATGAAAGCTCGCCACCTGATATTGTGCGCCCAGATTCAGCAACAAATAACCCGGTGTGTTGGATTGATTATCGCCGGCATAAGTCTGCGCTTCGCCTCGCGTCAGCCTTACGTCCGTTGACCAGTCGTTTTTCTCGTAACTTAATTGCAAACCATAGCGCAACGGCGGCATACGGGGAACATTGCCCCCTTGATCAAACGAGCCACGGGTATAGTCGCCAAATAAAGTCAAATCCACTGCACCATAACTGTTTTGCATCAACGGAAATATCGTCTTGGCTTCAAAACCCTTAAAAACGGCATTGGCCTGGGCGCTTTGCAATACTGGCAAATCCTCGATCACATAACTGGCTTGTTGCTGATAAATATAATCATTAACCCAATTATGGAAAAGATTAAACTCGGAGGTCATCCAATCGGTATTAAATTTATAACCCAAATCCAGATTATAAGAAATTTCCTTGCGCAGGTTTACGTCGCCTTTTTCATAGCTCATGGTGGCCTCATGAACACCATTGGAAAACAATTCCTGTACTTGCGGTGCCCGTTGAGATTGGGTTACCGCCAGACTCAGCTGATGCTGCTTGGTAATATCCCACAATGCCGAAACCGAACCGCTTAACGGAACGTAGGAAACACTGCTATAGGTTGTTTCCGGGGCAATGCCCTGCCATTCACCGCGTACTCCCAACTCGTAAGTCACATCCCTGACGGCGAAAGACTCGACAGCAAACAAGCCATAAGAATCAATGGCGGATTTTGGCACTAAGGCTTCAGCGCCCAGCGCTGCAAATTGGCTATTGACTGACTGGAATCCCAACACACCTTTCACTATACCCAGCGGCTGATGCTCAAGCTCCAGACGGCTTTCGTAGGATTGATTGGTAAAGGTTGTTGCAGGAACGCCGTTATCCAGTTCAACATGCTTGTAATCGGTGTAACCAAATTTCATCCGCAACGCTTCAGCAAGCGCGAAAGGTTTATTAAGCTGACCTTTAAAATCATACTTGGTTTGGTTCATTTGGACTCTGATTGGCGCACCGCCGGTACCATTTGGCGGGATACCATAATTGTTTTCCAGACTGTTAATCGCAGCGCCCACCAGCCCTACATCACCTATTACCGAAGCGCCCGCTGAACCACCGCGTGAGCGTGCATTTGAGTTATTAATGACACCGTTAGGATTATCCACTATATCAAGATCAGGTTGGGTTTGATGTGCCAACGCGTCATCTATCGGTTGCCCGCCAATATGGGTATTGCCTTGATCGTTATAAAAGCCGTCTAAGTGGTAGGCAAACAACTCTTTACCGCCTTCCAACTTAAGGGCGCTGGAAGTCAAATTGGTTGCCGAATCATAGCGTTGCATACCCGCACCGCCCAGCACTTTATCAGGGACTTGTTCTGGAATACGGTTATCGATCACGTTCACCACGCCACCGATAGCTCCATTTCCATACAACAAGGTCGAAGGCCCACGCAAGACTTCAATCCGTTCCGCTATAATCGGGTTTACGGCATTGGCATGATCAGGGCTTAAATTCGACACATCATTATTGCCCAGACTATTTTGCATAACGCGTACACGCGGCCCGGATTGTCCACGAATAACCGGCGTGCCAACACCCGCTCCAAACGATTGACTGGTAACGCCCAGTTCATTTTTTAGCGTGTCACCGATAGTTGTCCCCATTTTTGTTTGCAGTTCCTTTCCTGACAATACGGTTACCGGGCGGGCTGATTTTGAAGTGGACTGTTTTAAACCCATACTGGTAATAAATAGATCGTCCAACTTGTAAATATCCTTATCATCCGCAAATGCAGGTGCCCCTATCGCACCGGTCGACAAGAAAAAAATGGCGAGTTTTTTATTCATAAAATTGTTAAGTTGATTGTTATTAATTGCAAAAATACGGCTTACAGGTTCGGTGACTTATCAAGCATTAATCATATCCCTAAGCCTACAGATTGATTAGTTCGCCTATTAATGTATGTTATAACATAACATATTGCAACTGTTATTTGCCGAGGTATTTTGTTACCCCACGTCTACCTATTCAGTATACGTCGTGACTATTACAAAAATATTAAATATCGTTTGCATGACTTGTTTGGCGCAGTATAAATCACGCTATTATTAATAGTTGGCCTATGCCGGTCGGGGTTTGCAAACCCGACACGCTTCATAAAAAAATGGGCATCCTTCATTCATCGGTTTACACTTTTTCTAATTACAGACGCGTAGGTCGGGTTAGCGAGAGCGTAACCCGACAAATCGTACTATCTGTGTCGGGTTACGGCTAGCGCCTAACCCGACCTAC
>Ga0268283_1001166_pt1 | contig 13320 bp, 16 predicted proteins | sample saktaG_13_FD_190140 | JGI IMG/M metagenome (GOLD analysis project Ga0268283, IMG submission 190140) | Saline water microbial communities from Sakinaw Lake, British Columbia, Canada - sak_2013_06_06_36m | ecosystem: Environmental > Aquatic > Non-marine Saline and Alkaline > Saline ... | reverse complement strand
GGCAACGTTATCGGAAAGTTACCCTCCATGGCACTGGATACCGGCATCCTTGCCGGTATGACGGCGTTAACTAAAATTTCTTGTCCCGGCTTAAGTGGGTAGCCGTTTATTGGTTTTATAGGGCGATATTTGCGAGAAGTGTTTTTTATAAAGTGAATAAGTTGCTTTATAGCTTGAGTTTAAAAGGGCTTGGAGTTTTGAATTTTGAATCTGATTTGGTTAGTGGAGAAGATTGGTTTATCAATAGATATGTTGCAAATGTTGATAAAGGAATAATTTTGGATGTTGGGGCGAACGTAGGAAATTATTCAATAAAAATAAGAAAATCGAATTCAAACGTAGAAATATTTTGCTTTGAACCTCACCCACTTAATTTTGACAAGCTTCAATATAATACAGCACAGTCGAATATGAATCATTTCAATGTGGGAGTTGGTAGTGTGGCTGGCAAGCTTAAACTATATGATTATGCTAATAATGATGGATCATCTCACGCATCGCTCTATAAAGAAGTAATTGAAGAAATCCATAATCAAAAATCGGTTGAACATGAAGTTGAGGTTATTGCTTTAGATGAATTTGCAAAAAAAAATGGGATTAAAGAAGTTCATTTGCTTAAAATTGATACGGAAGGGCACGAACTTGCAGTTTTGAAGGGGTTTGAAGGACTTATAAAAGCGGGCAAGGTTAATTTAATTCATTTTGAATTTAATGAAATGAATGTTGCGAGTAGGGTTTTTTTTAAAGATTTTTGGGACTTCTTGCCTAACTATGACTTTTATAGAATGCTACCTGATGGTCTTGTTCCAATAAAAAATTACAGCCCTGTTTTTTGTGAGATTTTCGCATACCAGAATATTGTTGCTAAATTAAAAATAGTCACTTGTCTAAGTTAATGTAATTTTGATATGGAATTAATTGAATCACTTTTTATGCGCGTCAAAGAAGCTGCCCCTATTGCTCTGTTTGTCTACAATCGTCAATATCACACACAGCGAACTGTTGAGGCATTGCAACAGAATGAATTGGCTAAAGAAAGTGATCTGATTATTTTTTCCGATGGACCTAGATTGGAAGTGCAAGCTGAAAAGGTAGATAAAGTTAGAGAATACATTCGACAAATTGATGGGTTCAAATCGGTAACTATTGTTGAGCGTAAGGCTAACTTTGGACTAGCCCGATCCATCATTGATGGCGTCACGATGACAGTAAGTAAATATGGTCGAATCATTGTGTTGGAAGATGACATGGTTACTTCTCGATTTTTCCTTACCTATATGAATGAAGCGCTAGAAAAATATGCAACTAATGAGCGTGTTGTCAGTATTCATGGTTATGTGTACCCGGTCGTTCAACCGTTGCCAGAGGCATTTTTTTTGCCTGGAGCTGATTGCTGGGGGTGGGCAACATGGAGTCGCGGCTGGGCCTGCTTTAATAGTGATGGGCAATTTTTGCTGGATGAACTGAAACGTCGTAAATTGATTGGTGCCTTTGATTACAATGGCGCTTATCTGTATTCAAAAATGCTTGAAGGACAGATCAAAGGCACCAATGACTCATGGGCGGTGCGTTGGTACGCATCAACTTTTCTGGCTGGCAAGTTAACTCTTTATCCTGGTCGCAGTTTGGTGCATAACATTGGCAATGATAATAGCGGCACACACTGCGGGGAGTCTTATGGTTTGGATAGCGAATTAAGTAAAACAGCAATCAACCTGAGAAATATATCGGATCAAACCTCAGAGACAGGAATGCGGGCATTCGAGGGCTTTTTCAGGCAACAACGAACAGGATTATTGCAGCGCTTGGTGCGTAAAGCCAACGCTTTGTTGAAGGAGGGCAGATGAGTGTATTGAAAAATCTGGTTCGCGATTGGTTACCGCCGGTTTTGCTACGTTGGTTTCGTCAGATTAGTGGAAGCGGGCTACTCTTTGAGGGTAATTTTGCTACTTGGAAGGAGGCTAGCGCCCATTGCACTGGGTATGATACGGAAGAGATTCTCGCCAAAGTGTTAGCCACTACACTCAAGGTCAAACATGGTGAGGCTGCATTCGAACGAGATTCTGTGCTCTTTGATCAAATTGAGTATGTATGGCCGGTGCTAGCCGGTTTGATGTGGACTGCGGTTCGCAGTGGCGGAAGACTAAACGTGTTGGATTTTGGCGGAGCCTTGGGTAGTAGTTATTTTCAAAATCAAAAATTTTTGCAGTCACTACCGGATGTACACTGGAATGTGGTGGAACAGCGCCATTTCGTTGCGGCGGGGCGGCAGTACATTCAGGATGAACGGTTGCGATTTTATGAGTCGATTGAGGAATGCCTGATTGAAAATCGACCGAATGTGATTTTGTTATCGAGTGTATTGCAATACTTGGAGTCACCGACTGAGATTATTCGTGAATTGAATAATGTTGGGGCTCTGTGCCTGGTCATTGACAGGAGTCCGTTCTCATTAAATAGGCAAGATAAGTTGGTCGTTCAAAAAGTGCCTGCTGCTGTCTATTTAGCCAGTTATCCAATGTGGATTTTTTCGCAATCCAAGTTTGAGCAACTCTTGGCTGAAAATTGGTATATGGTTGCTACAACTCTAAGTCCTGAGGGATCTGTCCGTACTGCAGGTAACTTTGAATTTTCATTTCAGGGTATGTTGCTGGAGTCTAATCGATGATTAAGAGACTTAAGGCAATCTATCGACGCCAAATTTTTTTTCCGGGGTGGCTAGGTGTTTTTGTTAATCCGTTTTACTTGGCACGTTCCGGGTTGTGTGATGCATTGACTGAATTCGCGCCAAAGCTATCTGGCCGGCTGCTTGATGTGGGATGTGGCAGCAAGCCCTATCAATCAATGTTTGCTGTTGATGCCTACATTGGCTTGGATATTGATAGCGAAGCATCTCGTAAACAGGCAATTGCTGACCATCACTATGATGGTAATACTTTCCCGTTTACTGATGCTTCATTTGACTCTGTGCTTTGTAATCAGGTGTTAGAGCATGTGTTTAACCCTGATGACTTTCTTGCGCAAATTGCGCGAGTATTAAAGCCTGGTGGGAAGCTATTGCTTACAGTACCCTTTGTGTGGGATGAGCACGAGCAACCTTACGATTATGCACGATATTCCAGTTTTGGTTTACGATCATTGCTGGAAAAACAGGGGCTTAAAATTGTTCACCATAAAAAGATTGGTGCCGATGCGTCAATTCTGTTTCAGTTGACCAACGCGTATTTGTTTAAGGTCACGCAAGGTTTGCCTAGGCCGTTAAAACTGATGTTTACTGCATCGGTCATGGCATTCGTCAATGTAATGGGTTTGCTCGCCCGCCGAATGTTACCAGATAATCCCGATCTCTTTCTTGATCATGTAGTTTTTGCGGAGAAAGTCTCTTGAATTTATATGCTAATGCAAAAGTATTAATCACCGGTGGCCTCGGCTTTATCGGTTCTAATCTTGCCCGTGCGCTGGTCTTGCAAGGGGCTGATGTTACCTTGGTGGATAGCCTTATTCCGCAATATGGCGGCAATCCATTCAATATTGATGGTATCCGCGATAAGGTCACGGTGAATGTGTGCGATGTGCGTGATCCCTACGCAATGGCTTATCTACTTAAGGATAAAGATTTCCTGTTCAATCTGGCTGGGCAAACGAGCCATCTTGATTCGATGACCGATCCACAGACAGATCTGGAAATTAACGCGACCGCCCAGCTCTCCATATTGGAAGCCTGTCGTGAGGCGAACCCTGACATTAAAATAGTATTCGCTAGTACACGTCAGCTTTACGGCAAGCCTGATTACCTGCCGGTCGATGAGAAGCACCCGATTCGTCCGGTTGATGTCAATGGTATTAATAAGTTGGCCGGAGAGTGGTATCACTTACTTTACAATAATGTATATGGTATTCGTGCTTGTGCACTGAGACTTACTAATACCTATGGCCCAGGCATGCGTGTAAAGGATGCGAGGCAAACTTTTCTGGGTATTTGGGTGCGGTTGCTGCTGGAAGGCAAACCTATTAAAGTGTTTGGTGACGGTTTGCAACTGCGCGATTTCAACTATGTAGATGATTGCGTCGAGGCTTTGTTGCTCGCTGGGGCCAGTGATATAGCTAACGGTAAGGTCTATAACCTGGGCAGTACAGAAGTGGTAGGCTTGAAGGCGTTGGCTGAAATGATGATTGATCTTGGATTTGGAGGTGAATTCGATCTGGTTGCTTTTCCGCCTGAACGTAAGGCGATAGACATCGGTGACTATTACAGCGATTTTTCTTTAATTACTCGAGAGTTAGGTTGGCAACCAAAAGTTAGTTTGAATGAGGGCTTGCTTAGAACAATGACTTACTATCAGGCACACTACAGCAATTACTGGGATGAAAAAGCATGATCTTGATGAATGATTTCAAGGCAGAACCGCCTGAATTGCGTGAGGCTATGCTGAGTGCGGCGCAACGAGTCATTGAGTCTGGTTGGTATGTGCTGGGTAATGAAGTCGTTGCTTTTGAAAAACAATGGGCTGATGTTTGCGGCATTGACTATGCTGTTGGTGTAGGTAATGGCATGGATGCTATCGAAATTGCTCTGCGCACACTCGGTATTGGGATGGGTGATGAAGTGATTACTACGCCTATGACGGCATTCGCGACGGTACTCGCTATTTTACGTGCAGGTGCAACACCTGTACTTGCTGACATTGATCCCGAAACAGCGTTAATTTCAATTGAAAGTGCTGCTCGTTGCATTACATCTAAAACAAAGGCATTGCTGCTAGTACATCTCTATGGTCAAGTTCGTAATATGAAGTCTTGGATAGACTTTTGTAATGAAAATAAAATAAAATTGATTGAAGATTGTGCCCAGGCACATCTTGCAACATTAGGTGGAAAAGTTGCAGGTAGCTTTGGAAGTGCAGGAGCATATAGTTTTTATCCCACCAAAAACTTAGGTGCGCCTGGGGATGCAGGTATCTTCGTTACTAATATAGAGGCTGTTGCGCAATGTGCATCAAGATTAAGGAATTATGGACAAAGTGTTCGTTACCATCATCCTGAATTAGGTATGAACAGCCGTTTAGATGAAATTCATGCTGCAATATTAAGTGAGCGAATAAAGTGGTTACCTGATTTTACTGAGCGTCGTCGTCAGATTGCCGAAGCTTACTTGGCAGGAATCAAAAATCCATTGGTACGGCAACTCGCTATGCCAGAGGAACCGTTAGCGCATGTTTACCATCTTTTCGTCATTATTTGTGAACAAAGAGATGCGTTACAATTACATTTGCAAGCACATCAAGTGCAATCATTGATACATTATCCAATTCCAGTCCATAAACAAGAACCTTGTTTTAATATTGCCTGTGACCCTAATGGCTTGGATAATTGCGAATATCATGCATCAGCATGCCTTTCATTGCCATGCCATCCACAGATGACGGATAGTGATATTGCGGTAGTTATTGCTGCTGTTAATTCGTTTCAGGGGGCTTAATGGAGCATTTTGTCACATTATTTGACAGCCTTTTTTTACCTCAAGGGCTTGCATTACATAGGTCTATGGAGCGCCATGTTGCTACTTATGTGCTTTGGGTGCTATGTGTAGATGATGATACATATGAAGTGTTAGTGAAACTAAAATTACCTAATGTTCGTCTTTTGCAATTGAGCAAATTTGAAACTCCAGAGTTGTTGGCAGTTAAGCCTACAAGAGGTAAGGGAGAGTATTGTTGGACATTAACGCCTTTTGCGCCAAGATTTGTGTTTGAAGCTGATTTAAGCGTATTACGAGTAACCTATATTGATGCAGATATATGGTTTAGAAGCACCCCATTACCTATTTTTAAAGAGTTCTCGGCCTCAGAAAAGCATGTCCTAATAACGGATCACGCTTATTCGCCTGAGTATGATTATTCAGCAGAAACAGGACAGTATTGCGTACAATTTATGACATTTAATCGAAATGAGGGAGAGCTTGTAAGGAAATGGTGGGAAGAGCGATGTGTTAAATGGTGTTTTTCTCGACTTGAAGATGGTAAATTTGGTGATCAAAAATATCTTGATGATTGGCCAGTCAGGTTTGAAAGTCTTGTGCATGTATTGGAACATCAAGAATGGTCACAGGCTCCTTGGAATGCTAGCAGATTTCCATTTAGCCAAGGCATTTTCTTTCACTTCCATGGCCTAAGGATTGCTGAAGGTCGTAGAATTGACTTTGGCCCAATATATGGATTACCTCATGTTTTGATTAAGAATGTATATGAACCATACATATACGATCTTAAGGAAGCTATCAATATTCTTCAAAGGCATCAAATCAGAGTTAAGCCGCAAATAAAAAAACAAAATCCTATGATATTATTAAAGCGATTTCTGAGTGGCATTTATCATCAGTTTTGGCGCTTTCATACTTTAAATTTTCGTAAATATTAATTTTTTGTCCAGTAAGCACTTAGCCGTGACATGTCTATCAGCCATAACTAAAGAAAACTAATGTACTGTCGAATTTGCTTTGGCATCACCAACCGCAGGTACTTACTGCATTCTCACCGCTATGATTTGGCAGTGCAGACATATTATTGTCATGTCTGCGATGCCTTTTTTTCTGATGGCGAGCCTGTTAACTATGATGATATAAATGATGGTGATATTGAGCTTACTAGTTATTATCTCCAATATGAGCAAGCAATCCGCTGGCGCTATCAAAAGGTTTTTTCTTTCACAGAGTCACTTGTTGCTCCTGGCAAGTTTCTAGACATCGGGTCGGGAATGGGCTTTTCGCTGGAGATTGCCAAACAGCGTGGCTGGATAGCTGTCGGCTTGGAGCCTAACACTGCATTGACTATCCATGCTAAGGGGCGTGAATTGGATATTAATAATGCTTATCTCAGCGGTGAAACAACTGGTGAATACGACTTCATATTGATAGATAATGTTTTAGAACACGTTTTAACCCCTTCCGATTTTCTTAAGCATGCTACACGCCTACTAGCACATTCTGGGGTTATGCTCGTTGCGGTACCACCTATGGACTGGCTTCGCAAAGGATTTGGTGCTTTCAGTTATGTTCGGGATTCCATCACAGTACCGCAGATAAATATCTTCGGTGAGGTTGATCAACATGTGAATATGTTTAGTAGAAAAGCGATGGGGCAACTATTACAGAGCGTTGGATTACGCTTGCTGGATGTTCGTTTTCACCACAGTCTTGCGTATAACAATGCATTGTTTCGCAGCCTTGGATTAGATGACGGCTATTATTTTGTCGTTCGACCATGAAAGGACACAATATGCAATCCATCGAGACTGCCAAAAGCAATAATTTACCAAGACTCTCCGTGATTAGCGTTGTCTACAATGGCAGGGAAGAGCTTGCCAAAACAATGGACTCCGTTCTCACTCAAGATTATCCAAACATAGAATATATTGTTATTGATGGCGAATCTACCGATGGTACGAGGGACGTTATTAAGAATTATGAGGATAAGCTCGACGTATTCGTCTGTGAACGAGATGAGGGTATTTATGATGCAATGAATAAAGGGATAGAGCTAGCCAGTGGAGAGTTTATTCTTTTTATGAATTGTGGCGATGTATTCGCCAGTAATGATGCGGTTTCGTCGGCTATGCATTTTGCCCAACCGGATGGCGACCAAATACTTTTCGGGCATTGGCAGCGACGCATAGGTAAATCCTTAACGCATTGCAGTCCAATTCTTGAGAAAGGACTGTTTAATCACCAGGCAGTTATCTATAGTCGCCACATTCATGCTTGGCACGGCAACTATGTCAACGTTAAAGGATTGACGACTGCTGATTATCTATTCTTTGCAACATTGTTTAACTCAAATGCTGTGTCGTGTAGGATCATCAAGACAATGATAGCAATCATTGATGTAAACGGGATTTCTGCCGGATCCCAGACGCTTAGCCAAAAATACGCGATAGACTTCATTTGCGGCCGCGTTAGCAAGGTGCCGTTGCTAATGGTTTTGATTGCTCATCCTGTCTATCGGAAGCTTAAGACACTTTTGGGGAGGGAGCGTTGATCTCTGTTTGTATCCCTACCTTCAACGGTGCAGCTTTTATTGATGCACAAATTGAATCGATTTTGGCGTCACCCTTGGTTACGGAAATAATTGTGTCCGATGATGGCTCAACAGATAATACGGTCGATATTGTTAAATCCTTTAACGACAAACGTATCAAGTTAATTGAAGGTCCACGTACCGGTCTTGTTAACAATTATGAGTTTTTACTCTCTCTTGCTTCAGGTGAATATATATTTTTGTCTGATCAGGATGATGTGTGGTTTCCGAACAAAGTTGAAGTCATGCTGGCTCATTTGCACGATGTGGACTTGGTGGTTTGCGATTGTATAGTGGTCGATGCTCGAATGGATGTATTGCACCCATCATTCTTTCTTTTATTAAACTCAGGATCAGGCTTAGTCCGCAATTTGTTGCGCAACCGTTATCTTGGCTGCTGCATCGCTTTTCGACAGAGATTACTAAAGCATGCGCTTCCGTTTCCGCCTGATTTACCTGTGCATGATTGGTGGCTTGGTTTGGTAGCCGAAATTTTTGGAGGCGTCATTTTTATTAACCAGCCCTTGATGATGTACCGTCGCCATGGTGGCAACGCGTCACCGGCTACTGAACGGTCGCAAGTGAGTTGGATCAGGCGCCTGTATTGGCGAATAAATTTGTTGAATGCGTTGATAGGCCGAAAATTTAATTTATATTGAGAACATAAGTAGGTGATCAAAAGTCTTTTAACAAAATAAAATGCAGTCAACTTCATATAGCCTGCTTACTGCAAGCACTTTGTCATGTTAAGAAATGTTAAAAGACTTTTGCACGATTACTTATCTGTTTTCACAGATAATTTACTTACAGGTTAATTGGAGCTTTTTCATGTTTACATGTGGTTTTCCCGATATATTGGCCAATCGAAACAGCATATTAACTAAGAGCGTTCTAACTCCAGTGATAACGAATAGGGAACTTTATGAATTGTGAGGGTGGGCTTCGAACACGGGATGTCCAGAAGCGTAGTCGTCAGGGTCTGCCATTGATTTCGATAGTCACGGTAGTGTTTAACGGAGCGGTAACGCTTGAACAAACCATTCGTAGCATTATGGAGCAAACCTATGGGAATATCGAGTATATCGTTATTGACGGTGGCTCTAGCGATGCAACTATTGATATTTTGAGGCAGTACGACCATGTTATCGATTATTGGCTTAGCGAAAAAGATGGCGGAATTTACGATGCGATGAACAAGGGTATAGCTCTTTGTTCTGGTGAGTATGTGGGTATGTTAAATTCTGATGATATGTTTTCTGACAGTAGTGCGTTACAGGCGATAGTGAATAGGTTTTGCATGGAAAAAGTAGATGCTGTTTTTTCCTGCCTGAATATTGTTGACAAAGATAATCTTAAAAAAACACTACGAAAATATCGTGTTACAACACTTAATTCTGCATTGCTTCGAATCGGCGTAATGCCACCTCACCCTACTTTTTATTGCAAAAAATCTTGTTATGAAAAAGGCGGCATATATAAGGCGGATTATAAAATTGCTGCTGATTTTGAAATGCTAGCCAGGTTATTAATCAGGCAAAAAATATCGTGGTCATTTCTTGATAAGGTTACAGTGACTATGCGTTCCGGAGGAATGAGTAATAGCGGATTTTTATCGAGTATTAAGTTAAATTGCGAAATTATCAGAGCGTGTAAAGAAAATGGACTATATACCAATTGGTTATTTCTTATATTAAAACTTCCTATTCGATTACTTGAGCTAATAAGATGAGTTTAGACTTGAAGGTTTTAGTTACCGGAGTGAATGGTTTTGTTGGCAAGCAGCTTTGTCTGGCGTTATTTGCGCAAGGTCAAGCCGAAATAACTGGGGTCAGAGTAATAGGAGGGCAACGTAAATCCTATTAAATTACGTCTTGTTGGCAGGCTTGTCATGGTGTACTATGTACATCAAATATTCAGGAGTAGCTAATAGGTGAGTCACGCCATCGAATTCATTGAGACCCCCATTTTCACCAAACAAATCAAGGCGATTGCTACTGACGATGAGTTGAAGGACCTACAGATAGAGCTTATCGCGCAGCCGGAAAAAGGTGATCTCATTCAAGGTACTGGTGGACTGAGAAAGATCAGGATGGCTACTGGTTGGCAAGGAAAGAGTGGGAGTGTTCGAGTTATATACTTTTTAGCGACAGTAGAAATTATTTATTTGGTTCTGGCCTATCCAAAAAATGTTAAAGATAGCCTGAATCAAGCAGAGAAATCTGAGCTGAAGAAGTTAACCAAGTTGCTTAAAAGCGAGGTTTAATATGAGTATTTTTAATGAGTTGAAATCTTCACTTGAAGAGGCTGTTGATATTAAGCAAGGTAAGAAGTTAGCGTCACGAGTAACCCGGTATGATGTTGCCAATGTAAAGGCACTTCGAGCCACGTTGGATGTATCTCAGCAAGAGCTGGCTGATGCTTTGGGGACTAGCGTTGATACGATAAAGAGCTGGGAAAACAAACGACGTAACCCAACAGGTCTTGCTGCTAAGGTGCTAGCCACCATTCAGGACAATCCAAATTATTTCCATGATCTTGCGGCTCACTAAATAACTGGGGTCAAAGTAAAGTTATATAGACTTTCAGAAATTAAATTTCCAACTCACATCGCTGTATGCTCATACAGATAACATCCTTGAAGGGATGGTATCTGTTGACAGAGAAATTATTTATCTGAAAATCTATAGTCCAAACTGGTAATCTATTGGCATTATAATTTGAACCGTTAGAGGAAGCACACATGGGATATTCCGATATTATTGCACATGAAATTGAATTGTTGCCTCCAGAAAAGCAGGTAGAGATATTGGATTTATTGCCTTCCTCAAAGCCGGATATTTGCCATCCGAGATTGCGTCAGTTTGTAGGTCGCCTAAACCGTGATAAGGGAATGCTGGATTTGGCTACTGCTTTCTATGCAATTGCCCAACATCATTCTAATGTATTGCTGTTACTGGTAGGTGCTGAAGAAGATGTTCCTTTCAGCAAGATCCAGGAAATCTGCAATACGGAGCTTGAGTGTCTGCGCTATGTGAGCTTTACGGCCATGCCGGAACGTTTTATGGCGGCGGCCGATATTTTTTGTTTGCCCAGTTATCGTGAAGGTCTTCCCATGACTATTCTTGAGTCGGCTGCCTGCGGTGTGCCGACTGTAGCCTCACGTATTTACGGTATTACTGATGCAGTCGAAGACGGTAAGACCGGCTTGTTATTTACTGCGGGCGATATTGCAGGTCTTACTCAATCTTTACTAAAGTTGATAGATGAGCCGCTTTTACGACAAAAAATGGGCGAAGCCGCCCGGGTGCGAGTACTTGAATTATTCCCTAGCCATAAAATTACAGAAGGAATGCTTTCGTTGTATAGTGAGTTATTAACCGAGCGTTATGATTAATAAATGAGCAAGATGGAGCTTATAGATGACTAAAAAAAGAAAGCTGATCACCTTCGACTGGGCCATCAAACGCCTGTTGCGCAGTAAAGCCAACTTTGGCATCCTCGAAGGCTTTTTAAGTGAACTGCTTAAAGAAGACATCACGATCCTGGATGTACTGGAAAGCGAAAGCAATAAGGACTATAAACTCGACAAATTTAACCGTGTTGATCTAAAAGTACGCAACAGCAAACAAGAAATAATCATCATCGAAATACAATATGATCGGGAATATGACTACTTGCAGCGCATATTTTATGGGGTTTCTAAAACTGCCATAGAGCACTTGGAAGAAAATAAGGCCTACTCAGGCATCACCAAAGTTATTTCAATCAACATCCTTTATTTTGATCTGGGCAGTGGCACTGATTATATCTACAAAGGCACTACCCGCTTTGTCGGTTTACATAATCATGATCTTCTGGAACTCAACGCCAAACAAAAACAGCTTTTTAAAAAAGACAGCGTGGAAGCACTCTACCCTGAATATTACCTGATCAAAATAAACCGCTTTAACGACATCGCCAAAGACACCTTGGATGAATGGATTTACTTCTTAAAAAATGAAGAAATTAAAGCCAGCTTCACTGCCAAAGGCTTAAAAGAAGCCGAAGAAAAGTTTAGCATTATGAAGCTGCCCGAAGACGAACAAAAAGCTTATGAACATTACCAAGATGATTTGCATTACCAAGCCAGTATATTCGAGTCTTCTTTTGGGGATGGTTATAATGAAGGTGAGGTTATAGGGATAGAGAAAGGCATGGAAAAAGGTATGGAAATAGGTATAAAGCAAGGTATAGAGCAAGGTATAGAAAAAGGGATAGAGCAAACAACAAAAAATATAGCCCTCAACTTAGCAAAAGAAGGCACAACTATTGAGACAATAGCTAAGGTGACAGGCTTGTCAGAATCAGATATTAAACAAATTTTACGAGAAACAAATTAATAGCAAATATTAATGGGACATAGATCAATATCAAGATAGTTGATGCCAGACAGGACATTAGTGGCTATAAATTTGACCGGGACGATGTCGTCTAAACCGTGATAAGGGAATGCTGGATTGGCTATTGCTTTTGATGCAATTGCCAAGCATCATTCTAATGTAGTGCTGTTACTGGTAGGTGCTGAAGAAGATGTGCCTTTCACTCAATCTTCAAGTTTTTAATTCTTGATTCTGGTGAGGCAGCTATGGCGAGCAATTGGCGTAGGCCGGAATAAGACGACCGAAGCGTCGCGCGTGGTGGCGTTTCCGGCATATCGTACCGAGTGCCGGAAACGCTTATTCTCGCTTACGCTCAAAAAGTCTTATTCCGGCCTACGCAGTTTCTGGCAATTAATCTTCACAGTGAGCGGGGAAAATCCGCCATAACAAGCATTAAAGAGAAAAATGCTGTTCTGCACTTATCATTTATTACCTATATGCAGGGTAATAAATGTGCTTATCAATGCGTTATAATATCAAAGTAAGAAAACTTGAATATCGAGTTTCAGCAAGATCCAAGGAATCTGCAATACGGAGCGTGACTGTCTGCGGCCGATATTGCAGGTCTTACTCAATTTTTACTAAAGCTAATAGATGACACGCTTTTGCGACAAGAAATGGGCGAAGCTGCCCGTGTGCGAGCACTTGAATTATTCCCTAGCCATAAAATTACAGCAGGAATGCTTGCGCTGTATAGTGAACTATTAACTGAGCGTCATTAAGCAATAAGGAAACATCCCGTTGGGATGAAGCCAAAGATTAGGAAGGGGTTTGTATCCCCTCCCTAATCCGCGCCCAATAAAGCAATAATCGCTTGCGCGAATTATTGC
>Ga0268283_1001165_pt1 | contig 13324 bp, 11 predicted proteins | sample saktaG_13_FD_190140 | JGI IMG/M metagenome (GOLD analysis project Ga0268283, IMG submission 190140) | Saline water microbial communities from Sakinaw Lake, British Columbia, Canada - sak_2013_06_06_36m | ecosystem: Environmental > Aquatic > Non-marine Saline and Alkaline > Saline ... | reverse complement strand
TAGAGCCAAGTGAATTTGTTTCAGTTGTGGGTCATTCTGGAGCAGGGAAAACAACCCTTCTTAAAATGATTTTAGCAGAAGAAAAACCTACTTCCGGTACTGTTTTTTTTGAATCCACGAATATCCACAGTATAAACAAAAAACATATGCCAGATTATCGTCGGAAGATAGGTGTAATTTTTCAAGATTTCAGACTTTTGCCAAATAAGACAGCTTATGAAAATATTGCTTTTGCAATGGAGGTAGCTGGGCGTGACGAAGAAGAAATTCAAGCTGATGTATCCCATGTGCTCGAACTTGTGGGGCTTGAAAGAAAAATGTGGAGTTTTCCTCACCAGCTTTCTGGAGGTGAAAAGCAGAGAGTTGCCATTGCGCGAGCTATTGTAAACCAACCAGATTTAATAATTGCTGATGAACCCACAGGAAATCTAGACCCAGTAAATACATTTGAAGTAATTCAGCTATTTAAAAAAATAAATGATTTAGGTACTACTGTAGTATTAACAACGCATAACAAGGGAGTAATAGATTCTTTAAAGAAAAGAGTAATATCTATGGAAGATGGTAAAATAGTTAGAGATGATCCTAAGGGGCATTACTTGCTTTAGATCAGAATTTTTAATTTTTAAGCACAAATTTTTAAATAATGCTTAAATTTAAAAATTTAAAATTAGAAATTATTTATAAAATTAAAAATCAACACAAAATAAGGAATGTATTCATGACTATATTTTGAGTCGTCCTCGGTACTCCGGGGATCTGAAGTTAAAAATTAAAAATTATAATTATATTTATATCATGATGTGGATAAATTTAAAAAGAATATTTAAGTCAGGTTTTATATCTTTTTGCCGTAATGCATTTGTCTCTCTTTCCTCTGTGCTTATAATGGTAGTAACTTTATTTTTGATTGGATCAATTATTTTTTCAAGCGCACTTTTGAAATCATCACTTGAAGTTATTCGCGACAAAGTGGATGTAAATGTATATTTCACTACAGATGCACAAGAGGTTGATATTTTAAGTTTCAAAAAACAAGTAGAAGCTATGCCAGAAGTTTCAAAAGTAGATTATGTATCACGTGAGAAAGCCCTTGAAAATTTTCGTGTACGTCATCAAAATGACCAAATCACACTTCAGGCGCTCGATGAGTTAAATGATAATCCACTTGGTGCCGTGCTAAATATTAAAGCAAAAGATACAGCAGAGTATGAATCGATAGCAAATTATTTGAATCAACAAAATATTTCTCGTGGAGACTCTTCAATTATTGATAAGATTAATTATTTACAAAACAAAGATGCAATAGATAGATTGAATAAATTAATTAGTTCAGGAGAAAAGGTGGGTTTTATTCTTGCTATCATTTTTGCTCTTATTTCTATTCTTATAACATTCAATACAATACGTTTGGCAATTTTTACTGCCAAGGATGAAATTTCCGTTATGCAACTAGTGGGGGCAAATTATACATATATTAAAGGTCCATTTCTTGTTGTGGGTATACTTTATGGATTAACTGCTGGTATTCTCACTTTAATATTATTTTACCCTCTCACATTTTGGCTAAATAGGTACACAGAGACTTTCTTTGCTGGGAATGGCATATTTACTTATTATATCCATAATTTTGGTCAGTTATTCCTTATTATTATGACATCTGGTATTGCAATTGGTGCTATTTCTAGCTTTTTGGCTGTGCATAGGTATCTGGGTAAATAGTTATAAATGTTCTAGTCGTTCCTTGTCCGGGCAGGCTAATGTTCTAAATGTGTTTATACATTTAGAACATTTACGTCATTTAAAACAATTAGAACGACCTGTCTTTTGACTTATTTTACATCCGTTGCCTTCTCCTTCATCTAGTTGAAAAAATTGAAAGAGGGGTCTACAATGTATGGTAATGGCAACAAAAAAATCTCACAAGTATATCTTTGTTATTGGAGGAGTGATGTCTGGTGTTGGTAAAGGTATCACCACTTCATCTCTCGGCACCATACTCGAAGCAAAAAAATACATAGTAAATATCGTTAAAGTCGATCCTTACTTAAATGTAGACGCAGGTACAATGAACCCCACTGAACACGGTGAGGTTTTCGTTATGGATTGTGGGTTAGAAACAGATCAAGATATGGGAAATTATGAAAGATTTTTGGATAGAGATTTGAAGAGAGAAGATTATATGACTTCAGGGATGGTTTACAAATATGTAATTGATAAAGAGAGAGCACTTGGTTTTGGTGGAAAATGTATTGATGCAGATAATATTCGTGATGAAATTGTTCACAGAATTGAAAGCTCTGGAAAAGTAAATAAATCAGAAATTACAATTGTTGAAATTGGAGGCACTGTGGGTGATTATCAAAATATTATGTTTATCGAAGCATCAAGGGTCTTAAAACTTAAACATCCAAAAGATGTAATTTTTATTATGGTTTCATATATGCCAATCCCTGGAAAGCTTGGTGAAATGAAAAGTAAACCGACACAAAATGCAATTCGTCAGCTTAGCTCATATGGAGTAAATGCTGATTTTATTGTTGCTAGAAGCGAAGTACCTCTCGATGAAAAAAGAAAAGAAAAAATTTCTTTTTCTTGCAGTATTCCAAAAGAAAACGTTATTTCTGCTCCAGATATTGATAGTATTTATGATGTACCTTTAAATTTTGAAAAGGATAAATTTGGAGAGATGGTAGTGAAAGCTCTGGGTTTGAAAAATGGAAGTATTGATATGTATCCATGGAAATCTTTTGTTAATAAAGTAAAAAATGCAAAGAAGGAAGTTAAGATTGCTATTGTAGGTAAATATTTTGATTCAGGCGATTTTGTTTTTTCAGATGCCTATGTTTCAGTAATAGAGGCAATTAAATTTTCAGCGTATGCACTTGGGGCAAAGCCAAAACTTTCGTGGCTAAATGCAAAAGATTTTTCCTCTACGGACAAGGAAAAAGATTCAAAGAAAATTAAAGAGCTTTCTAAATATGATGGAATAATTGTTCCGGGCGGTTTTGGTGAGTCTGGAATAGAAGGGAAGTTGAAGGTAATAGAATACGCCAGAGTAAACAAAATTCCATATTTCGGACTTTGCTATGGTATGCAACTTATGGTCATAGAATATGCTAGAAATGTACTTGGCTTTAAGGATGCAAATACAGCAGAAATTGACCCAAAATCGACACATTTGGTAGTGGATATTATGCCTGAACAGAAGAAAAAGCTTGCCTTGGGCCAATATGGAGCTTCCATGAGGCTTGGGGCGTATGAGGCGCTATTAAAGCCAAATACAGTAGCGGGGCGTGCCTACGGGGCAAATAGCATTAGTGAGCGCCACCGTCATCGATATGAGGTAAATCCTGAGTTTATTGTGGATATTGAAAAGGCTGGTTTGGTATTTTCTGGCACTTCGCCAAACGGGGAATTGATGGAAATTGCCGAGCTTCCAAAAAACAAACATCCATTTTTCCTAGGCACGCAATTTCATCCAGAGTTTAAAGCTAGGCCACTTTCCCCACATCCGCTTTTTACGGAGTTTATTAGGGTAGCGATGAAGAAAATGAAATAACATATAACTTATAACACATAACATATAACACATAACATGTCAGAACATCAAGAGATAGAAGTTAAGTTTTTGAATATAGATAAAGCTACAATTGAAAATAAACTCGTGGAAATCGGAGCAACAAAAAAGGGTGATATTTTTTATCATTCATGCGTTTTTGATTACCCTGGATTTCCTTTAGACAAGGATGCTGCTTGGGTGCGCTTGCGAAGTGATGGAGATGAAGTGATGCTTGCGTACAAACACAGGCTTGGTGTTACTTCAGACTCAGGCGATGATGATGGTATGGAGGAAATAGAATTTAAAGTTGGAGATTTTGATAAGACAAAATTGTTTCTACAAAAAATTGGGATGATAATTAAATTTGAGCAGGAGAAAAAAAGAACTCGATATGTAAAAGATAATGTCGAATTCGATATAGATACTTGGCCAAGGCTGAAAACATATTTGGAGATTGAATCAGATAACATAGAGTCTATAAAAAAATCAGCCGAAAGTCTCGGTTTGGATTTTAACGAAGCAAAGATGTTTTCTACTACCCAGATTTATGAAATGGAAGGAATAAATGACAAAGATTATATAAAGATGGGATTTGATGAGTTTATTGAGAGGTAATTCTAGATTCCCAATTCCCAATTCTTAATTCTTAATTCTTAATTCTTAATTCTTAATTCTTAATTCTTAATTCTGCCCAATTAATATGTTATAATTCCCACTATGATACAACCATACGCAACGCGCACAAATGAAAAAATGAAGGAGGTTTTGATGAGTCCTGAGGCTTCTGGTCCAGAAGTTCATTATTATATGATTCGTGGGGGAAGTGAGAAGAAAAATATTACTGTTTGGGAAAGTGGCACAGTTGGAGGGGAATATATAAAAACCTATGGGCATTACCATATTATAGATTTTAGTGAAACTTACTGGATTATAGAAGGTGAGGGGATTTTACTTTTGCAAACAAGACAAAAAGATGAAAATGGAAAAGATATTGATGATAAGGTAGAAACCTTTAAAGCTATTAAAGTTAAAGCGGGGGACAAAATTGAAATTCCATCATTTACAGGACATTTGGTTGTAAACACTGGGAAAACTTGGCTTGTTACTTCAGATGATAGTCCTGTAAATCTTGATGACTCTGCTAGTATGCCAGAACATGCCGACTATGAAGCTGTGAAAAAAATGAAAGGATTTGCATATTATGTGGTAGAAAAAGATGGTGAGCCAACTTTAGTTAAGAATGAAAATTATTCGTTTATTCCGGAGGCTTCAATTACATCGTTTGTCATTCCTGCGGAGGCAGGAATCTAGTCTGAAGAATTTGTTTAGAATTTTTGATTTTGTATTTTGAATTTGTTTCGGATTTCGTGCTTGGTGCTTCGGATTTAAATACAAACTTGGATCCCCGGGAGTACCCGAGGATGACAGAGAAAGGATAGTTTAATTGAAAATAGTAAAATATTATTTAACAAAAAAATTAATGAGCAAAGTATATATTGTAGCTGTAGATATGGGATATGGGCATCAAAGAGCGGTTTTTCCACTTGAGCATATTGCGGTTTTACCAGAAGGGTGGGAATTATCTTCACCAATTATTTCTGCCAATAATTATCCTAATATTCCAAAAGCAGATAAAAAAACATGGGAAGATACAAGAAAAATATACGAATGGGTTTCTAAAATGCGCAGCATTCCATATTTGGGGACTTTGATGTTTAGTATTATGGATTATTTTCAACGAGTAGAAGTTTTTTATCCAAAACGTGATCTTTCGAAGCCAAGTCTTCAAGTGCATCAAATACATAGAATGATTAAGAAAGGTTTGGGTAAGCATTTGATTGAAGTTTTGAATAAAAAACCATTACCTCTTCTAACATCTTTTTTTATGCCAGCCATTTTTGCAGAAGAGCATGGATATAAAGGTGAGATATATTGTCTTTGCACAGACACAGATGTTTCAAGAGCATGGGTGCCACTTTATCCTGAAAAAAGTAGGATTATATATTTAGCACCAAATCATAGAGTAAAAGAGAGGCTTTTGCTTTATGGAGTAAGAGAGGAAAAGATAATTACAACCGGTTTTCCACTTCCACTTGAGATGTTGGGGGATGAAGAGAATCTTTCCATATTAAAAGAGAATACTTATCGAAGGATTGTAAAGCTTGACCCTAAAGGTGTTTATAGAAAAAAATACGAAGCTCTTTTAGCTGATAATTTTGATTTAAATAAAGAAGTATTAAATTCACCGGTCAATTTAACTTTTGCTGTGGGTGGGGCGGGGGTGCAAGCAGAGATAGGGGAGCAAATTTTAACATCTCTAAAAAATGTAATAGAACATGGAGGAATTAAATTATGTTTAGTTGTGGGGACATCAAAGTTTTTGTTTGATAAATATATAAAAATTATAAAAAATAAAGAAAATTTAACAGAGTTGTATGAAAAAGGATTAATAAAAATTATATATAATCCTGATAAATTTACTTATTTCAGAGAATTTAATAAAGTATTAATTGAAACTGATATTCTTTGGACAAAACCAAGTGAACTTTCTTTTTATGCGGGACTTGGTTTGCCAATAATTATTGCACCACCACTTGGCTCACAGGAAGTTCGCAATAGAGAGTGGCTTCAAACTGTTGAAGCCGGAATTGACCAAGGTGATCCTGTATATGCCTATCAATGGTTTGTGGATTGGCTAGAAGAAGGGAGATTTGCTGAAATGGCGATGGATGGATTTTTGAATGCCCCAAAACGCGGTACGTATCACATAGAAAGTCTTTTATTAAAAAGAGAGAAAGAGGAAATTGAAAATATACACACAATATGATGACTTCATTATTTTTTGCGATTTTAGGTTATACGCTTTTAGCAGTAGTGTCTATTTTAGATAAGTCTATTTTAGAGAAGACTGTTAAAAAGCCAGCTATTTATACTTTTTACTCAACAATATTTTTCTTCTTGGCATTTTTGGCATTACCTTGGTGTGTTCAGATTAGTGGTTTGGGATTTTGGGTGTCTGTTTTCTCTGGACTTGCGTATGGTTTTGGTATGTGGACGATGTTTACCGCATTGGAGTTTGGAGAGGCAAGCCATGTGACTCCTTTTGTGGGAGCGGTTGTTGCTCTTTCAACTTTTTTTCTTTCAGCTTCAATTTTAGGTGAGACTTTGAGTTTGGGGATTAAAATAGGTCTATTTTTCTTAATAGTGGCAAGTATTTTACTATCTGTTGAAAGAAATAAAAAACATACAGGCTTTCATAAGGGTTTTGTCTGGGCCTTTATATCAGGAATTCTTTTTGGACTATCGCATGTATCTGCAAAATTTGTTTATGGGCTGTATCCTTTTTTTACAGGAATTATTTGGACAAAAGGCTCTGTGGGGCTTGTGGCAGTATTTGCACTCTGTGTTCCGGGAGTTTTGAAAGCAATTTCAAATAAGGGAAAAGATAAAATTAAAAGTGGAGGTGGAAAAATTGTATTTTGGAATAAAGCACTTGGTATTCTGGCTGTTGTATTGGTTCAATATGCTATTTTTATCGGTAGCGTGACCGTGGTAAATGGACTTGCTGGTATACATTATGCGCTTATGTTTATCTTTATATATCTTTTAACAAAATTTAGACCATTGGCCTTTTTTGAAAAATTTACAAAAAGAGAGCTTATTATTGAGAGTGTTGCTATTGTATTTATGATTATTGGTTTATTGTTTTTAAGATAAATTATGAAAAATTTTTTTAAAAAATTCGCTATCTTTTTAATTTTAATCTTGGTTGTTATTTATGTTTTACTTTGGGTTTTTTCTTTTAAGAAATATAATGTTGAATTTGGTGTAAGTTTCAGTCCAGAATATGCTGAGTCTTTAGGGCTTGATTCTAAAAAAGTTTATGCAGAAATACTTACAGATTTGAAACCAAAATATATTCGCCTTGCTGTACCGTGGAGTCGAGTAGAAGTAGATAGAAATGCCTATTCATTTGTAAATGTGGATTATTATATGAATGAAGCAGAAAAACACAATGTGAAAGTGTTGCTGGCTTTAGGGCAAAAGGTGCCTCGTTGGCCAGAGTGTTATATTCCGGAGTGGATAAAGACGACTCCAGTAAATGAAAAAAAGAAAGAGCTTCTTTCGTATATTGAAACAACGGTAAATAGATATAAAAATCATCCTGCGCTTGAGTATTGGCAGGTAGAAAATGAACCTTTTATAAAATTTGAATTTGGTGAATGTGGTATTTTTGATGAATCTTCTGTGATGGAAGAAGTAAATCTGGTACACTCACTCGATAATAAACATAAGGTGATAATGACAGATAGTGGAGAACTTTCCACATGGCAAAAAGCATCTAGTATGGGTGATATTTTAGGTGTAACTGTGTATAGGGTTGTACGTACACCAAATGGGGTTGTATGGACATATAATTGGGTACCGCCTTCTGTATATAAAATCAGAGCATCATTTTGGAATCGAGATTATAATAATTTTTTTGTATCTGAACTTCAGGCTGAACCTTGGTTTTCTGGGGGTACACCTGCAAACACTAAAATAGATATTCAAGAACAAACTTCAAGTTTGGCACAAATGCAAAAAAATATTGCATTTACAAAAAAAGTTGGCGCTTCGCGAGCATATTTTTGGGGAGTAGAATGGTGGTATTGGATGAAAACAACACAAAATAATCCTAGTTATTGGGAGGAGGGGAAGAAGGAGTTGGGGAATATATAACACATAACATATAACACATAACATATAAAAACAAAATACTACCTGTAAGTGACGGCCGTCACTTACAGGTAGTATTTTTTGTTTTTAGCTATTTTATTAAGCTCAAATCACCATTTATCATAATTGGTTTCATTCCAAGGATTTCTTGTTTGTATGAAAGTTCTGAGGATACAGGGTTTAATATGAAAATCCGTTTTTTTGAATAAAAGGCAACACCTATTTCAATTAATGTATTCCCGCCAATATATCCTCTTATCCCTCTTTTTTCTTCATTAACAACCAAAATTGCATCTGCCCAATCAATTTTTTCGTAATGATCTCTAATAGCACCCTCTTTCTGGTCCCAAATTTTATGTCCGGCAGGAAAATTATCCATTCCTCCATTATCTTCAATAAATTTTCCAAAATATATTTTTTTACCACCACCAAACTCCTCTGGGGCCTCAAGATTTAATTCTGGTATCTTTACTTCATGACCTAGTTCTATGAGTTGGTTTCTAGCTTCTTCCATTTCTTTATAAAAACCAATACTTCCACAAATTGTTATTTTCATACTTTTTAAATAATTTTTAATTCCTTAAACCACTCATACATCACAGGTTCTAGTCCTGGATTTTTACTCCATTCTTCTTCTGTGATTTCTTGATTATTATATTTTTCTGTTTTTAATGCAAGTTGTGATATTTGTTTTTTTGTATACCAACCCGCTTGTTTTGTCTCATCCTGACTTCGGTCAATATCTCCTTCAACACTAATTTTGTATATTTTCCAATAGTGCCAGTTTCCATCTTCTCTTCGGCAATGATTTTCTTTTCTTTCCTCTGCAACTAATTCTAAATTAGTCGCATCTAAACCAACCCCCTCTTTTAATTCTCTCGTTGCAGATTCTTCAAAAGTTGAGTCTCCATCGACATGTCCTGCAGGGACTGCAAAACCGTGCGGGAATTTTGCCCTCTCGATTAATAATAGTTCATCATCTTTCCAAACTAACATTCCCACGCTTGTATGATCACAAATTTTTGTCATAAAGAAAGTATATCATTTATTTCCCATTCCATTGCCACCTAGGTTTTTGTCACAAATATTTTTCTGCTGAAAAATTTTCTGACCACGACTCACTCGCCTTCGCTCGCTCCGTCCTTGCGCTTGGGGCCCCACCCCCCAAGCTCACCTTTTTTGTAGCAAATCCAAATTAAAATAATTATGGATATAGCTATGAGAATATTATTCTTTAGCTACTCATGGTCCATTTTTACTACAAAAGAAGTAAAAAATCCTGCCCACACTAAAATAACCACCCAACCTTCCCATGAAGCAGGGTACCAACCCCAGCCGTATCTTTTTCTTTTGAACCAAAGCTTCTTCACAAAATTACTTTAGGAATGTTTGGTAAAATGCTTTCCTAGATAATATGGCCAAATTATAATAGCTAATACCCCTTTCCAGAAGGAAAGCTTTAGGTAGCCAATAGTAAATAACCAGCCAATACACCAAAGTACACTTAAAGAATCTTGTTGAACAATTATTTTATCCATATTGTTATTGTATCAAATCTTAAATATCTGCCAAGGATTAGTAATTTATTATTCGATCAAACGGCACAAGTAGTATATATAACAACATACTGCTATGGACAAATTTATTATCAAAACATACCAAAGATTTTTAAAGACCCTCCTTTTTGTTCGCGCATGTCTTTTTTATGTTAAAAATTTGTTTAAAAAAGTGCTAAAAGGTCCTTTGCGCGACCTGTTTTTTGCGATTGCTGGGTTTTTATTGATAATATTTTTGTTTGTTTTAAGCAATGTAGTTTGGGCAATAAATGTCAATATCCCGACTTTTGGTCAACTTCAAAATAATCATACGGTAGACGCTACAAAGATATTTGATCGCACAGGAAAGATACTTTTATATGATACAGATGGTTCTATGAGACGTACCAAGGTGCCCCTTTCCAATATTTCTCCATATATGATTAAAGCCACGGTTGCCATAGAAGATGATACTTTTTACCGCCATATGGGGATTCGACCAGTTTCGATTTTGAGAGCACTTATTACCAATATTGGCAGTGCATCATTTGGGCAGGGAGGCTCAACGATAACCCAACAGGTCGCTAAAAATACCCTTCTTACTTCCGACAAAAGTATTATGCGAAAAATTAAAGAGTGGGTGATCGCCATTCGTATAGAAAAACATTATTCAAAAAATGAGATTATAGAAACATACTTAAATGAAATCCCATATGGCGGAACGGTATACGGTATTGAAGAGGCGAGTCGTGAGTATTTTAACAAGTCTGCTAAAGATCTCACTCTTTCTGAATCTGCCTATTTGGCTTCACTTCCAAAATCTCCAACTTATTTATCACCTTGGGGCAAAAACGCTTCGCTCCTAACAGAAAGACATAATCAAGTCCTTAGCAAAATGCAAAAATTAAATATTATATCAGAAGATGAATATAAAAAAGCCACCGAAGAAAAAGTTGTTTTTGCTGATAAGAGTATTGAAAATATAAAAGCTCCGCATTTTGTGTTTTATGTACTTTCTCTACTTGAGAAAAAATATAGTAAAGAAAAGGTCTATAATGAGGGACTTCAAATTATAACAACTCTTGATTTAAATTTACAAAAAGAGAGCGAGCAAATCATACGTGAAGGTGCATTAAAAAATGAAAAGAATTTTAATGCTTCAAATGCTTCTCTTGTGGCCATTGATCCAAAAAGTGGGCAAGTGCTTGCTATGGTTGGCTCCCGTAATTATTTTGATGATTCTGTAGACGGGCAAGTAAATATTGCCACATCTCTTCGCCAGCCGGGGTCTACATTTAAACCCTTTGCTTATGCTACTGCCTTTAAAAAAGGTTATACCCCCGATACAATACTTTTTGATCTTAAAACTCAATTTTCTACAGCCTGTTCAGTTTTTGATTTTTCAAGTAATTATCCATGTTACTCGCCTGATAATTATGATGAAAAATATCGTGGCCCAATGTCAATGAGGGACGCTCTTGCACAATCTGTTAATGTGGTGGGGGTGAAGACACTTTATCTTGCTGGTATGGATGATACTTTAAATACCGCTCGCTCACTTGGTATAACAACTTTAGAAGATAAGAAACGATACGGACTTTCTCTGGTTCTTGGAGGTGGAGAAGTGACGTTACTTGAAATGACTGGCGCATATGGGGTTTTTGCAAATGATGGAGCTAAATATGAAACCACACCTATTCTTTCTGTGCGCACAAAGTCTGGTCAAGTATTAGAATCTTATATGGGGAAAGCAGAACAAGTTATTGACAAAGAAGTGGCTAGGGAAATTAATAATATTCTTTCTGATAATACAGCTCGCACTCCTGCTTTTGGATCAGATTCACCACTTAATTTTAAAGATACAGTGGTCGCAGATAAAACAGGAACAACAAATGATTATCGAGATGTGTGGGTGATTGGATACACTCCAAGTGTTGTGGTGGGTACGTGGGCGGGGAATAACGATAATACACCAATGGAAAAAAAAGTTGCTTCATTTATTCTTGCTCCTATATGGCATTCAGCAATGGAAAAAGCAATTGCGCGTTTTCCATCTACGCCTTTCCCACCACCAGAAAAAACTATTGCAGTTTTACCACCTTCACTAGAAGGGGTTTGGGATACTAATCCAAATATTGGTGTACACGAGATACTCTTTTGGGTAAATAAAGATAATCCACGCAAAGAGCCGGCAATTGGTTCGTTTACAGATCCACAGTTTGCGTTGTGGGAATACCCTGTAGAGCTTTGGGCTAATGAATTAGCTTATTCGAAAAATATTGCATCTACATCTTTAGACTATAATTTAAATGGTATGGGAGGTATGGAGGGAATTCCAATTCAAATAACTAATGCTGATCCTTTTACTAATTCTAATGTACAAATAGGACAACCGTAGTCATAGTAAAAATCCGAAATCCGAAGCACCCTGGCCGGGCAGGCCGAAACAAATTCAAAATAATAAATTCAAAACAAATACATTTTGATAATATTATATAAATAAATTAACATTTTCTACGATAGCAGAAAATGTTAATTTATTTTATTTGTAGACCTTTGTTTTTTTATATTAAATTATTTGTTTGTTTAATCTTTTTGCTTTTGCACTATCTCGAATCAATTTTGCTGTAACATTTGTACCATTAACTTTACCTTTAATCACGACAGTATCACCAATGGCAATGCTTGTGAGTACAGTATTTGTTCCATCTTTTGTTATCTTTGCATTTGTTGCATCGACTGTGTACGTTGTATTTTTACTTTTACCTTTTTTAGAATTTATAATAAGTGTGTTTCCGCTGACTGTTGAAACTATACCAACAACATTTTGTGGGCTTGTTTTAACCCGCCTATTAATTTCTGCTGTGGATGCAAATGTTGTTCCTGCTGTCAAAACTGTACCAAGAAGTACTGAACCTGCCAGAAAACGTCTTACTTTATTTTTCATTTTGATGGATTGATTATACTTTTAATAATATTATGTTTGTAGTCAATACGAGAGGTTGTGATAATTTATTATAAATCATAACCTCTCGTATTAACCATATTAGTTATTACGTATGAGAACAGAAAAATCTTTCAAAAGACCTTTTGTTGTTGGCGGTATAAAAAGCAAAAAACGGCCTTTATTTTGGTCGTTTTTCGCGAAAGAACATAATGGTATCTACCAATTTTTAGTGCCAGAATTAAAAGAACCTTTGTTTTACCTAAATTTAGATACTGTCCACTTTAAGCGGGTGTCTATATAAAGTACACTGACTTGTGGATGTAATACTAACAGGCAATGATATTTCAATAATGGTTCATTTTACCCAACAAACTTAAATTGGCTCGTTAATTATTTATAATTATCGGCCTCTATTTATTACTACGCAGGTCGAGTAGATTTTCTTTCAAAATATATTATTAATCCCATTCACTAATGGATTTTACAAAGAAAATACTAGAAGAAGCTTCTAGAACACCAAACATCTTAACTGTTGAACTAGCTTCTGGAATAAAATTAGAA
>Ga0268283_1001164_pt1 | contig 13325 bp, 5 predicted proteins | sample saktaG_13_FD_190140 | JGI IMG/M metagenome (GOLD analysis project Ga0268283, IMG submission 190140) | Saline water microbial communities from Sakinaw Lake, British Columbia, Canada - sak_2013_06_06_36m | ecosystem: Environmental > Aquatic > Non-marine Saline and Alkaline > Saline ... | reverse complement strand
ATCCTTGCTGGAGTTGAGTTTGGATCAATGTACGGTCATCAACGGTAAGGTGTCTGTATGTTTTTTTCATGCAACATTCTTTCATAAAAAATGTTGCACTTGGATTTCGAGCGCGCCGAGCCTTATTTGTTGCAGCCTGCCACGGAAGTGCTGTATTTCGCTCTGTCAGGCAAGGACAAAGTAACCCGCATTGCCAGCATTAAACGCCGGGAAACCAGAAAAGGAGGGGATACAACAAAATTTTGAAAAAGTTCACTTGCAAATTGATTTGTTTACATTCACAATCCGCTTCAAGGCTGACCCTGATTTGTAGGGTTGGAAAGTCGCGTATCCAACTGAACAATGGAAAGCCGGGCTACCGAGTGTGGCATCGTTAAAGTCACGCAAGGGGGTCCGGCTTTTTTTTTGATTCGTGTCCCGACCATCGCAACAGAAGTAACGGCGAACAAACAATCTACTTTAGGGGGCTGTCATGGTGCGTGGAGTTTCTGGTCGTTACCTGCTATCACTTGGCTTGTTGTGCTGGTTTTTTCTGGCCATCCCTTCGGTGGCGCAAGCCAATCAGGCCAGCCAGGCCGAATGCCTGTTCAACTGGGCGGAAAAAAACTATGCATCCCTTTTCGCCCCGTCTGGCACTCCGACGATCATAGCGCCCAATGACTCCTATCGCCACTACTCGGTCACCAACGCCAACCTTCGCGTTTCCACCGCGAACAATCATGTCTACTATCAAGGGCAGGATGGCGCAGAGCAGGATGTGGGCGCACTTTCCGAAGGCCGGTTGCCCGCTTCCCCCTTCCCTGCCCGAATGCCTGTTCAACTGGGCGGAAAGGGACTATGCCTATCTGTTTGCCCCGGCAGGCTCCCCCTCGGCGGTCTGGGACGTTTACACCTACCGGCACTACCCGGCCACCAGCGCCTATCTGGGCGTTTCCTATGTCGATTATCATGCCTACTATCTGGGGCCAGACGGGGCAATGCAAGATGAAGGCCCATTGTCGGACTGGACGGCCAAGGCTTGCCGTTCTCCTTTTGCCAACGCCGGGGCGGGCCAGACTGCTTTTGTCGGCGCTACCGTCACTTTGGACGCCAGTGCCTCCACCGACCCGGACGGCAATGCCATCACCTACCAATGGACGCTGGCCCAAAAACCCGCCGGCAGCCAGGCCAATCTGCTTAACCCGGCGGCGCTGCACCCTGCCTTGGCTATCGACAAACCGGGAACCTACGCCATCAGCCTCATCGTCAACGACGGCCAGTTTGACAGCGCCCCGTCCACCGTCACCATCAACACCCAAAACTCCAAGCCGGTGGCGAATGCCGGGCCGGACCAAACCGTCCCAGTCGGCGCAACCGTACAAATCGACGGCAGCGGGTCTACAGACGTGGACGGCGACCCCCTAAATTTCTCCTGGGCGATCATCGGCACCCCGTCCGGCAGTCAGGCTTCGCCAAGCAGTGCCAACCAGCCTAAGATCAGCTTCAAAATCGACAAGCCGGGTGTTTATCGCATTCAACTCATCGTCAATGACGGTCACGTCAACAGTGTCGAAGACATTGCCACCGTCAGCACACTGAACACCAAACCCGTCGCCAATGCCGGTGCGAACCTGAGTGCACCCATCGGCAAACCGATTACATTAAACGGCATTGGTTCCACCGATGTGGACGGCGATCCCTTGGCCTACCTGTGGTCGTTGACCGCCAAGCCAGCCGACAGCCTGGCCCAGCTTTCCGATTTGCGCATCGTCAATCCGTCTTTGACGCTGGACCAACCCGGCCATTATGTCGCCCAACTAATCGTCAATGACAGCCATGTCGATAGCGAGCCGTCAACCGTCGATATCACCACCGAGAACAGCAAGCCCGTCGCCAATGCCGGGCCGGATCAAACCGCAAAAGTCAACGACACCGTGGCCTTGGACGGTTCCGGTTCCAAGGATGCCGACCATGACGCTTTGACTTTCCTCTGGTCGCTGACCTTCCAACCGATGGGCAGTCTGGCGCAACTGGACAATCCGACCCTCGTCAAGCCCCATCTTGTTTTGGATTTGCCCGGTCACTACATCGCCCAACTGATCGTCAACGACGGCAAACTGGCGAGCGACCCCGGCACCGTCACTATCACCACCACCAACAGCCAACCGGTGGCGAATGCTGGCATCAATCAAAACGTCAAAAAGTACGACACCGTGCAACTGGACGGCAGTGGCTCCCGTGATGCCGACAAGGACGCGCTGACCTATCGTTGGGCTTTGCTCTCGCGGCCGACCGAAAGCAGTGCAACGCTGTCCGATGCGACTATCCAGAAACCGAGCTATATCGCAGACCAGCCCGGAACCTATGTGGCGCAGTTGATCGTCAATGACGGGCATGTCGATAGCCTACCCGCAACGGTCAGCATCCAGGCGGCCAACGTCAACGACCCGCCCAAAATCACCTCGCAGCCAATAACCAAGGGTACGGAAGCCCAGGCTTACAGCTACCAAGTCACAGCGACCGATGCCAATGGCGATACCCTCGCCTACAGTTTGCCGACCGCGCCCAGCGGCATGACCATCAACCCAAGCACCGGGTTGATTCAGTGGACGATGCCAGCAAGCGGCGGGCCTTTCGCCGTGACGGTGAATGTCGCCGACGGCAACGGTGGGACGGCTAGCCAGTCGTTCCAAGTCGCGCTGAACCACAATCCGCAAATCACCTCGCAGCCGACAACTTTGACCATTGTAGGCAAGGCTTACAGCTACCCAGTGACGGCAACGGATGCCGACGGTAATACTCTAAGCTATAGCTTGACCACCGCGCCTAGCGGTATGACCGTCAATCCCAACACCGGCTTGATCCAATGGACTCAACCGACATTAGGCGGGCCATTTAACGTCACCGTGCTTGTCAGCGATGGCAATGGGGGTACAGCAATTCAACAGTACACTCTGACAGTGGCCATCTCCAACAATCCACCTGTCGCCAATGCCGGTGATGCACTATCGGTTGGGGTGAATAGTACTGCGCAACTAAACGGATCGCTATCTTCCGATCCCGATAACAATCCTTTGACTTACCGCTGGTCTTTCACGCTGAAACCGGATCAAAGCCAAGCCACGTTTAGCCAATCCAACAGCGTAACCCCGAGTTTCGTCCCCGATGTGGCTGGCATTTACCAAGTGCAATTGGTGGTCAATGACGGCATGGTGGGCAGCGCACCGTCTTCCACCTCGGTTTCCGCGATTGCTTCCAAACCACCCGCCGCGTCGTTTGTATTGTCGGCCCCGGTAGCGAAAGCCGAGGCATTGCCCGGTCAATCTGTCAGCTTTAATCTCCAACTCGACAGCAGCGATGGCTTCAAACAACTGGCCGAGATCAGCCTCACAGGTTTGCCAGCCAACGCACAATCCACGCTCAAGCCGCAAATGCTCGGTGTAGGGCAAACCGGCGTATTGACGATCAACCTCGACGCGACCACCACGCCGGGGGATTATCCAGTGACGGTCACGGCGCAGGCAGAAGTGAATGGAGTGCAGAGAACCTCGTCCGTCAACCTGACCGCCCAAGTGATGCCGATCACCACCTCATTCGTGGGCCGCACCGTGGTGGACGATAACTTGCAAACCCCCTTGGCGGGTGTCACCGTGCAATTTCTTGGGGTTGATGGCTCAGGCAATTCCACCGGATGCCACGCGCTGACGGTCTCCGATGCCGCCGGCAATTTCATCCTGACCAAATTGCCGGATGCCTGTGCGGGCAAGCAACTGATTCGCTATAACGGTCTGACCGCCACTTCCCCGCCGGGTAAATATTCCGGTGTCGATCTATTCTATGAACTTGCCCTCGGCCAGGCCACGACTTCGCCCGTTCTGATCCATTTGCCGCGCTTGGACGACAAGGAAACGGTGATGGTTCAGCAAAATGCCGACCATGACCAGACGTTTACCTTCAACACCATTCCCAATCTGAAAGTCACCGTCTATGCCGGGACCACGTTCACGCTAGTGGACGGCACCCAGCCCGACCCGTTCCCGCTGATCGCCATCCAAGTGCCTATCGACCGGCTACCCGACACCATGCCGCCGATGCCGAACGAACTGATGGCTTTCATCGTCGCGTTCCAACCGGCCAACGCCACCGCCAGCCAGCCGGTCGCGGTGTATTTCCCCAATACGCTGAACACCCCGCCCGCAAGCCATGTGGAACTGTCCACCTTGGACCCGACCAAGGGCGTGATGGTGATGTATGGAACCGGCGTGGTGTCCGATGACGGCACTCACATCATCCCCGATCTTGACCCGAACTATGCCGGTAGACGCTATGGGCTGGTGCATTTTGATTGGCATGGGCCGGTGGTGGCGCAGCCCCCCAATACAGTAAATCCCTGCCCGAGCGGTGTGTGTGTCTGTATGGGCAAACCCGTTGATTTAGCCTCGGGTGTTGAAACGATCCATGAGACCGATTTTGCCATCAATGGGCCACGCGGCACCTTGGCGGTCGAACGTAATTTCCGTACCAAAACCACCAATGTGGGAGCGTTTGGGCTTGGCGGCAGCAATAACTTTGAATATCGGCTTAACACCAACGACTTGTCAGGCAATGGCGTGGTGATGCGTCTTATCATGCCAGATGGCAATCAATTCCAATTCGTCAAACAAAAAAATGGCCTTTGGATAAACCCAACCATAGCCCCATTGCAGGGCGCTGTGATGAAAGTAAATGGCGTGGCGATATTGCGTTGGAAAGACGGTACGACTTATAAATTCCAACCGTTCTCATCAAGACAAGAATCCGGCTTGGCTTCAATCACCGACGCCAACGGCAACACCATCACGCTTAACCGCAACGGTGCCGGTTTCGTGTCAGAGGTCATCGATCCAGTTGGGAGAAAACTCAGCTTTAATTATGATTCCAGCAATCGAATTACCGATATTACCGATTCAATGAGTCGCATCGTCAAATACACCTACAATGCAAATGGCGTTTTGGAAACGTTCACCAATACCGAAGGCGGAGTGACGCGCTACGAATATGTAAACGTTAGTGACCTCAAAAGAGTGACCGATCCAAATGGAGTGGTGATAGCAGAAAATATTTATGATCCTTATGGACGAGTGATTGAGCAAAAAAGACCAGATGGAACCTATTTAAAATTTCGATATAAATTGCTTGGTGAGTTAGTGGCTATAGGCTGTTTACCGTATTTTGATCCAGAATTTCCATTTCCTATATTTCTAGGCATAGTTGAAAATAAAACCAGCCCCAGTGCTACTCAAAATCCAAATATTCTATCGACTGTTTTAGCGGGAAAAAATGCCTTAGCTGGTCAGAATCAAGCAGGAGGTGGGATACTACCAATAAAATTCTGTTCCCCAACCCCCGATAGTCCAGTCATCTATGCAAAATCGACCGACTCGAAGGGCAAAACCACACTCTACCGTTTCACCCCCGAGGGTCGTCTGCGCGATGTCACCGACCCCATGGGCCAAACCCGCATCTTCGAGTATGACGGCAATGGACAAGTCACTTCCATCAAAGGCAATGGCATGTGTCCAAGCTGTGGCGACCCCGCCAGCGGCGACCAAAGCTTCACTTACGATGGCTACGGCAACCGTACCAGCATGAAGGATGCGCTAGGCAAGACCACGACATACACCTACACCAACCCGCTGGATGCCGATGGCTTGCCAAAATTCCAGCGCATCGCCAAAGTCACCGACCCACTCGGCAACGAGACCCGCTATGCCTACGATATCGAAGGCAATTTGCTCAGTGTCACCGATGCCAACGGGCATAATACCAAGATGGACTACAACCAATACGGTCAAGTCAAAACCGTCACCGACCCGCTCGGTAACACGACCACGCTGACCTATGACAGCAATGGCAATGTCGCCACCACGACCGACCCGATCGGCAATCAAACCACCCTGCATTACGACCCCATTTCTAGGCCGGTGGAAACCATCGACGCGCTCGGACATAGCAGCAAAGTCACTTACGACCGCTTGGGCCGGGTCACCGCCACCACCGACCCGCAAGGTGGCACGACTCAATTTGCCTATGACGCGAATAACAACCTGACGGCGTTGATCGATGCGATGGGCCGCGTGACGAATTTCAGCTACGACAGCATGAACCGGCTGATTCGCCGAGACACACCCTTGGGCAAATTCGACACCCGGCAATACGATGCCAATGGCAACCTGAGCCAATTCACCGACCGGCGCGGACAGAAGGCCACGTTCACCTATGACTCGGTGAACATGCTGACCGATGAACAATACACCGATGCCAAGGTGAAGCGGGTTTATGATGCCGCCGGTCGCTTGTCCGAGGTGCATGACTCGGCCAGCGGCGACTTCGCCTTTGATTACGACGCGGCAGGCCGTCTGCTCCGTGCCGTTAGCCCAACCGGCGTGGTGAATTACACCCATGACGACATGGGCAGGACATTGACCCGCCAAGTCGCCGGTCAACCAGCGGTGAATTATGCTTATGATCCGCTAGGCAATCTGTCAGCGGCAACCCTGCTGACGCATAGCCTGAATTTTAGCTATGACCCGCGCAACCAACCTACCACCGTGCAACGCAGCAATGGGGTGAACACGACTTACAGCTTTGACCCGGCGGGGCGGCTGTTGGCCTTGGTTCACCAGAACGGCGCTAACGTGTTGAATACCCAAAACTACCAATACGATGAAATCAGCAACCGCACCCGCTTCGACAACGACATTGCCCAAGCCTTGACCACCCCGCCAGTTAAGAACAGCTTCAACGAGGCCAATCAACTATTAACCAGTGGCGACAAGACTTACCAATACGACGACAACGGCAACCTGACCGCCGAAATCTCCCCGACGGGTCGCACCGACTACCGTTGGGATGCCCGCAACCGGCTGGCTTCCATTAAACAACCTAGCGGCGAAACCTTGTCTTTCGTCTACGATTACACCGGCATGATGTTGACGCAGTTCGACACTCTGGGAACCACAACCACCAGCCGCAGCTATGTGTTGGATGACCTGACCAATGTCGCCTACGCCTTCGACCAAACCGGCGCGGGGCAGTCCTACCTGACCGGACGCGGCATCGACCAGCATTTTGCAAGTGTCAGCGCCAACGGCAAAGCCCAACATGCGTTGACTGATGCCATCAACAGCACCGTGGCGACGGTGGACGAAAACGGTTCAATCAATGGGCAGTTTTATTATGAGCCGTATGGACAGACCACAACTAATGGGGATTATCTGTTCCAGTATACCGGGCGAGTGCCGGTTATTGGTAACTTGTATTATTACCGGGCGAGGTTTTATGATGCAGAATCTACTTTATTCATTAGTGATGACCCTATTAACACTTATGGCATAAAAAATAGCTATATATATGGAGACAGGAACCCTATTGTTAAAATAGATCCATTTGGTCTAGATTGGATTTATAGTCAGTCAAATGGAACCCTATATTATTATAATGTTCAGAGTGGAACTGTGACATATGTGGCAAATGGTTATGCTGGAAATGGTGTCGGCCTTAACAATCCAAGCTATCAATACACATATAGTACAGGCCCATTACCTCAAGGAACATACACAATAGGCAACATAACAAGTTTTACTCATAATGGACATGTAGTTAGTCCGGCAATGTATTTGCAGCCTAGCACTAATACTTATACTAATGGTAGAGGAGGCTTCTTCATTCATCCTGGAAACATGCAAACAAGAACTTCATCGCAAGGATGTATAGCTCTGCCAAGATCAAATGTAAATGGTGTTAATAATTCGATACAAAATGGTTCTGCAAATAATACACTTCAAGTTGTTCCTTAACTGCTCACTGGTTTCCAAGCCAGCGTAGCCCGGATGGAGACGCTCTGCGGCGAAATCCGGGATGGACATGGTACGGAACCAATTGTGCTGGTTCCCAAGCTCCGGCTTGTGCTGGTTCCCAAGCCAGCGTAGCCCGGATGGAGCCAGCGTAGCCCGGATGGAGCCGCTCTGCGGCGGAATCCGGGACGGACATGGCACGGAATGGCGCAATCCGGGATGGACATGGCACGGAACGGCGTAATCCGTGATGAATATTGTGCTGGTTCCCAAGCTCTTGCTTGGGAACCCCATCCCTAGAAGCTGCAGCTTCAAGGATACAGGGAAGCGAGAATAGTGGGCGATGAAACGTGACCGGATGCGTTCACAAGCAGTAACTGCCGTTCCCAAGCTGGAGCTTGGGAACGAGTGGAAGCAAGGGAACCCCGTCCTAGAAGCTCCAGCTTCAAGACACTGGGGAACCAGACCGCTTCGGCCTTCACGGTACAGGCAGCAATGGGGCGGTATATGTCCTCAAACATGAAAAGCTGTTCCCAAGCAGGAATAGCCGTTCCCAAGCTGGAGCTTGTGCTGGTTCCCAAGCTCCAGCTTGGGAACCCCAGTCCTGAAGCTCCAGCTTCAAGATACTGGGTAAACCAAGACCGCCTAGTCCCTGCACGGGAAGGGTGTAGGCGAAGAGAATACGTTCCCAAGCTGGAGCTTGGGAACGAGCGGGGGCTAGGAAACGAGCGGACGAGCAGAACGAGCAGAGCCACGGTAACAAGCAGAACAACCGGATAAACATAACTAAAGAGCAGAACCCCACCATGCCTAGAAGTCGCTATCGAGTGCTGAACGGAGAAGCCCCGCATTTCATGACCGCCACGGTCAATATGTGGCTGCCGCTGTTCACCCGCCCACAAACTGTGGAGATCGTGCTGGATTCATGGCGGTATCTGCAACGGGAGGCAAACTTCCAGCTATACGGGTATGTCATCCTGGAAAACCACTTGCACCTTATCGCCGCGTCGAACAATATAGGCCATGACATGCAACGCTTCAAATCGTATACAGCCAAAGAAATCATCGGGTACTTGCAAAATCACGGATCGGCTAGGTTATTAGAGTTACTGGCGTTTTTCAAACGCTCCCATAAAACCGAAACGACTTACCAAGTGTGGGAAGAAGGCAATCACCCGCAACTCATCGAATCCGAGGAAGTGATGCGTCAAAAACTGGATTATATTCACCAAAACCCAGTAAAGCGCGGATATGTGGATCAGCCTGAGCATTGGCGGTATTCCAGTGCGAGAAACTACGCCGGTCAGGAAGGTTTGATTGAGGTTGTGAAGGCATGGTGAACTGGATTTTTCGGTTCCTAAGCTGGAAGATACGTTCCCAAGCTGGAGCTTGGGAACGAGCAAACGAGCAAACGAGCAAATGAAAGCTGGAACTTGGGAACGAGGAATGATTATATATTTTGAGGATGAAACCGATGAAAACCTTACAACTAACCGCCCATGTCGCCGCCGATGGCATGTTGCATATACCCGTCAACGAACCGGATTTTGCCGACTGTGATGTCAATGTGTTCGTGATGCTCTCACCGCAACCAACCGATAACAAAAATATATTGATTGGCAAAGATGCGCTGCAACTGGCCCATGAGATTGGTTTTATCGGCAGTTTGGAAGCGGAGCCGGAATTCTCAACGAACTACAAAGACCATTTGGATTGGTCGCATAAATTATGATAATCGCGGATACTGGCTTTTGGGTGGCACTATCCAACCCTAAAGATCAGCATCTTACGAATTTGTTGTTGTATTGAATGATTTAAAACGATGAAAATCCAAGGCGAAAATATGATTAAGAAAGCTATCATCATTGGCTTATGCCTTGGCCTTTTTCTGCGTCTGGCATTTGCCGCTGCCCCGGTCACTTTCCAATATCACTATGACGAGAAAGGCCAGTTGACCACGGTGGAGGATTCGACTGGCAAGGTCGTGCAATATGTCTACGACCCAGTGGGGAATCTGTTGGAAACCATCGTCGCCACGCAAACTACCAAGCCGACTGTCACTGGCGTAGCTCCCACCACCCTGCGGCAAGGGCAAACGGCAGATGTCACGCTGGCCGGTGCGGCTTTGCTAGGCGCTCGCGTCATTTCGCCCAGTTCCGGCCTGGCCGTCGATAATGTCCAATCTGGCAAAAATTCCGTGACGTTTAGATTGACCGCCGGGGTTGCCGTCCCTCTGGGGGCGCATAATTTCAATCTGATCACCAATGCCGGTTCGGTTGGGTTTTCGCTGACCGTCAAACCCATTCTGCCCACCATTTTGATTTCGCCCTCGCCGATTGTGTTGGGCAATGACGGCAGCGCCATGTCATTTACCTTGTCCCTCGCCAATATGGATGATGTGGATCACACCATTAACTTAGCGGTGGCCGACCCCACCATAGCGACGGTCGATAAAATCGCAGTGACCATTCCAGCGGGCCAAACCAATGCGTCCATCAGTATTGCGGGTTTGGCAATCGGCAACACGGCATTGAATCTTACTTCGCCTGACTTGGTTGCCCGGTCGATACCCGTTTTTGTACCCGCGCCTTATGTTGGTCCCATTGATGGTTACGCGGTGTCGGTGCGGGTGGTCAAGCAAACAGTCTCGAATCCGATAGTGGATCAGAAAGGCCCGTTCATCGCGCCAACCGTTCGCATAGTCAAGCAAGTGGTGCCTGACCCGGTGGTGAACCAGAAAGGCCCGTTCATTGCGCCATCCGTCCGCATAGTCAAGCAAGTGGTGCCTGATCCGGTGGTGAACCAGAAAGGGCCGTTCGTTGCGCCTACGGTTCGCGTGGTCAAGCAAGTGGTGCCTGATCCGGCGGCGGACCAAAGAGGGCCGTTCACAGCACCCTCCGTCCAGGTTATCAAACAAATGGTTGTCAGCAACCCACCACTAGGACCATTTGTGTCCGGCTCAGTCAGAGTCACCAAGCAATCAGCGACATCAGGCTTGAGTTTAAACCCATTGTTGGCCCCTTCCGTGGCAGTCCAGAAGGAAACTGCTGCCCCAGCCGCCGCCTCGGTTCTCACGAATGCGCCAAATGTTGCGAACCCGGTTCCTGTCAACGCCCCACAAGCAGTGACGGCGAAAAAATCGGTGAGGAGTTTAACAACGACAGTGAGCAAAAAGCGGAAAAAACGATAAGTATTGCGCTGGTTCCCAAGCTCTGGCTTGGGAACCCCGGCCTAGAAGCTCCAGCTTCAAGTTACTGAGGGAGGCCGGAGTGGTTCCCCCCCACACAGGACGGGTAGAGGAGGCGGAAAACGTGAAAGGATACGTGTTCCCAAGCAGGATGAGACGTTCCCAAGCTGGAGCTTGGGAACGAGTGGACCAGGGAACGAGCGGACATCATATAAAATTTCAATTAATCGAGGAGGAGGCTTCCCATGCGTACAATGTTTTCCATTTCTCCAAGCCCATTGGCTTGTGCAACCCGCTTGCTATTAGGCACGGCCTTATTGGCTTCGCCTATGCTGGCGGCGGCTTTCAATAGCGGCAGCACCGGGGCGGATGGCGATTTCAATCCGACGGTCAACACCGAAGTGCCACTGCCTCCTGATGGGATATTCAACTACAAGTCGATCAATATTCCGCAAGGGGTTACGGTCAAATTCAAACGCAACGCGGCGAATACCCCCGCCATCCTGTTAGTGCAACAAGATGCCACGATAGCCGGGACACTAGATGTCAGCGGTCAGAATTCGGCAAATACCGGTACTGCTGGCGATGGCAATCTCGCCGACGACGGCATTCCGGCTCTTGGTGGGCCAGGAGGCTTTGACGGTGGGGCGGGTGGCTATCCGGTCAATCCTGCCATTGGCTTCAGTACTCGCGGCGGTGATGGGCAAGGGCCGGGTGGGGGCAAGGGAAACGATTATTGTACTTATAATCCAAATTCTACTTATAATTTTGGTTGGTCGGGTTCTGGGGGAGGTTTTGGATCGGATGGCGGAAATGGTGGCAGTAGTCCCAGTACCTCTGGTTGTCAAGCAGCAATTGGGGGCAAGGCTTATGGCAATTACCAGTTGCAACCACTGATTGGTGGTTCGGGCGGCGGTGACAGTGGTGGGGCAGGAAATTATCTGCGGGGTATCGCTGGCGGGGGTGGGGGCGGCGCACTGTTGCTGGCGTTTACTGGCACGGTCAATGTCACTGGGAAAATTCTAGCCAATGGCGGCAGTTCTGGTAGCAGCGGATATGGATCAAATGATATGCGCTCAACTGGCGGTGGCGGCGGTAGTGGCGGAGCCATCCGTATTATGGCCACGGCACTGAAAGGCAATGGTCAAATCACCGCCAATGGCGGTTCAGGATGGAATTTAAGTGGAAACGGTGGCACTGGTCGCATCCGCTTGGAGGCCGAGTCCAATTCTTTAAGCACCCCGCCCAGCCCGTTAAGCAGCAATACCAATACGCCGGGGTTGATTTTCGTCCCCAACCGGCCTGCCCTTGCCATCACCAGCGTTGCAGGAATCACCTTAGGCAGTGCAAGCAGTGTCACCGTTCCCTCCGCGAAAGTCAATCCGGTGGACGTGGTTGTCACTTCATCGGGGGTGCCAGTGGGAACCACTGTCGCCTTGTCGGTAAAACCGGATAACGATTCCGCCATCATTGCCACTCCTGTGGCAATTACGGGTAGCCAGTCCGCTGGCTCGGCAACTTTGAGTGTCAACCTGCCGGATGGGGCCAGCGTCTTGGAGGCAAGCACCAGTTTCATCATCACCGCCGCCGTCGGCGATGCCTTGGCCCCTTACGCCAACAACGAACGGGTGGAAAAAGTCACCCTGACCGCCTCCACGGGTGGACCCGGCGTAGCCATCCTGACCACGGTGTCAGGCAAAACCTACCGTGTGCCGCAAGGAGTATTGTCAGGGTCGTAGATTTGTAGCCAGCGTAGCCCGGATGGAGCCGCCCCGCAGCGAAATCCGGGAGGGTCGGCACGAAACCCGTATTCCGCTTCGCTGCATACGGGCTAAGACGGTTGTGCTGGTTCCCAATCTCCAGCTTGGGAACCCCTATCGAGAAGCTCCAGCTTCAGAACACTTCGAGAAGCCAGTTCGATCCAACCCTGCAAGGTATGAGTAGTGAATGCATTCCCAAGCTGGAGATCTCATCGTTATACACAAGTCCCGCCGAGCCAAAAACGTCGTCATTCCGGCATGGATGCCGGAATCCAGTGCCATGGACGGTAACTTGCCGCTTGCACAAGTGCTTGATTCAGGCAATGTGCCAACCCACAGATTCACATCCTTGTGACTGGATTCCGGCATCCATGCCGGAATGACGGGCCTCTTACACTTATGTATAACGATGAGAGCTGGAGCTTGGGAACGAGCGGATGCATTCCCAAGCTGGAGCTTGGGAACGAGCGGAAACCGTGGCCCGGAAACCCGTATTCCGCCGCGCTGGATACGAAACCCGTATTCCGCTTCGCTTCATACGGGCTACGATTTAATCTCTATCCC
>Ga0268283_1001163_pt1 | contig 13326 bp, 18 predicted proteins | sample saktaG_13_FD_190140 | JGI IMG/M metagenome (GOLD analysis project Ga0268283, IMG submission 190140) | Saline water microbial communities from Sakinaw Lake, British Columbia, Canada - sak_2013_06_06_36m | ecosystem: Environmental > Aquatic > Non-marine Saline and Alkaline > Saline ... | reverse complement strand
ACAACGAATATACATTAAACGAAAAGTTTTTGTTTAATAAAGGATATGATTTATTGAATAAAGTATCAAGTGAACTTGGTGCAAACTTATATTTCATATCAACATTTGGAACCGTTATTCCAGTATTTTTTCCTTTCTTTCAAAACCTGGTGAATAATTCATCATTTAATATGACTATAACAGAAAAAGATATAGTATTATTAACAATCTGTGCATTTTCAGTTGTTTTTAACGAGAATAAAGAGAACATAAATAAACTTATGACCGTTATAAGAGAAAAAGGTTTAGAAGAAGTATTAACACTATTTATTGATACTTTGAAAAACTTAGGACATCTATTTGGAAAAATATCTAGCAATTTTGGTAAAGTAATATCAAGTATAGTTGATATGTTTTCTTACACAGCATTATTAGTTCCTTTAATGACTGCATTAAATACAGTTATACAACATTATGGAATAACAATACAACAATTTGATTCAATTTTAACAAATCCTGGTGGAGCCGTAATAAGTACAGGTATTGGTATGTTGACTATATCTTTGAAACATATTATTAATATGATAATGAGAAATTTTAGTAGAAATACGAAAAGTAAAACACCACCACAACAAGCAAACGAGTTTGTTCAAAAAGAAGAAGATATAAATTAAAGAAAAAAGAGTGAATATTATTCACTCTTTAATTTTTCTCTCAATTTCATAAGTTCAGGAAACATATTTCCAATTGTGTTAGAATTATCTTCATTAATAGAAGTTATTCTTTTGTGTTTTATGTTTTCATTTTTAAAAACTTTTTCAGCATCTTCTTTATTATTTGCTGTAACTAAATGTGTTTTAGTCTTTTCAACATCTTGTCCTTTATCGTTTTTAAATGCAAACGAAACATAAGTCACTTCGTAAATTCCCATAGATTATTATTTATTTTTTAATTTCTTCTTTAAAACCTTCTGTAAATGTATTAAATCCTTTTACAATAGTTTTTGTTGCTTTTCCAACTTCTTTACCAGCATTTTTTAATGTACTATCAATTTTAACAGAATCTTTTGTTTCTTTCTTAACAACTTCATGTTTTTCTGGTTTACTTGAACAAGAAGTCATAGTAAGTAGTAAGTAGATACAAATAGCTGCAAAAATAATTTTGAACATAAATTTTAAAGCACTGCTAAAAATTTTGAATAAAACAAGAACCGCAACGATGATTAGAATAAGTTTTAACATAATGTATATATTTTAAATTAATATTATATTTTTTCTATATTCAAAGATACAGCAAATATTAATAAATAAAAAATTTATTTAAAAATTTTTTGAAACTATTTTTGTAATATTCTTTCCTAACTTTTAACAATAAATCATTAACAATCTTTGGATCAACATCATCTGGTAGATTAGAGTTATCAAATAAAACATCAATCTCTTTGATTTGTCCTTCAACATTATCAATAAGAGTTTGTAAATCAACTTGACCTTTTCTAATACTGATAAGATATTGTGAATCAGGTCGTCTAACGATAATACCTTTTCCAGAAGCGATTTCATAAGACATACCGATTAACCTGGTGCAGTGCATCATGTTCTTACCATCAATTTGTTGTTCATGGTTTTTAACATCAATATATCTCTGAACATTTCTTTTATCTAACCATTCTTGATACTCTTTATATTCTTTGCAATGTTGAGAATAAGCATCTTTCTGATAGATAATGTTACAAATAGATTTTTCACCTTTAGGAATAGAAGATAATCTTAGTTGATTAGAAAGACCTAAGTTTTCAGATTCACCAACTTTAACCAATCCTTTATAACCAAGACCTAATGATAAACCATCATCAATTCTTTTTTGTTTATACACTTCTCTTATTTGAGGATCAACACTTTCAGAGAAAATGTTATGAGCATCAATATCATAATATAGTGCGTAAACTTCATTAGCGTGAGGAACATTAACAATACCAACGAATTTTTCTTCGTATTGTTTATTCCAATTTTTCCAAGGTATAGCCTTTTCATTTTCAAGAACAAAAACAAAATCTAAAATATCTTTACGAGTTATTTTTTCTTTTTCCCAGTTTTGTTTTTTGTTAAGACCTTTTGCTTTTTTAATCTGTGCAAAACCATAACCAGTAAAACTATTCTTACATTTCTTTGTTAAGAAAATACCTTTACTTTGTAGAATCAAATCAAAGATAGGATCTTTGTAGATTATACAATCTTCTGGTGTTGATAATAACTCAAGTACAGTTGGATTTGCAGTTTGTAGTAATTCTAAAAATCTTTTGATTTCATATAAAACCAAGTCATTTTTTTCATCACTAATTTGTTCTTTATATCCAAAGCCAAAAATATCTTCTTTTTGTTGGATATAGACACCAGAATAATCAATATCGGAAGTAGGTAGTTGAGTACCATAGGCTTGAGATCCTCTGATAACAATAAATAAAGGTTTTGCACCTTTTACTTTTTCATCAATAAATTTTCTGAAATCTTGTTCGTTCATTACTTTTTCGTTCATAATATAAATTTGTTTTATGAAGGAAATTTTTAGACGTATTCCTTTAACGTCCACCACCTGAGGTTTAATGTGAAATCAGGAACACAACTACTATATAGTAATACAAAGATACAAAGTTTATTCTAAAATAAAAAATTAACCAGCTAAATTCATAATAGCGCCAGTCAAGTCTTCGTTTCTCTTTTTTTCAATAGAGTCTATTTGTTGTTTATTATAACCTTTATTTTTAAGATTTTGAATTCTTTCTTTTTGTGTTGGTTCTTTTATCAACAAATAAATAAAAAAAGAACCAAATAATAGTCCTATTAATATATTTAAAATTATTTTATTCTTCGTCATAATTTAATATTCTTTCTAATTTTTTTAATCTTCTTTGGTATTTTGCATAATCTAACATTTCTTCTTCTGTTTCAAAGTATTGTAAAATACCTTCTCTATCAATATAGAATTTATCTATCATCATACCATTGTGTCTCCAATAAAATTTACCATAAGGAATTTCATCTTCATAATATATTGGTATTAACCTTTTCATTTCAATATATTGTTCTAATAAATATCTATATTTAGGTTTTGTTTTTTTAATCATATCAGAATAAATATCATCCCAACATTGACCAATTTTACTTTTTAAATATTGTTCACCAATATTCCAGAAATTCAATTGAGTACCATAACAAGTCCAATCCCAACGATCTACATTACAATTTCGCATAGCAGTAAAAGAAGGTAAAGATTCAAAATCATCTAAACTTTTTGGTTTATGTTTGACTCTTGGTCCTTTCTTTAACTTCTCACGAACTGACTTAACTTTGACATGTATATATTTCTGTTTGTTCATTTAATATTCTTTCAAGTTTGCTTTCTCTCAGATATTGTTTTCTTTTTGGATGGTTAAACCATTCTTCTTGTGTTAATCGTTCACCATCAATATAATAACTATTTACTATAGGTGTTTTTGAACTTGTACCTTTATTTGTTTTTATGGCTGGTCCTTCCAGATTATGTAAAGTTTTTGGCATCTTATTATAATCATCAAAATAAAACCAAGTCATATCAACATCTGGTAAATCAGAATAAAAGATATGTGTTATTTTTTCTTTATTTTTTTGTATATATTTATAAAAATCTTGAATTTTTACAGAAAGTCTTTTTTGAGTACTTTGTCCCAATACTGACACGGTTGGTTCAAATAAATCTCGTCTATGTATAGTTTGACCATCAATAATAATAGTTTCTATTTTTTTACATAAGAAAATTGTATTAATACCTAAATCTAATCTTGCTTTCATTTAATTCCAAAAATCATCGTTTATATTTCCTTCTTCTACATTTTTCAATGGTTCACCTATATATTTTGCTGGTAATTTCTTGGCTAATTTCTTTTCAGTTTCTAATAAATAGTTATAAAAAACATATTTATCAATCTCACCTAATAGTTTAATGTTATTACCTTCAATTTCAACAATATCAATTCTATGATTATCAAATATTTTAACATTATCATAGTTTGGTATATATTTTTCACCATTTAATCTACACAATTTCTTTTGTCTTAATAATGATGGGCATTTATCAAATTTTTTGATAAGTTCTCTAATTGGAAATATTTTTACAGTAAATCCAATTCTATTAAGTGCAGTTGATATAGATTTATATCTTTTAGCATCTAAATACTTTGGTGTATGGACATCTTCTAATGGACTATATCTTTCATAATATCCACCTTTTTTATTGTTCCAAACTATGTAATATGTTTCTTTCATACTATTTAATATTCATGTAAATATCCCAAGGCAAATTTGTTTTGAATACTATATCATACATTTCTTCACCTGTTATTTCATTATCCCAAATAAAATCCTCTGATGATAGTATTTCATAATCGCCAAATAATTCTAAAATATTTCTTAATAGAATTTCTTCTATATTAGCAGTATCACCACAAATAATGTTTGTTAACCCGTCTTCATGGAATGCGGTATTACCAATTTTTTTAATATCTTCTTTATATAGTTTCATTATTTTTTAGGTTTGTGTATAACTTTAACTTTTTTAACGGATCTACTTACAGGACCAAAACGATCATCACCATCATCACCCATCACATAATAAATAGTGATTTCTTCTGGTTTTACGCCAAGATCATCTGCAATCATATTTTTGATTGTTTCTAATGAAACTTCGTATGTTACACTTGTTTCTTTTTTACCTAATGATTCTATTATTTTACTCATGCTTTAATATGTTTTTACATCTTCAACTTCCATTTTACCACATCTAACACAATATCTTTTTTGTATAGTATCATAACCATCGTATGTTTTACCATCACGTATATATTGAATTTTTATATTTTCTTGTTTCCATTTAGTCCATTTATGACCAAAGAAACATGTTCCAGTTTTTAAGTTTGCTTTTTCCATAATTTTTGTATATTAATCATCTTTAAATTTCCATTTAAAACCAAATGCAGTTTTTCTTTGTCCTCTACATACTCTTGATATTAATTTAGAATTGAAACCATTTTCTTTTAAAGATAATAAATCTTTCCATTCTTCAATAAAAATATCATTCATATCATATTGTAATATTGATGTTGGGTTATAATTTGAGTTATTCCTACCTTTAGAACGAATTTTCATATTTATTATTTGTTCTTCGCTATAACCAACATTTTCATACCATTCTTTATTTTTTTGTTTAATTTTTAAAATTGTTTCTTCAGTATGTTTTTTACCATACATTGGATTTTTTTCACCAGAAACATCAGCATGTGCTTTACAGATATTTTCTTTGTGAGTTTCACTCAACTTTCTACCTGTTAATATTTTATTTGCTATTTTAGTATCAATGCCAGTACCACCAATTGCTATATTGTATCCAATGTCAGGATTAGTTGAATCCAATTCTTTTATCCAAAATTTTTCTCTATCATCAAGATGTTCTAATTTTTCACAATACTCTAATATCTCATTTGAAAAATTTTCTCTACCATATTCTTTTATACTTTTCAATAATAATGTACCAGATCCTAAATAATTTTTTCTTATACCATAATGTTGTCCAATATATATTTTACCATTTATTAAATTTGTAGTTTTATAAATATACATAATTTTATTTTTCTTTTATATATAAAATTATGTATCTTCAAAGGTGTCATATTTTATTCTTTGCAAAGGCTATCTAATTCTGCCCACATGTCTGGATATAAATTCCTAACTTTCAACGCATATCTGAAAACAGGGTACTCTTTACAATATATTTTATACATACGTTGAGCCTTTTCATCAGTTCCATTTTTTGAATTTCTTGTATTTGCCATTCTGTCGGCAAGTTTTACATAGATCGCAAAATCGCTAACCCAAATTTTCGGGTATGTTTTGAAATTGCGTTCCTTACGGTCCCATCCTCTTTCATTTGAAACTCTTAATATAATATCAGCAACTTCACGACCTTCAGTTTTTTCAATATCCGAAGGACCTAATTCAGTATCTTCAAACAAATCATGACCAACAAGAGCACATCTAACAATGTCACGTTTATCTTCGGCTATATAATGAATATATCTTTCTCCATTATCAAGAACATCTTGAAGGTGTTTGCTATAAGGTGCGTTTCCATATCTTTGTGCTTCAGCAGGTGTATTATGTTTTTCAAAACAAAATTCCTTAAACTTATTAATTCTTTCTGAATATGTTAAATCTAATTTCATAACTTTTATTTATTTAAGTTTATAATTCTTGAATCTGTATGAGGAAGAATAAGAACTTGTTCTCTACAAGTTCTACACAATTTATTTAAAGATGGTTTTCTTGTCCAATGAGCAATAATACCATGGTTTGGACAAAATGCGTACCATTTATAAGTATCATTTCTTACTGTTTGACTAACTTTTGTACATCTTTCACCAGAATGACCACATGCTTCTGCTATTTGTTTCCAAAAATAATCGTGGTTTGATGATCTACGAATTTCAACATCAATAGCGTGTGCAATTTCATGAAGAATAGTTTGTTCAACTTCTTTATCAGTTCTTGCTTCAGTCATTTTTTTAGAAAGACCAATCTTTTTTTCTGATATTATTCCTGTCGTTCTATTTGTTGAATATTCACAAACACCTAATCTACGAACACCTCTATCAAATCCTGCAAAATTCCAACCTAATTCTTTAACATTATAAGTTTTACCATCAAATTTCCAATTCTTATTCATTAGTTTCTCAACAAGTGCTTTTGCAGTTTCTAATTTCATAGTGTTTGTTTTTAGATTAATGATATACAAATATACAACAAAAAATGCTCAATAAAAAATTATTGAGCATCTTTTTTCTAAAAATATTTATTATTCAAACGATACAGACAATTTATTATCTTTCTTACCATATTTAACTTTTATTGTAGATCCAATTGCAGGTTCTTTTCTTAAAAGTTCTTCAGAAATCATATCTTCAATTAATTTTTGAATACCTCTTTCAACTGGTCTTGCACCATATTGAGGTTCGTATGTTTCTTTTGCGATAAAATCAACAACTGCAGGAGTCCAATCAATATTAAATCCCATTTCAGAAATTCTTTTCTTCAACTTATTCATTTGAATCTTAACAATATCTTTAATATTATCTTCTGAAAGTTGATTGAAAGTAACAAGTTCATTTACACGATTTAAGAATTCTGGTGCAAATTTATCTTTTAATGATTTCATAATGTTATGTTTAACTGCGGCATCTTCTTTAACACTTGTTAAAGTATTGAAACCAACACCTTTACCCATAGCAACTGCGTTCTTAACACCAACATTCGAGGTCATAATGATAATAGTGTTTTTAAAGTTTACAACTCTACCAGTATTATCAGTTAATCTTCCTTCATCTAATATTTGTAACAATACATTAAAGATGTCAGAGTGTGCTTTTTCAATTTCATCAAAAAGAACAACAGAGAAAGGTTTTCTTCTTACTGCTTCTGTTAATTGACCACCTTCTTCGTAACCAACATATCCAGGAGCGGCACCAGTTAATCTTGATGCAGAAATCTTTTCTGAGTATTCACTCATATCAATTCTAATAAGAGAATTTGGACCAAAGATTTCATCAGCAATAACTTTTGCGGTTTCAGTTTTACCAACACCAGTTCCACCAAGAAACATAAAAGTTCCAATAGGTTTATTTGGGTTAGAGATTGCTGTTTTATTTCTTCTTAAAACTTTAGAAACTAATGTAACTGCTTCATCTTGTCCTACAACAGATTGTTTCATAATATTTTCAAGTTCAAGATATTTCTTGGCATCGTTTGTAGATACTTTTTCTACTGGAACTTTAGAAATCATAGAAACTACTTTTCTAATACTTTCACCATCAACGATAACTGCATTGTTTGCAATTTCTTCTTTCCATTCATCTTTTGCATATTGTAATTCATCTTTCATCTTTCTTTCTTCATCTCTATGAATTACAGATTGTTCAAAGTCTTGTGCTTTAACACTTTCATGTTTTAAGATACCAATTTTCTTAATATCTTCTTGTAATTGTTTAATGTGTTCAGGAACAGATTTACTAATTTGAGTTCTTGATCCTGCTTCATCAAGAATATCAATAGCTTTATCTGGAAAACTTCTATCTGTAATGAATCTTTCAGCCAATTTAACACATAAATCTAATGATTCTTCTGTATATTTAACATTATGAAAGTTTTCATATCTTTCTCTAAGATTTTCAAGAATAATTCTTGTTTCATCTGCTGTTGGTGCTTCAACGATTACTTTTTGAAATCTGCGTTCTAATGCGCCATCTTTTTCAACTGAATTTTTATATTCGTCAAATGTGGTGGCTCCGATACATTGTATAACACCTCTTGCGAGTGCAGGTTTAAGTATGTTAGCAGCGTCTAATGAACCAGATGAAGATCCTGCACCAACCATAGTATGTAATTCATCAACGAAAATGATAACATCATCACGTTTTTTTAATTCATCTATAATTGCTTTCATTCTTTCTTCAAATTGACCACGATATTTAGTACCAGCAACTAATGAACTCATTTCTAATGATAAGATTTTCTTATCTAATAAGTTAGTTGGACAATCTCCATTAACAATCATTTGTGCAAGACCATCAACAATTGCTGATTTACCTACACCAGGTTCTCCAATAAGAACAGGGTTGTTTTTATTTCTACGAGAAAGAATTTGTGCAACTCTTTCAATCTCTCTATCTCTACCAATAACTGGATCAAGAAGTTCTTTCTTTGCTAATTCTGTAATGTCTGTTGAAAATTGTAGTAAAATACTTTCTTTTGATTCACTCATATTTATATAATTTAATGTTTGACTATTTTTATTTTGATTTTCTATAAAAGTTTATTTTAAATTATTACTATCTTAAAATTATACACAACCATGTTATTTTTAAATATTTTAATATAATATACACCATTTGTATATTTATCTGTTAATGCGAATGTATTGACACCTTCTTCAGTTTCTATATTTTTTATTGTAACTAATTCACCAATAGTATTATATAAATATATAATATATTTATTATTGTATTTTGTTTTAATATCAATGAAGATGTTATTTTCTGTTGGATTTGGGTATATGTTTATATGTTCATCTGATTCACATTCTTTTGTTATTATATGTGAATATGTAAATTGTCCATCAAAATCTACTTGTTTTAATCTATAATAGTATTTATCAGAAATATATTCATCATTTGTTTTATAGTTCATCATTTTATTTATAGTGCCAGAACCTTTAATAGTTTGTCCTACCTGTGTCCAATTTTCAAGGTCTAAACTTTTCTCTACTGTAAAATAATCATTGTTAGTTTCCGATAAAGTTGTCCAATAAAAATATATTACACCATCTCTACAATCAGTTGAGAATGATATTAATTCTATTGGTAATATTGTGATTTCTAATGTTGCACAATCCCATTTTAAAATAGGTGATGTACTAAATTCATAACATCCTTTATCTGGTGTTGCATTTCTCACCATTTTATTTATATCATTTGTTGGTGCTGATGTTGAATTTCCAGTACGATATGCAGCACTTGTAACTAAATTTATTCTAAAATCATTATTTGTAGCATCAACAAATCCTGGATTTGTTGATGAATTACTACCACCTGATGTATAATCTGTTCCAGAAACACTTCTTGAATCTATTATAGAATAACTAACAGTTGGTTTATTTGATGTATATACTACATCTTTCGTTGAGTTATTAATTATTATAGTATTCTTTATTATTGGTACTGTTGCTGATGATGATTTTTCTTTAAGACCACCTCCTGATGGGCATATGTTTTCTGTTATTGTGCAATTATATAATGCAACGATAGCGTTAGCATCATTTATACATATCGCACCACCTTCTGAAGATGCGGAATTATCGTAAAAAAGACAATTATTCAAAGTGACTGTACCAGCATCTACATATACAGATCCACCGTCTAATGCACTATTACCAATAAAAGAACATCTATTTATTGTCATTGTTGAATAAGGTGAACCTGTCGCATTTATTGCTACTGCGCCACCATAACCTATACCAACGGTACAAACATTAGTTTGAAACAAACAATCATTAATTGTTACTATATTACCTTTACTATTAATAGATACTGCACCACCCATACCAGTTGTTGCATGATTATTCTTAAAACAACAGACGGTAATTGATAATCTAACATAACTAACAGTATAAAGTGCTCCACCATAATCACCATAATTTCCGGTTGTTACGCCAAATGCGGAGTTTGTTATATTAACATTCATTTCAGTACCAACACCACCCATACCTGATAGATATAATCCTCCACTTTGAATTGTATTTACATTATTATCAAATGCGCAACTATCTATTGTTAATGTCAATGTATTACTACCATATATTGACATACTAGATTTATTATCCTTAAATGTACAAGATCTAAATGTTGTTGTAGATGCACCACCACAATATACTGCACCATATCCTGAACCAACACCATTTTTTATTATACAACCATATATCAATGCTCCTGTATATCCATTATTTGTTATAGCTTCTCCTTTTGATGCAGTTGATGTATTAAATGCTGATATTGTTAGTTCTCGAATTGTTATATTATTCGCTTGTAAATCAAATAAATTTCTGGTACCAGATATACAATTAAATATTGTTAAAAATTTACCAGCACCTTTTATAGTAATGCCTTTTGTTATAACAAAAGAATTCAACATTGCTGTTGATTCTTCATTTGAATAAGTTCCAGCATCCACATATATAACATCACCTGCAACTATAACATTTGTTCCAGCAGGACCATATGTTGTCCATAAATTATATAATGTTAATTTTGGTGTAGATGTAGTTTTACCATTATTAGCATTATTCCCAACAACACTACAATAAACATCTCCAGTTCTTGAATTATCATTTACATAATAATTTGTTCCAAATGTATTGAAAGACACCACCATTAATAATAGAAGTAGTCCTATTTTTAATATATTTTTCATAGTTATAACGTGTTTTGTTAAGTATAAATACCTATAATATAATATTATACCATATATTCTTATATATAAATATTGTTCTAATGTTTTTTAAATTCTATTGGTTATTTTATATAATGATAATCAACACGTTATAAAAAAGGTGCAAGATCATGATATAATAACTATTTTATATAAACTTTTATAATGAATTTTAATAGAAATATCAAAATGAATTTATCATGAATGTGCAAATTAGAAAAGGGATTATATCAATTTTTACCAAGAGAATATGAGTATTTAACAAAACAAAAGACTATAATATATAAGGAACAAAAATTAAAGACGGATTATATTATCAATATAATGCATGAACTTATATTAAAGTTTTATTTTACAAATGAGAATTATCATAATTTATGGTCAACGATATTAAAAAGAAAATATGGTAAGACATATCATATTTATATAGATTATTTAGTTGATAATAATTTTATGTCATTTGTTTCAGATTATTATGTAGGAAAGAAAGCCAAATCTTACAAATTAAACATCACCACATTAGATATAATAAGACATAAGGCTACAGACAACATCTTATTAAAAAAACACCAGAAAGATTATATTTACGACACATTTACATCTATACAGGATAGTCCTATTGATTTATCATTAAGAAAGAAATTGATAGATGATTTATATCATGTAGAGATAGATTATAATAATGCTTTTGAATGGTTAAAAGACGAAAGAGAGAATAAGACATTAGATATGAATAAGTATTTTAAGAATCTTAGTTCTATTGATGGAATAAAAACTGGTCATGTATTTTTCAAGTTTGATAATTATGGTCGTTTACATACTAATTTTACGGTATTAAAGAAACACATAAGACAGAATTGTTTAACGATTGATGGTGAAGAAATAACAGAAATTGATATAAGTAATTCACAACCGTTCTTTTTTGCGATATATTTAAAGAATGAATTAGGTGAAGAAAATTTCAATGATGAAATAAGAAGATATGTTGATTGTGTAAAAAATGGATTGATATATGATGAATTACAACAAGCAAATCCAAAGGTTATATCAACCAGACATGAAGCAAAGATAATGATGTATAAGATTTTATTTGGTGATAATGTGGATCATAAGAAGGAGTGTAAGATATTCAGTAAATTATATCCAACGGTTTATGGTTACATTAAAGAGTATAAAGAGTTATCGGATTCATATAAGTCTTTAAGTCATGAGTTACAATTATTAGAAAGTGATTTTATATTTAATAAGGTTGTTGCTGAAATAAAGAAAAAATTTCCACATATACGTTTATTCACGGTTCATGATTCTATTGTATATCCGAGTAAGTATAAGGAGGAGGTTGGAATAATATTTAGAAATTATCTAAAAGATTTGATATAATAAAAAATGAGTTTTTTTATTTAATATATAGATTATATCTTTTTGAAAAGATAAAAAAAAATAGAAAATATGAAAAATTTAAAACATTATGAAAATTTTAATTTAAATGGTAAAAGTGATGCAGATAATCAAAATGAAAGTGCAACTAAAGATTTTCACCATGATGAAATTGAAAAAGGTATGAGAGAAGATGGATTAGTTGATGCTTTAAAAGAGTACAAAGATGCAGCTAAAAATCTAGTTAAAATATCAAAGAAATTAGATAAATTTAAAAAAGGTAAAAATGATGGTAGAGGTTTAATCGCTAAAATATCGGCTACACAAGATCGTGCTGATGAAGTATTAAGAATTTTTAATAATCATTTTGGTGATATTGTTTAATTTTAAACAAAAGAATTTTTAATAATCATTTTGGTGATATTGTTTAATTTTAAACAAAAATGAGTGGTGAAACCTGATAATGAAAAGTTATCAGGTTTTTTTTAATATATATTATTAATGAGAAGAATGACAAAAGATGAATTTTTAACAAAAGCCAGAAATATACATGGTGATAAGTATGATTATTCTAAAAGTAATTTTATAAGTGTACGTGAACCTATAACTATTATATGTAATGATTGTGGTTACGAATTTAATATGACACCAGATTCACACCTATACCAAAAATCTGGTTGATACCATTAATAAGAATATCATATAAAGAAAAAATAATAGAAAAATTAAATTTTTTATTTAATATATAAATGAAATAGATAAAAAAACGGATTTTTTATTTAATATATAATCTAAACTGAACTAAAACTCAGTAAAAAAAATAATAATTATAATTATGGGAATCGCAGATAAAGATCTTGGAAAATATAAACGTCCTGGTATTTTCATCAATGAAATAGATAAT
>Ga0268283_1001162_pt1 | contig 13329 bp, 7 predicted proteins | sample saktaG_13_FD_190140 | JGI IMG/M metagenome (GOLD analysis project Ga0268283, IMG submission 190140) | Saline water microbial communities from Sakinaw Lake, British Columbia, Canada - sak_2013_06_06_36m | ecosystem: Environmental > Aquatic > Non-marine Saline and Alkaline > Saline ... | reverse complement strand
AAGGTAGTTTCCCTGGATGTATATCTTCCCGGCGGTTTGTATCGCATAACCGGCGGTTGATTTAACAGGTTTACGCATTTCGTCATACGTCATATATTGCGGCACATTGGCTGTATATTTACGGTATACAACCGAACTGTCCTTGCAGGAAAGCATACCCATCAGTATGAAAATCATCAATGGAACTGTGAGGAATAAATTTCTTGTTTTCATGGCGTTCAATTATTGTTATTGATTATTGGCTGATAGAGACGCGATGCCTCATTTCTCTATTTTGTTAATTAAACAGGAAACCGAATGAAAAAGTCATTCTGTTAAATTCATCGTATCGCACTGTTTCATATGCCTGCGATGACATCCACGGATAGGAGTTGATTACAGTTTCAGTCTTCTGATACCTATATCCTATGCTGAATACCAACGCATTACGTCTTGAGAAATTGAATCGCATACCAACTCCGGTACCGGCTAGCGCACCTCCATAGTATTCAGTCCAGTCAATATCACTCTTCTGCGAAAGCGGAACAGCATATCCGCCCTGCGCATAGATGTAAGGCGACCACCAACCCTTAAGAAAACAGTACTTTACATCAGCTATAAAAGGAATCTGCTGATGGTCGAACCATTCAATGCCGATTCCCCCACCAGCTGACAGCCTGAAAGGGAAACGGTAAGCTGTAATAAATGTGAAACCGCCTGAATTCTGAGATCCGCCATAGAAATTTACATTTGCTGCCATTTCAACAGCTGAAGCTTTATTTTCTCTCTCTTTTGCAGGTGTTACCTGGTTCAAAAGAATCATTTTTATGACAGAATCAGGAACAACAATTATATTGTGCCCGACAATTTCAATAGTAGTTTTAAACCCATTTACATTTTCAATTACTTTACCCCTTAATATGCTGCCATTAAACAGGTATACAATATCTTCCTTCGACTGGGCACAAACGTTTCCGGCATAAACAAGAGCAAATAAGGTGATTAAATAGTATGTATTTTTCATTTTCTATAGTGTAGAATTCAAAGCTAGTTTATCTTGTTGTACGTATCAACCAATTCGCCTCTGCTAATTTCCAGTTGATTATTTACTATTGATAACGTTGTCTCATACTTTTGACTGCTAAACCTCAATCTCGCGGAAGTTTCAGTGGTTTTTACTAAAATATAATCTGCCTCCATGTATACAGTTCCATTGTGCAACTCAACAAATTTGCCATTTGCGCCGAAGTCAATTACCGCATAATTAGTATCTGATGAATATGTACAGTTTTCAACTATACCTCCACAGGTTGAAACCCATTGCCATTCCCCGGTCAGCTGATCAATACCGGATATTCCCGGATTGTCATCTTTTGATTTGGAGCATGCAAAAAGGGCAATCACAAGGATGAATAGTATTAATATCTTCATTGTAAACCAATTTTTATTACCTGCCAGAAATTGCATCTCATATACCACATAAGTTTCGATTGCAATCAGCAACAAAACAAAGGGACTAAAAATTAAGAATTGGTTGTATTAATTGGGAAGAAAAAGATCTGGTCCTTTGAATTGATAATAAAAATACACATTCAGTAATGTATATGTATCGATTATCTTACTTCTGAAGCTGAAGATTAAAAATTACATGTTACTGAACACATGTGTATTACAGCTTATGAAGATTTTGCAAAAACACAAACTTTACAAATCCTTTTGATGCTATTTAATAATTTAATATTTTTGTATCCCAAATATAAAATCTTCCCATGAAATTTTCTTTACCTTTTAAAGGCCAGGTAGCCTTACTGGCCCTCATCTCGTTTACTTTTCTACAACAGGTTAAGTCGCAGGCACCTGAAGTTCAAAAAGCTGTTGCCTTCGACATTTCAGCACCTCTACGCGACATACATGCTAAAAAGACTGTATTCTGGAAAAAATGGTCGACCGAAGTCGAAAAGGAAATCCCAAATAAGTTTCATATCAAGCCGGTAATACATCCCGGGTATATGAATCAGGCTGACGGAGCAATGCAGAAATCAGATAAAAAAGCAGCTATGGCTGCTGTTATAACTCCACTGGTAAATTTTGATGGTTTAGATAATTCCGATAATATTGGTGGCCGCGTTACTCCTCCGGATCCTGCAGGAGATGTAGGCCCGAATCACTACGTTCAGGCTGTAAATTGTATGTTACAGGTCTTCAGCAAGACCGGCACTTCATTATATGGTCCTGTTGAAACATCAACACTGTGGACTGGTTTTTCAGGAAACTGGGATGGACACAACGATGGTGATGCTATTATTATGTACGACGAAATAGCCGATAGATGGATCATAAGCCAGTTTGCAGTTGATTGTGGTACTTATCCTAATTTTACTGAATATGAACTGGTCGCCGTTTCACAAACAGCTGATCCAACCGGTGCATATTATCGCTATGCTTTCAAATTCGATTATATGCCCGATTATCCCAAAATGGGCGTTTGGCGCGACGGATATTATATTGCTGCAAACCGTTTCAATACCAATAGTTCAAGTTCACCTGCTATAGGAGCTGCAATCGGCGTATTGGAACGCGACAAGATGCTGGTTGGTGATGCTTCGGCACAGATGATTTATTACAAAGCCGAAACTCTTGGCGGCAGCGGTTCAGGGCTGGGAACAGATTGCTTCAGCATGCTTCCAGGTGACTGCGACGGCACTTTTGCATCAGCTGGCACACCTAATTATTTTTCGTATGTTAATGATGATTCATGGGGTGGAAGTGATGAACTCCGCATCTGGTCGTTAAAACCTAACTGGACAACCCCTGCCAGCTCTGTTTGTGCTTATGTTACCGCTCTTCCTGTAGCTACTTTTGCTACTTTTTCCTCCTTTGTGATATCCCAAAAAGGAGTAACCCTAAAACTTGATGACCTTAGCGACAGGCTGATGCACCGCATGCAATACCGCAATATGGGAACCTACGAAAGTATGGTAACCTGTCATACCGTGAATTCAGGAAGCAATATTGCTGGTGTACGCTGGTACGAAATGCGTAAGAGCGGTGCCTCATGGGCACTTTATCAGCAAGGCACATATGCTTTTGCAGACACCAAATCGCGCTGGCTTGGCAGTATAGCCATGAACGGAAGCGGTGATATTGCCCTTGGATATACACTTTCCGGCTCAGCCGATTACCCATCCATATATTTCACCGGCCGCAAATCTACCGACCCGTTAGGCAGCATGACTGTAACTGAAAGTCCAATCAAGGTAGGCGCTGCCTCCATGTCAGGTGCTGACCGCTGGGGTGATTATGCCATGATGAGTGTAGATCCTGTGGATAACAAGACTTTCTGGCACACGAACGAATATGTTGGCAACTATGGGGGAAGTTACCCATGGTCAACACGTATCGCTTCTTTTATATTTGCGAATGTTCCTACAGTTGCAACAAATGCTGCAACAAATGTAACCGGCACCTCTGCAACACTTAACGGCATTGTCAATCCAAATGGACTTGCAACCGACTATTACTTTAAATGGGGAACAACAGCTGCTTATAGTAATGTTACATCAACAGTAGCAGCTGGCTCCGGGTTAGCAAATGCAGCTGTAAATGCAGCTATTACCGGTCTAACTCCGGGCAGTACATATCATTTCCAGATTTCTGCCACTAACAGCGACGGCCCTGCAAATGGCACCGATTTTACCTTTATTGCCGGCCAGGCTGAAGTAACAACGTCTGCTATTACAGGTATCACTCCTACGGGAGCAGCCGGTGGCGGTACAGTAGTCACCGACGGTGGAAGTACTATTACCCGCGGTATATGCTGGAGCACTACAATTAACCCTACCATCGCTAATTCTTTCACCAACGATGGAACAGGCCTGGGATTATTTACCAGTACAATCACAGGTCTGGTTCCAGGCACATTGTATCATGTAAGGGCATACGTTTCAAATACGGCAGGAACTGTTTACGGCAGTGATGTTACTTTTACTTCCGGCGCATTAACTGCACCGGTTGCCACCGCCGGAACTACTGTTGGCTCAAACGGTTTCACCTCCAACTGGAATGTTGTGAATGGAGCAGCATCCTACAATCTTGATGTATCTTTATATCAATCGTTCAGTACAACAGGTGGCAGTTCGTCGCTTACCGAAGGATTCAATAATGGTATAACGGCTCCTGCCGGCTGGACTTTTACGAATATAGCAACCACTTACACCTCCGCAGGAAATTTCGGTCTGGCTTCCCCTTCTGTTAAACTGGATGCTTCAGGTGATGCTGTTGAAACTGCAACCCTGGCATCGGCAGCAACACAGTTAAGTTTCTGGTGCAAAGGTAATTCGACAAATACTTCAAGTTCATTACTTATTGAAGGAAATAACGGAACTTCGTGGGTTACAATTGATACCTACAGCCCTTTACCTACCACAGGCACCACTAAAACTTATAGTTCTTCCTCTACTCCTTCCCTGCCTGCTAATATAGTTGCATTCAGGTTCTCGTATTCAAAAAGTACCGGCAACTTAGCTTTCGATGATGTAAATATCACTTCCGGTGGATCAGTTCCTTCGTTTGTGACTGGTTATAATGACCTGTCGGTAAGTGGAACTTCACAATCGGTTACTGGTCTTACTGCTTCCACACCTTATTTTTACAGGGTGAGAGCCAAAAACGGGACGAATATAAGTGCCAGTTCGAACGTGATTACCGTAACAACTACAAGCGGAGGAATTACTCCTGAACTCCTACTTACACCAGCAACCCTGACAGGATTCACTTACCTGGAAGGAAACGGACCTTCAGCTTCGCAAAGCTACAGTGTGAGCGGGAATAACCTTTCGAATGCACCAGGTACTATTACTGTAACCGCAAGCACAAACTATGAAGTTTCGACTGATAACATTACATTCGGCGGAAGCGCCAATGTTGGGTATGCAACTGCAACACTTGCAAGCTCTCCTGTTTACATCAGGCTGAAAAGCGGACTTAGTGCAGGAGGCTATAACAGCGAAGTTATTGCAAATGCAGGCGGCGGTGCAACCACAGTTAATGTATTGTGCAGCGGCAGCGTTACTTCAGCGGTTACTCCTGTAATAACTGCCGGAACTATAACTGCGTTTGGAAATCAAAATGTTAATACTGTTTCTGCTGAAAAAAGCTATCTAGTATCAGGGACTAACCTGACCGGGGATTTAGTAATTACAGCTCCTATAGGATTTGAAATCTCATTAACTTCAGGTACAGGTTTCGTTGCAAATCCAGCTACATTAACGATTCCTCAAACAGCGGGCACTGTAGCTTCAACGACTGTTTATGTAAGGTTTGCACCGACTTTAGTTCAGGCATACAGCGGAAATATTTCACATGCTTCCACAGGTGCTGTGGCACAGGATGTAGCAGTTAACGGTACAGGTGTTGCTGCCTCAACCACTCCACAGGTTGTTATCAGCCAGGTTTATGGTGGTGGTGGAAATGCTAATGCTATTTATACCAATGATTTCATCGAACTGTTTAACCGAGGCACCTCTAGTGTGAATCTGAACGGATGGTCAGTACAATATGGATCTGCTACCGGTACTACATGGACAAACTCAACTCCGTTGACGAATGTAACCCTTGCTCCAGGCCAATATTACCTAATTAAAGAAGGAACAGGAGGAGCAGTTGGAGCAGCCCTGCCAGCACCAGATGCAACAGGTGCGATTAATATGTCGGGAACCAACGGTAAAGTTGCTCTTGTAAATATATTAACTGCACTTACAGTCGCGTGCCCAACAGATGCGAGCATCGTTGATTTTGTAGGGTATGGAACCGCAAATTGTTTTGAGGGTACAGCTGCCGCCCCTGCACTCAGTAATACCACCAGTGCACTTCGTAGCTCCAACGGATGTACTGACATCAATGAGAACTCAACTGATTTTGCAACCGGAACACCTGCACCAAGGAATACTGTAACACCACTAAATCTTTGTAATGCACCATCACCAGTCCTTTCTGTAACGCCTTCCTCATTATCAGGATTCACCTATATAGAAGGTAGTGGCCCTTCCACGTCCCAGAGTTATACACTAAGCGGAAGCGACCTTACCGGTGTACCGGGAACGATAACAGTAACCGGAAGCACTAATTATGATGTTTCTAACGATAACAGCACATTTGGCAATAGCATTAACATTCCATATTCTACAGCGACACTTGTCGGCACACCTGTATATGTAATGCTGAAAAGCGGGCTTAGTGCAGCAGCGTACGACAATGAAGTTCTTACCAATTCGGGTGGTGGAGCAAATACTGTAAATGTAACATGCAATGGAACTGTAACACCCTTTACCGGTATTACACTGAACGAAAAACCAGTATCCGATGCTTATAGTTTCCAAAAAACTATCTTTATTGATATGAAGGATAACGCAAAGGGTGAAGTATTTATCTACACGGTATCAGGAAAACTTGTTTTCTCAACACCGGCCGTACAGGGAATCAGCAGGTATTATTTCAATGTACCTGGTATTTATGTTGTGAAAATCCAGACAGCAAGTACCAACCTTGTTAAAAAGGTACTTATTAAATAAATCAGGCTTTGGCTTCCTGTAAATGATTAAAAACCTTTTCGCGAAAGCGGGGAGGTTTTTTCTATTGAAGAATAATTTTATTGAAGAATAATTACTCCAGCCTGGAAAAAGATAAAAACAAAAAAGCCTTCCCGTTTTTAAAACTGAGAAGGCTTTTCAAATATATTAGGTCAATGTTATCTCCCGCACCACGCACTCACCTCTTCGAGGCGAAGCGAAGGAATTTCGAGTTTTAGCTTTTTACGCAATCCACTTAATTCGTGAAGCAATTTGTTGGGATTGGCTTCGGACAGGTCTGAAGGAAGTTTAATTCCCGCTTTGCGTAAAACTGGCACCCATTCGGCGGGGATTCCTAAAGCTACAAATTCTTCATCCGTGGCTCCTGTTACAACACTTGCTTTTTCTGGGCGCATCTGGGGAAAGAAAAGAACATCTTGTATGGATTGCTGGTTGGTCATAATCATAGTCAATCGGTCGATTCCGATTCCAAGTCCAGCTGTTGGCGGCATGCCATATTCCAGTGAACGGAGGAAATCTTCGTCCAAAACCATGGATTCATCGTCGCCGCGTTTGCCCAGTTCGAGCTGCTCTTCGAAACGTGCACGCTGATCAATAGGATCGTTCAGCTCGCTGAAAGCGTTACAAAGTTCCTTGCCGTTGCAGATGGCTTCGAAACGCTCAACAAGACCGGGTTTGCTGCGGTGCTTTTTAGCAAGCGGCGACATTTCGACAGGATAGTCGGTAATAAATGTAGGCTGTATCAGTTTGGCTTCGGCGGTTTCACCAAATAACTCATCGATGAGTTTGCCTTTTCCCATGCTTTCGTTAGTATCGATATTAAACTTTTTGCAGGTAGCACGGAGTTCATCTTCCGTCATTTTCGAAATATCAATTCCGGTAAAATGCTGAACCGCTTCGAACATGGTGAAACGTTTCCATGGGCGCTTAAAATCTATTTCATTATTTCCTACCTGAACCTTGGTGGTACCATGCAGATCAACGGCAATACGCTCAACCATTTCCTCCACGGCATCCATCATCCATTCGTAGTCCTTATATGCTACGTATAGCTCCATCTGGGTGAACTCAGGATTGTGGAAACGATCCATGCCTTCGTTACGGAAGTCTTTCGAAAATTCGAAAACCCCATCATATCCGCCAACTATCAACCGTTTCAGGTATAGTTCGTTGGCAATACGCATATACAGCGTCATATCGAGGCTGTTGTGATGCGTTTTAAAAGGACGGGCTGCGGCTCCGCCATAAAGTGGTTGCAGGATTGGAGTTTCAACTTCCAGGTAGCCTTTGCTGCTCAGGAAATTGCGCATGGTATTAACCAGGCGTGTACGTTTAACAAAGACTTCGCGAACTTCAGGATTCACAATAAGGTCGACATAGCGCTGGCGGTAACGGACTTCAGGATCGCTGAATGCGTCAAAAACCTGCTCGTCTTTTTCTTTTACGACAGGCAGCACCCGTAATGATTTGCTGAGCAATTTCAGGGATTTCACATGAATTGAAATCTCGCCCATCTGGGTAATAAATACATATCCGCTTACGCCGATAATATCACCGATATCCATCAGCCTTTTGAAAGCAGTGTTGTAAAGGGTTTTATCATCGCCTTCGCAGATTTCGTCGCGTTTTATATATAACTGTATACGGCCGGTGCTGTCCTGCAGATCGACAAAGGAAGCAGCACCCATAATACGGCGTGTCATTATACGGCCGGCTATGGTCACATCCTGGAATGCATGGTGATTTTCGCTGTTATATTCGGTAAGGATTGCCTGGGCGGTAACATTTACAGGGAAACTCTCGGCAGGATAAGGATTTATTCCAAGTGCATTGAGTTCAGTTAATGAATTACGTCTGATTTGTTCCTGTTCGCTTAATTCAAGATTCATTTTTGAAATTTTTTGCAAAGATAGGAAAATGAAGTGAGATGGAAGTTGGTTGATGGAAGTCTTGGAAAGGACAAGTCTCCGATAATTTGCAGGGCTTCTCTGTTATACACCACAGAGGCACAGAGGGCATGGAGAAACACGGAGAAAGTGCATTCTGCTTTTGTGCCTTTTGTGGAAAAAGAAAAACCACTAAGGTACTGAGAACACAGAAAAACACTAAGAAAAATCTCTGTGTACCTCTGTGTAATCTGTGCCTCCGTGGTAAGAAAAAGAGGCTTCTCATTAAAGAAAAGCCTCTACTTTATAAATATTTTATTTCAGTATATTCTAGATTTAAACTTCATTACCAATTTCCAAACTATTTCCGGATCACCTGCAGGGTAGCCGAGGATTTGATGGTACTCACTTTCAGCAAATAAACACCCTTGCTAAACGCTGACAAATCTATTTCTGCTTCTGCCTGGTTGGAATTAAATGTATTTGTCAAAAGTCTTTTTCCGCTAATATCAAACAGTTCTATTTCCCCATGTTCCTGGTTAAACCCTGAAAGCTGGATAGATGCCTTTGCAGTAGTCGGGTTCGGATAAACGTGAATCTTATTTTTTGCAGACCCTTCTTTTACATCCACAGTCCTTACTCCTGTTGAGTACCAAACGCCCCATTTGCCGCCGCCGATAATCAGGGGCGCTGCAGTGCCGGTTGGATTTATTTTATCGGCCTGCATGGAAATGACATTTATTGCATCTGCTGAATTATAGGTAGAATTAAACAGGATTTTATCATCGTTTTTTGAATAATTAGGATATCCAAGCTGCGAACCGTTGTTGCTTACCGAGCCAACATCTCCTGTTTCGAGATTAACTGACAGAATCGTGATGTCACTTGTTGTACCTGTATTATCAACATAATCGAACGCTGCAATGTAAGGTGAATTCTTAGCAAAAGAAGGATTTCCGATGCTTACGTTTTCAGGCAGATTGGTGAACATCTTGAAAATTGAGCCATCGGCCCAATCGCTGGTGGCATTATCCCACACCTTAATAAAACTTACATCCCAGTAATCAGTCGGCTGTCCGGAGTTATTATTGAACTGGTTGTAGGCGTCATACATAATATACTCGCCATCGAAAGTCCACTCCAATGCATCTGCATAGAGTACATTTTCAGTTTTAATCCCGGTTTGAGTTCCCGGATTATAAAGGCGAAAGTAAGCCCATTGCTTTTTCTGGTAACTGTAAACCCATATTGCCGAATCCTGCGCTGTAGTAACAGCAGCAAGAGAATTACCGTCTTTTGAAACAGCGACATTTCCCCAAATTGTTTCAGATTCAAGAACTGTTTCCTGGTATGGTGCAGTTAAGCTGATTGCATGCATTGTTTTATCGCCGGCAATGAATACGGCATTACTTCCATCGTCCATTACACTCGGACGACTATTGACCACAGTCTGTGACAAAGGAGTAAATTGAGAAGCGTTGGTTGTTGACTTGTACAATGTATTTGGATCTATGGGATCAGTATTTACCAGCAATATAAAATCGCTGCCGGGATTTACAGGCAATTGCTCCTGAACATTTGTAGCAGTTCCATCGGTAAGGCCAACCTGATCGAAAGCACTTTTTGCAGCAGTTACTTCGGCTGAGCCGGCGCCGTACAGATCTTTTGCCGACTGAATTACGGTAAGCCTGAGATCGATAAACTGGGAGGAACGCGTGAGATAATTGAACAAAGCCCTGTAGAAAACCTTTTCCGCCTTTTCGCGCGTCACCTGCGTAGCAAACTTATAGTAGGCATAATTAGGAATTCCGCTGTTGGTATGTACTCCTCCATTGTCACCAGTGCCTTTGTAAATTTCATTCATGTTTGCAGGTTGCCATGCCGGTGAACTGATTCCTGAACCGCCGTTATGCGGGTTCGACATATCGCGCAGTACATGAGTCGGGAAATCGGTTGCAGTGGATTTCACAACATCTTCCCCTATCGTCCAGTTGCCCCGATCGAGCATAGCGCCGGAGATATCGGCAAAACTTTCGTTCAGCGCACCCGATTGTCCCTGGTATTCGAGGTTAGCGGAATTCCCTACAACTGCATGACCAAGTTCGTGAGCACCAACATCAAAGCCACCAGATAAAGGTTTAAAAGTAGTTCCCCCGTTACCGAAAAAAGCCGCCGTTCCGTTCCAGAAAGCATTTTCCATGCTGCTGCCGTCTTCGTTTGTGATATTTATGATCAGGGGAATGTCGCATCCTTTGTTGTTGATTGAATTCCAGCCATGAGTAACTCTGTAGTATTCATAAGTAGCAGTAGCCGTATACTGAGCTGATACAGCTTTTGCCGACCAGGATAAAATATTGGCTGAAGTTACCAGCGATGCTGCAAAATTTGCGCCGGTTGAGGTATTATTAGCATCGTAGGTAGAAATCATCCCACTACCTGTCTGAGCAACGTACATAGGCCGCGAAATATCAGCCATATAATAGGTACCAGTCTGAAGGTAAGCATGAAAACTCCGGCTCACACCATTCAAATCAATAGCGGTTGCAGTAACATCGCCGTCACTCTGAGTGTTGTTGTAAAAATGCATGATTTCACCTGTTGTTGCATCTACAAAATATTCCCAGCGCTCAACCAGGTTAGGACGAACGGTTAAATGCCAGGTGAGTCGTTCGGATTTTAATAAGTCGTCCTTATGATAAACCACAAGTTCTGACTCCGGAGCGCTATACTTTAAAAAAGTCTTTTCCTCCGGAAGTAGTTCCCGAAACGTGGTTCTTGATTTAATATCGCTGATTGCCTGCTGGCTTGCAAATGCTTCTGCTATTACCGGAACGACCGAACTCAATGAAGGAGTCGCATAGCTGTTCCCATTGAAAAGATCAATATTCCCGTTACGTTTATGAAGGTAAATTTCGCCGCCATAAACCGGAATTCCCATGAATTTCTGTACAAGTTTAATGTGCTGCATCCCTATTTCGTCAAAATCGGATTTCACAATTTCGAACTCTGAAGCAGGATCTGAAATACCCAAAACTTGTTGTAAAGCAGTAAGATATTCGGTGCATTGCTCCTTTTCAGAAATTGCTTTTCCAAATGATTTAGCTGATGCAGGCAAAATTCCTTCAACAAAAACAAGCCTTCCCTTTTCGTTGAAGCCGGGATTTGAAAACACCTGGCGATCCAACTTCAGCGTGCTGAAACTTGCCTGGTAAGGCTGGAATTTGCCTTGTGAAGGAGACGTTGCCTTTTTTGCCGTATTCAGTGGCTGGACTGCCTGCGGACTAGCTATTGTTGTGCCTGGTTGCTTTTTCTTGACTGAGAAAGCATTATTCTGTGCCATTAGGCAGGCTGAAGTACTTAGAAATATAAATGTTAAAATGAAGGCAGCTACTTGTTTCATGATTCCGGAATTTATTTAACAATAGTATTCAATTGGTTGTAAAAATCTTTTATTTCGTTGGGGACAGCTGTATTTGAATCACCCCATTTATATTCGGTTACCGTTCCAACAGCCTGGTATTTAATAAACCAGGTCATATTTCCCGGATGATCAAATGCTGGTTGAGTTAATTTTATTTTGCCAGCTTTCTCGAAAATTTCACGGGTTTGTTTTTTCCTGAGCTTTTTAACCAGTTGTTTTGTTTGGTCAGGATGAAGAGAGAAAAGGCTTCCATCTTCGCACAATTCATACGTGGTATAAATGCCTGTAAAGCCACCTCCATTCCCGAAAATCAATTTCTGTCCGGAAGGATCTTTTGTTACTTTGCCCGACGACGAACAAGAAACAAATAACGTAATCATAAAAAAGAAAAAGAGTATTCTGTTCGTCATACGCCATTTTATTATTGGATTTCTAAATCAATATCAGACAATGTAAAACAATAAAACAAGGAAATCGTTTGTTCCGTAATCATTAAAATGTGCTCGGCATCATTCTTTCAGTAGATTTTGAGATATTTAAACTTCAAATCCGGGATTAAGAAATACAAGATAGCCTATAGTTTTTGATTGTATATTTTGATGTTTTCAACCGGCAAATGTAGCTCAATAATTCTCCGGATAAAATCCCGTGAAAACATGATTTTATATTTAAACTTTGTATTGTTTCCGAAATCTTATAGATCCGAAATACTACTTAACTTTGAAGCCCACAAAAAACACAATGAACGAGAAAATCAGGCCTGGCTTTAAAAATATTTTTTCAAAACCCCGATCGGTAATAGCTCTTGCTACACTGCTTTTTCTTCCCTTGCTGTTTATCGGAACCCATACCAGCCACGACTGGGGAGATGATTTCGCGCAATATATCCACCAGGCCGGGAATATAGTGAATGGAATTCCTCAATCGGAAACAGGCTATGTTTACAACCCGCTCAACACCGAAATCGGGGCACATGCCTACCCTATCGGGTTTCCGCTGCTGTTGGCCCCGGTATACGCCATTACGGGGAATAACATGTTGGCTTTCACAACCTTTATTTCTGTGATTTATTTAATTCTCGGTTTATTAATGGCAAGCTTTTACAGAAGAGATTTTACACCGGCAACAGCGCTGGTATTAACATTTGTATTTCTCTACAACCCGCAAATGATTCTTTTTAAAGGTGAGGTCGTTTCGGATATTCCTTTCACGGCTTTGCTTTTGCTGAATTTTCTGCTTTATCAGAAATTAAAACCAGGGAACCTGGTGCTAAAGATTCTGCTTTCTGTTCTTACAGGTTTTATGCTTGCCATGCGACCCGCCGGAATAACATTTGTTGCGGCAATTGTTGTTGAGCAACTCGTGTTGTTATATAAGCACAAAATTAGGATCAGAGATTTTTCCATTCATACAGGAATTTTTACCTTTGTTCCAATCCTGATATACTATATACTGA
>Ga0268283_1001161_pt1 | contig 13333 bp, 5 predicted proteins | sample saktaG_13_FD_190140 | JGI IMG/M metagenome (GOLD analysis project Ga0268283, IMG submission 190140) | Saline water microbial communities from Sakinaw Lake, British Columbia, Canada - sak_2013_06_06_36m | ecosystem: Environmental > Aquatic > Non-marine Saline and Alkaline > Saline ... | reverse complement strand
CACGAGTTTTTTAAGAAAATTGCTAAAGATATCCAAATTAATTTACCGGATCCCGGCGCTTATGGTTGCGGGTTGATATTCTTGCCGCCGGATGATGACGCACGTAGATTTTGTAAGGAAGCGTTTGAAAAAGCTATTCAGGAGCAAGGCCAGATATTGTTAGGTTGGCGTAAAGTGCCAATTGATGATTCTGGAATCGGTCAAGGGGCTAAAAGTAGTCAGCCTGTTTTTGAGCAGGTTTTTATTGGCCGTAGTAAACAGATTACGGATGCGCTGACTTTTGAGCGCAGACTTTATTGTATTAGAAAGCAGATAGAGAGCGTTATTCTTAACTCTGGTTTAAAACAAAAGGAATATTTCTATATTACTAATCTATCCTGCCGCACCTTGTCCTACAAAGGGTTATTGATGCCGGAGCAGGTTGATAATTTCTTTTTGGATTTAAAAGATAAAAGTTTAAAAAGCGTTTTGTGCCTAGTGCATTCACGATATTCTACGAATACTTTTCCCACTTGGAATTTAGCGCAGCCTTTTAGATTTTTAGCACATAACGGGGAGATTAATACTTTACGCGGAAACATCAATGGGGTAAGAGCGCGTGAACGTTTGCTTGCCAGTGAATTATTCGGTATGGATATTGAAAAATTAAAGCCGGTAATCGTGGAGGGTGGAAGTGATTCTGCGGCGATGGATAACTTTTTTGAGCTTTTAGTTCTATCCGGTCGGCCCTTGGAGCATGCGATGATGATGATGGTTCCGGCTGCCTGGGAGCATGATCAGTACATGAGTAAAGAATTGAGAGATTTTTATAAATATCATGCCTGTTTTATGGAACCCTGGGATGGCCCGGCGGCGATTGCCTTTACTGACGGAGAGAATATCGGGGCAATTTTAGATCGAAATGGTTTGCGTCCGGCGCGTTATATTTTGACACATGATGATTTTGTGGTGATGGCTTCGGAGGTGGGGGTTTTAGATATTGCTTGGGAAAAGATTAAGTTTTCCGGAAGGCTAGAGCCGGGAAAAATGTTTTTTATTAATACTAAATCCGGCCGGATTATTGAAGACGCTGTGCTCAAACAAGAGGTGAGCCAGCGTTTTGCTTATGGCCTTTGGAATCAAGAGAGCATGGTCGATCTGGATAAACTAGTTAGTTCTGAATCTAGCGAAAAAGTCCCGCAAAATTTAATTGCGCAGCTTAAGGCTTTTGGTTATTCGCGAGAAGATTTAAAGATGGTGATTAAGCCGATGGCCGAGGAAGCAAAAGAGCCGACCGGCTCAATGGGTAGTGATATTCCGCATGCCTTTTTATCAAAAAAACCTCAAATTCTTTACAGTTATTTTCGGCAGCTTTTTGCGCAGGTAACTAATCCACCGATAGATTCCATACGCGAAAAACTGGTGATGAGTTTAGAAAGTTTTATTGGTCCGGAAAAAAATATTCTTGATCAGACTCCGAAACATAGCCATAAATTGAGAGTGAGAAATCCGATATTGACTAATCAGGATTTGGAAAAAATACGCGATATTAGCATCAATAGTTTTAAAACCAAGACTATTTACACTTTTTTTGATGCCGCTAGCGGCTCGGCAGGTTTTAAGCAAGCCCTGGAGAGAATTTGTTTTGAAGCTGAGTATGCCATTGAGCAGGGGTATGCTTTTATAATTTTAAGTGATCGGGGATCAGATAAAGATAATATTGCGTTGCCTTCACTTTTAGCGGCTAGCGCGATTCATCAATATTTAGTGAAAAAAACAGTGCGTTCGCAGGTGGCTCTGGTGGTGGAAAGCGCCGAGCCCAGAGAGGTGCATCACTTTGCTTTGCTTTTTGGCTACGGGGCAGATTGCATTAATCCTTACCTAGCTTATGAAGCTGTTGAATATTTAATTGCTGAAAAAGAAATAAGCTTAGATTCTAAAACTGCTTTAAAAAATTATAATAAATCAATTACCGATGGGATATTAAAAATTTTGTCTAAGATGGGTATTTCGACATTGAGAAGTTACCGTGGCGCGCAGATTTTTGAAGCTCTCGGTTTAGCCAATGAGTTAATTGATAAATATTTTACCGGGACAGTATCGAGAATCGGTGGTGTGGGCCTGGAGGGGATTGTCGAGGAAACCATTCAAAGACATGCTCAGGCGTATGCACCTAGGGGAATAGATGCCGACTATTTGGCAAGCGGTGGAATTTATCAATGGAAAAAAGACGGAGAGTTTCATCTTTGGAATCCGGAGAGTATTGCGGCTTTACAAGACGCTACGGCAAATGCGGATTATGATAAATATAAAGAGTTTGCCCGTTTAATTAATGATCAATCACAAAATCCGGCAACTTTAAGAAGTTTGCTTAAATTTGCAGATTTTTCTGATGGACAAAAAATAAAATCTATTCCGATTGATGAGGTTGAGCCGGCGGAAAATATTTTAAAACGTTTTGTAACCGGGGCGATGAGTTTTGGTTCGATTAGTGGCGCAGCGCATGAGACGATTGCTATTGCCATGAATCGAATTGGTGGAAAGTCTAATACCGGAGAAGGCGGAGAGGATCCGAATAGATTCATCGCTTTACCTAATGGTGACTCTCGGCGGAGCGCAATTAAGCAGGTGGCCAGTGGAAGGTTTGGTGTGACTATAAATTATCTGGTAAATGCCGATGAACTGCAGATTAAGATTTCTCAAGGCGCTAAACCCGGAGAAGGTGGCCAATTGCCGGGGCATAAAGTGAGTGAGATTATTGCACGCACCAGATATACCACCCAAGGAGTGACTTTAATTTCTCCGCCTCCGCATCATGATATTTATTCGATCGAAGACTTGGCGCAGTTGATCTTTGATTTAAAAAATGCTAATCCGCATGCCCGGATCAGTGTAAAATTAGTTTCAGAGGTAGGGGTGGGCACAGTGGCGGCCGGAGTCGCTAAGGGCCATGCGGACATGATTCTTATTTCCGGTGGAGATGGAGGTACGGGGGCTTCTCCGAGAAGTTCAATTCGATATGCCGGGCTTCCTTGGGAGCTGGGTTTAGCCGAGACACACCAGACACTTTTGCTGAACAATTTACGTTCCCGGGTTCGCCTGCAAACTGACGGAGGAATGCGTACCGGCCGCGATGTGGCGATTGCCGCATTGCTCGGCGCAGAAGAGTATGGTTTTTGTTCAGCGATTCTGGTGGTGATGGGCTGTGTGATGTTAAGGCACTGCCATTTAAATAATTGTTCAGTTGGTGTGGCTACCCAAGATAATATTTTACAAAAAAGATTTAGAGGACAAGTTGAGCACATTGTTAATTATTTTAATTTTATTGTTTGTGAGCTACGTGAAATTATGGCGATGCTCGGCTTAAGGACTGTAGATGAAATGATTGGCAGAACCGATCTTTTAGAGTTAAATCGTCAGATTATCCCGGATAAAGCTCAGGGGTTGGATTATTCCAAAATTCTTTATAAGCCTAAATTGGATAGTAATATTGGTCGTTACTGTAAAGTTAAGCAAGATAGCGGGCTAGATAATGTTCTTGATCGAGAACTTATCAAGCGCTGGGAAGAGTGCCTTAAGAAAAATGTGCCGGTTGAGATTGTCTCTGAGATTAATAATACTAATCGCACGACCGGTGCCATGCTTAGTGGCGAAGTTACCCGTCGTTGTGGAGATGGCGTGCTTTTAGAAGACGCGATGAAATTTAAGTTTAAGGGTATCGCCGGTCAAAGTTTTGGCGCATTTTTAGCTAAGGGAATAACTTTTGAGTTAGAGGGTCTGGCTAATGATTATGTCGGTAAAGGTATCTCCGGAGGTAAAATTATCATCTATCCGGATAAACAGGTGAATTATAATTCCGATGAGAATATTATTGTCGGTAACACTTCTTTTTATGGAGCGATATCCGGTGAAGCTTACATTAGCGGGGTGGCCGGAGAAAGATTTTGTGTGAGAAATTCCGGACTGTATGCGGTAGTGGAAGGCGTAGGTGATCATGGTTGTGAATATATGACCGGTGGAAGGGTAATTATTCTGGGCAAAACGGGTAGGAATTTTGCGGCTGGTATGTCCGGTGGGATTGCTTATGTTTATGATCCGGAGGCAACCTTTAAAGAGCGCTGCAATTTAGATATGGTCGAGCTGGGGAAAATTAAAGAAGATGATCGTGATACAATTTATCATTTGTTGAGCAATCATTTTAAATATACCAAAAGCATAAAAGCTAAGAAAATATTGGATAATCTGCATGGGCAGCTAAAGAAATTTGTCCGGGTTCTGCCGATGGAATATAAGCGTATTTTAGAAGGAGCCAAAATTGAGGAAAAGCTAGAGATTACGGAGGCGTTGGATGGATAAGGAAAGAGGTTTTTTAAAATCAGCGCGACTGGATAGCGTTTATCGAGAGGTTCCTGAACGTCTGGGTGATTTTAAGGATGTTTATAAAATGCGCTCGGTTGAACAGTCGACTGAACAGGCCAGCCGTTGCATGGATTGCTCGACTCCGTTTTGTCATTGGGGGTGCCCGTTAGGTAATTATATTCCGGAGTGGAATGATGATGTTTTTAAAGGGAATTGGAAACAGGCAGCTAAATTATTAGAGGCGACTAATAATTTACCGGAAATAACCGGTCGGGTTTGCCCGGGATTATGTGAATATTCCTGTGTATTAGGTCTGAATGATGATCCGGTAACTATCCGGGAGAATGAATTAGCCATTGTGGAGGCGGGTTTTAAAAATGGCTTAATTAAGTCGCGACGCATAGAGAACCGGACAAATAAAAAAGTTGCGGTGATTGGCTCTGGGCCGGCGGGTTTATCTTGTGCCGCACAACTTAACTCAGTCGGGCACAATGTAACTGTTTTTGAGCGGGACAATAAACCGGGTGGCATTTTACGGTACGGGATCCCTGATTTTAAGCTTGAGAAACAAATTTTAGATCGACGAATTGACCTTTGGCAAGAAGAAGGGGTGGAATTTAAAACTAAAGTGAACGTCGGGGTTGATTATCCGTCAGGAAAACTTTTAAAAGATTTTGATGCGGTTTGTTTAGCCGGTGGTGCGCGGGTTCCGCGGGATCTATCTATTGAGGGAAGGAATTTAAAAGGCATATATTTTGCGATGGATTATTTATCGCAATCAAATAAACGGGTGAGCAAAGAAAATATTTCACCAGCAAGTTTAATTGATGCCAACGGTAAGCGCGTGGTGGTCATTGGGGGTGGAGACAGTGGGGCCGATTGTGTCGGCACGGCACATCGCCAGGGGGCAGTTTCTGTAGTGCAAATTGAAGTTTTATCACAACCGGATGTTTGTCGCACCGCCAAGCAGCCTTGGCCAAAATATCCATTACTTTTGAAAGTGTCTTCAAGTCATCAAGAAGGTGGTCAGCGTCATTGGGCAGTATTAACCAAGCGTTTTATTGGAGAGAACGGTTTAGTTAAAAAACTTTCTTGTGTTAAGGTTGAATTTATTCAAAGTTCCGGTAAAACTTGCTCGGTAATGAAGGAGATTGCCGGAAGCGAGTTTGAGATTAATGCTGATCTGGTTATTTTGGCCGTAGGTTTTTTGCATCCGGAACATTCAGGTTTATTAAATGATTTGAAGGTAAAATTAGATGCGCGAGGAAATATTGCGACCCAAGAAAATTATATGACCAGCGTAGAAAAAGTATTTTCAGCCGGGGATATGCGGCGCGGCCAATCACTGGTGGTTTGGGCGATTGCCGAGGGAAGGCGTTGTGCTTATTTTATGGATAAATATTTAATGCAAGAGAGTAATTTACCGATTATTTAGCGGGGTGAAGAGATGATTAGTACCGGAATAGCAGGATTAGATAGTGTAATTACAGGATTAAGGTTGGGAGATAATGTCGTTTGGCAGATTGATGATATTGATGATTATATTAATTTAGTAAAACCTTTTGTAAATCAAGCCCTAAAAGATAAAAAGAAGGTTATTTATTTAAGATTTGCCACCCATCAGGAACTGGTCAAACCTTCCGCGCAGATAAAACGCTACGAGCTTAAGGCTCAAGCCGGATTTGAATCTTTTACCGCCCGGGTAAACAGTATTATAACCTATGAAGGTGAAGGGGCTTATTATGTTTTCGATTGCTTATCGGAACTGCTTTTAGCCTGGGCCACTGACTTAATGATTGGCAATTTCTTTATGGTAACTTGTCCGTATTTATATGAGCTTAAAACAGTTACCTATTTTTCAATTTTGCGAAATAACCACTCTTTTAAATCGATTGCCCGCATTCGGGAAACGACGCAGTTGTTAATGGATGTTTATCATTGTGAAGGCAGCTTTTATGTCCATCCTTTAAAAGTCTGGAATCGTTACTCGGCGACGATGTTTTTACCGCATCAAAAAGAAGGAGAAAAATTTATTCCGATAACCGATAGTGTAAATGCAGTAAAAATATTATCCGATATTCGTGAAAAAGGAGCGCAAAGCGCGACCAGGAATCTAGATTATTGGGATCGTTTATTTATGGAAGTAGAAGCATTGGTTAAAAGTAAATCATCTGTAAAACAAAAAAATGAAATGGTTAAAAGGCTTTGCAGTATCATGATTGCGAAAAATAAAAAAATTCTATCTTTAGCAATGGAGTATTTTTCACTGGAGGAATTAATTGAAATTAAATCCAGATTAATCGGGACCGGTTTTATCGGCGGTAAAGCAGTAGGGATGCTTTTAGCGCGGAAGATTCTTGCCAAGAGCAAGTTATTGGATTGGCAGAAACTTTCTGAATCGCATGATTCTTTCTATATCGGCTCAGATATATTCTATTCGTTTATTGTGCATAATCGCTGGTGGAAATTGCATATGCAGCAAAAAAATCCCGAGGGATATTTTAATATTGCGCGAGTACTTAAAGAAAAGATGCTTTATGGTATTTTTCCGGATGAGATTATGGAACATTTTCAGCAGATTGTAGAGTATTTTGGTTCCTCTCCGATTATTTTGCGCTCAAGCTCTCTTCTGGAGGATGATTTTGGCAATGCTTTTGCCGGCAAATATGAAAGTATTTTTTTAGCTAATCAGGGAAGCCCTGAACAAAGATACATTCAGTTTGCGGAAGCGGTAAAAAAGATTTACGCTTCAACGATGAATGAGGATGCATTAGTTTATAGAAAACAAAGAGGATTGGATAAATCAGACGAACAGATGGCGCTTTTAGTGCAACGCGTTTCCGGTTCCCCCCATAAGAACTATTTTTTCCCGGATCTTGCCGGGGTGGGCGTATCTTATAATACTTATGTTTGGAATAAAGATATTGATCCTAAAGCCGGGATGCTTCGGCTAGTATTTGGAATGGGTACTCGGGCGGTTAATCGTGTGGAAGGGGATTATCCGCGGATGGTGGCCTTGAGTGATCCATCACGTAGGCCATACGCAGAAAAAAATGATTTAAGGAAATATTCGCAACATATGGTTGATTTAATAAACATTAAAGAAAATTCTTTTGAAACTATCTCTTTTGAAAAGATCGTATCCGAGAAAGCTTTTTCTGGTATTGAGCGCATCGCGGACAAGGATGATGAATCAAGAACTTTAATGCGCGAAAGAGGGCTGGAGGATAAAGACTATTGGATCCTCACTTTGGATAAGGTATTGGCCAAAAAGGAGTTGATTGGCTCATTAAAGAAAATCTTAGAGTTGTTAGAGGCAAGCTATCATTATCCGGTAGAGATTGAATTTACTATAAATCATACTAAAGACAATGTTTTTAAAATAAATCTTTTACAATGTCGACCGTTGCAGACTAGGGGCTTGGGGAATAAAGTTAATTTGCCGGAACAAACCAGTAAAGCGGATAAGCTGTTTCAATCGCAAGGGTATTTTTTAGGAGGAAATATTTCACAAAGAATCGATTGGGTTATTTATGTTGATCCACAAGCATATAGCAAATTAACTTTAACGGATAAATATGAAACTGCGCGTTTAGTCGGAAGCCTGAATCGGATTATAAAAAATAAAGACGAAATGCCTACTTTATTAATGGGGCCGGGCAGGTGGGGAACAACCACGCCGTCTTTAGGAGTGCCGGTTAAATTTGCGGAGATTAATAATGTGGCGGTGCTGGCGGAGGTGGCTTTTTCTGCAGGGAATCTGATGCCGGAATTATCTTTTGGTACGCATTTTTTTCAGGATTTGGTCGAGACGAATATTTTTTATGTGGCGCTATTTCCTGAAAAAAAAGACTGTCTGTTTGATATAGCTAAATTGACTGGGTTAAATAATTTATTTGCTAAATTTATGCCGGAGGCAATTAAATATGAGGAGGTTATCGGAGTTTATGATTTAAGTCAAACTCCGTATCGGATAATGTCGGATATTATATCGCAAAAAATTATATGTTTTAAATCGTAAGTTAAGAGCTTGTTAAGAAAGGGGTACTAGAAATGTCCAAGTATATTTTTATAACCGGCGGGGTCATTTCAAGTTTAGGCAAGGGGATTGCGTCAGCTTCGATTGGGAAAATTTTAGAATCACGAGGTTTAAAAGTTACTTTGATGAAGCTGGACCCTTATATTAATGTTGATCCGGGGACAATGAACCCTTATCAGCATGGGGAGGTTTACGTTACTGAAGACGGAGCGGAAACGGATTTAGATTTAGGGCATTATGAACGTTTTACTCATACGCTTTCTTCAAAATTTAATAATATTACTACCGGCCAGATTTATAATAACGTAATTGCCAGAGAGAGAAAAGGGGATTACTTAGGAAAAACAATTCAGGTTATTCCGCATATCACCGATGCCATAAAGGAGAGGATTAGAAAATGCGCACAGGTGTCTAAGGCCGAGATTGTGATTGTCGAGATCGGGGGAACAGTCGGCGATATCGAAAGCTTGCCTTTTTTAGAAGCGGCCAGACAATTCAAATTGGATATGGGCGCGGAAAACGTTTTTTATATTCATCTTACTCTTATTCCGTATATTAAGGCCGCCGGCGAAGTTAAAACCAAGCCGACTCAGCATAGCGTCGGCACTTTGCGCGAAATCGGCATTATTCCGGATGTGCTGATCTGCCGCACAGAGGAGTCTTTAACGGCGGAGGTGAAAGAGAAGATTTCTTTGTTCTGCAATGTGAAAAAAGAAGCGGTGATTGAATCTCCGGATATGGACTCTATTTACCAGGTGCCTTTAGTTTTTAAAAAACAGATTCTAGATGAGATAATCTTAAGTCATTTTAAACTGATCTGTAAATTTTCGGATCTTTTGAATTGGGAAAAAAATGTTGTGCATCGGGTGCTTAACCCTAAATATAAAGTAACGATTGCGGTAATCGGAAAATATATTGAGTTGCAGGATGCCTATAAATCAATTTATGAAGCTTTGATTCACGCCGGAATTCATAATGATGCGCAAGTGGAGATTAAAAGGATCGACTCTGAAGATTTAGAAAAAGGCAAGATCGACCAAACGCTTAAGTGGATTTCTGGCATACTGGTCCCGGGAGGATTTGGTTATCGCGGTATTGAAGGAAAAATTAAAGCGATAAAGTTTGCCCGGCTTAATAAAATTCCTTTTTTAGGTATTTGCCTGGGGATGCAGTGTGCGGTAATTGAATTCGCCCGGAATGTTTGCAATTTAAATACGGCTAATTCTACGGAATTTAAATCGACAAAATATCCGGTGATTAGTTTGTTAGCAGAGCAAATCAAACTTAAAGATTTAGGCGGCACTATGCGCCTGGGCGCATATGCCTGTAAAATTAAAAAAAATACTTTGGCGAGTAAAGTTTATGGTAAAAGCCAGATTTATGAACGTCATCGGCACCGGTATGAGTTTAATAATAAGTTTAAAAAAATGTTTGAAAAAGCGGGGATGGTGCTTTCCGGGGTTTGTTCCGGGAAGGATTTAATTGAGATAGTGGAACTAAAAGCGCATCCATATTTTATTGCGGTGCAGTTTCATCCGGAATTTAAATCAAAACCGGATAAAGCGCACCCATTATTTAGTAATTTTATTCAGGCTGCCTTGCAACTGGGCGCTAAAGAATAAATACAAAGAAAGAGGTTGGCTATGTGCGGAATATTTGGAGTTTATCCACATAAAGATGCGGCTCAACTTGCCTGTTTAGGCCTTTATGCGCTTCAGCACCGCGGAGAGGAGTCTGCCGGGATAATTACGCGCAGCGGGAAAAAAGTGCATCTGCATAAAGCACTGGGGTTAGTGAGCGACGTTTTTGATGATAAATCTTTGCGCAGTTTACGCGGGGAATTTGCTATTGGACACTTGCGTTATTCCACTACTGGCAGCAGTACGCTTAAGAACACTCAGCCATTTTATGTGAAATCAAAAGCGGGGGATATCGCCATTGCGCACAATGGAAATCTTACCAATACCGTTAAGTTGCGCGAAGAGCTTGAGGATAACGGCGCGTTGTTTCAGACGACCATGGACTCAGAAATTATTGTGCACCTTTTGGCGCATAGTAAGAAAAAAGATTTACAAGGTATTGTGGTTGAGGCGCTTTCCAAGCTAGAAGGAGCATATTCTTTAGCGTTGATGTTTAACGATACTTTGATTGGCGCCCGGGATGTTTTCGGCTGGCGTCCGCTTTGTTTAGGCAAGCTCGATGGAGCCTATATTCTAGCTAGTGAAACTTGTGCCTTAGATTTAATCGGGGCTAAATATATCCGGGATATTGCACCTGGAGAAGTTGTTTTTATTTATAAAGACCGGCTGGAGTCGGTGATGCCCTTTGAAAAAAGTCGCAACGCATTTTGTATTTTTGAATATATTTATTTCGCTCGTCCGGATAGCAATGTTTTTGAGCATAATGTTTATTTAACACGTAAAAGGTTAGGAGCGCAATTAGCTGCTGAATTTAGCGCTCAGGCGGATTTAGTAATGCCGATTCCTGATTCAGGGGTGTTTGCGGCTTTGGGGTTTGCAGAGGCCAGCAAAATTCCTTTTGAGTTCGGGATGATTCGCAATCATTATATCGGCAGAACATTTATTCAGCCTACTCAAGATTTGCGTGATTTCCGGGTAAGAATTAAACTCAATCCTTTAAAAGAAGTATTAAATGGGAAGAAGATAATTATCGTGGAAGATTCAATTGTGCGCGGCACAACCAGTAGAATGCGCGTGAAAAATATCCGGCAAGCCGGAGCCAAAGAGATTCATATGCGGATCAGTTGTCCGCCGATTAAATTCCCCTGTTTTTACGGGATAGATTTTCCCACCAAAAAAGAGCTTATTGCCTCAAAGCACGATATTGCCTGGGTGCGTGATTTTATCGGAGCGGATAGCCTGGAGTATTTAAGTCTGGAAGGAATGTTAAGTTCAATGCCCATCCCGAAAGAAAATTTCTGCACGGCTTGTTTTACCGGAGAATATCCCTCTAGCCAGAGCTGCCCTTGCTCAAAAAATAGCTTAGAGAAATGAAAACGCTTCCAATACCATTATAAATAGTATTGAAATTAACGTTATTATAATCCATACTTTTTATACTGAGTTGTATGGATATTGTATATAAGGTAAATTTAGCAAGGAGGCAACCATGAGTAAAATGAAAATATTAAGTGTGTCATTTTTATTTTTATTTTTATTATTTTCTATAGTTTTTGCAGATACCTTATTTGATCGCCCCACCCTAAGAGATTCTTCACCTGGCATTAGACGAGATTCAAATAGGCCGGTAGCTACTGCTGCCAGAACAATAGCCGCCACGTCTTCGCGACAGTATATTTTGGGTGATAACGTAAAAGCATCTCTTCCAAATGGTGCTGGTATACAACGAACAACAACAACTAATGCGGCGACCAACTCTTCTTTTACTAAAAGTACATATACTGGTTTAAAAGGCAATAGTATCACCATCGGGAATGACATAGATCTTGATACCAACAAAAGAGATAGGGAGGTGTTAGGAACGAAGGTTAAGGTAGCTGTTGCGAATACGGGGGTAAGTGTGGGTAATGAGTGGCAAAAAGATGATTCTGGTAATATTGAGGTTACAAATTCTTTATCTGGTCGTCGCGGCTCAAGTGTTGGGGTGAGCGGGAACTTTGATCCGAATGCGCCCAAAGGCGAGAAGATGGACCGCACTGCCGGGGATTTAAAGATTGCTACACAGTCCGGAATTAATGCGGGTAATGAGTGGCAAAAAGATGAAGATGGCAATATCAAAGTTAAGAACTCTTTAGCCAGAGAGGGCGGCTCAAGTGTTGGGGTGAGCGGGAACTTTGATCCGAATGCGCCCAAAGGCGAGAAGATGGACCGCACTGCCGGGGATTTAAAGATTGCTACACAGTCCGGAATTAATGCGGGTAATGAGTGGCATTTGGATGGACAGGGTAATGTTATGGTGACAAATACTCTGTCTGGACCGGATGGTGGGTCTTTCGAGGGAGATATAACCATTGATACGGATAAAGATAAAACAACAGACGATGAGGAAGAGAAAGATTAAAAGTAAACTTAAATAATCTCGTGGTTTTGCCAAAACATTGTTTTTCATCTGCAATAAATATATTTAAAAAGTCAATTATTTCCCCGTTTGTCTAATTCATTGCTATTCCTGTTTTTTAATGTATAATAAATCAAATTTAACTATTTGCGCGGGTGGTGAAATGGCAGACACGCAAGCATGAGGGGCTTGTGCCGAAAGGCTTGGGGGTTCAACTCCCCCCTCGCGCACTAAAATATTTAAATTGTTTTAAATCTAGCCCAAATTAGCTTAAGGAAGCGCTTTCCATAATACCCCCTTAACCTCTTGTTTTCAAAGAAATAATATGGCACTATTAATAGGTAGATAAATAATTGGTATTTATTAATGGGGGAGGCAAAATGAAAACTTATAATTTTAGATTATGCGGAATTTTGTGCTCATGTTTTATTATGTGCTTTAGTTTCGCTTGGGCTGCGAATAGTGATAGGATTAATGCGGTTAAAACGCAAGTAAGTGAACAGCGCGCAAGCGGAGCCAGCACTGCCCAGACTTATAATAATATCAGGACGCAAACGGTAGCCAGTATGCCTATGGTTTCAAACAAAATAAGCCAAGCTAGCATTTCTTCTTCGCCGGCGATTAATAGTAGTTACGGTAATGCTTATTCAAAAACGCTTATTTCTTCTAATTCTAGCTGGGGACAAAATTCTGCGCCTATCGCTGCCGATAAGCTTAACAACTGGACCCAAAATCAGACAGCTTCTACGGTCAATCAGGCGAGTGCAGTAAATCAAAGAGTAGATGCTGCTGAAGTAAAAGCTGATACCAGCCCCCGGGAAGCATATTTGCAGAAGCTCGATAGTGCCAATAACCAGATTCAGCAGAATTATGCCGCTGATCAGACTGAGCTTAAGAGCGATTATGATGCTAAGGTGC
>Ga0268283_1001160_pt1 | contig 13346 bp, 16 predicted proteins | sample saktaG_13_FD_190140 | JGI IMG/M metagenome (GOLD analysis project Ga0268283, IMG submission 190140) | Saline water microbial communities from Sakinaw Lake, British Columbia, Canada - sak_2013_06_06_36m | ecosystem: Environmental > Aquatic > Non-marine Saline and Alkaline > Saline ... | reverse complement strand
GTGGTGAGAGAAGGATTCGAACCTTCGAAGATAAAAATCAGCAGATTTACAGTCTGCCCTCGTTGGCCACTTGAGTATCTCACCACGGCCTAATCTGGTCTAACACTGATAAATTGTAACGCATTCCAATTTCGTTCAATGGTGCCGGCACGAGGACTTGAACCCCGGGCCTGCTGATTACAAATCAGCTGCTCTAGCCAACTGAGCTATGCCGGCATTGGCGAAATGGAGCTGAAATTATAGTTCCTTTTTCTCAATAAGTCAAGGGGTATTACAAAGAAATTAAACGATAGTGTAAATAATCTCTTTTTTCTTCTTGGTTTGAATTATTTCACTCAAAACCAACCCTTCAATATTCAATGCTAAAAATTCCTCTACTGTCTGTATATGATGCGTAGCTGCCGCACGCAATACAACCCCTCGATAAGCTTTTGCCCAATGGCTTACTACTTTCCCCTCTTTTAAAAATTTTAACGTCGTGATTGGATTCTTAGGAATATAAAACTTATCATAAAATCCTGCACGCAAATCTAAAATCTCTTGATTCTCAATGATTGCATCCAGTGCATCACTAAAATGCTCTTTGTAAAACTTTTCACAGGCAAGCCCTTCTATCGAAGCTCCTTGCTTGAGTTTATAATCAGGGATTGCGTCTCCTGCTCGAATCGGACCAAATAAATTAGAGAAGAGAATGACATGAGTATCAATATAGTGTTGCGCTTCACAGCAAAGGGTAGGATAATTTAGATAATCGTATGCTACTCCATCGTAACGCAGTACTGCTTTCATGGTGGGAGCTTCGTGAAAAGGGATTTTGTAGCGTTCGAACTCACGAGTATCTTTAATGCCAAAAAGAGCCTCAAGAGCTTCGTTGCACCCTTTGCTAACGACTTTTTGATAACGCTCCATGACCTCAAGACGCTGGTGATAATATTCGGGGAAAAGCAACGAGGATTCACTAAGAGGAGGAAGCTCTCCCCCTTCTCGTTTCCCTTCGCTGGGTGCAAATAGGATAATCATGAATTAATAGTACGTAGCAATAATCGCGTAGCTGATAAAGAACATCAGATGCGATGCCCCTTCAAAATAGTTGGTTTCACCCTCTTCGGTCGTTTTCCATACCAAGATAATTGTCAACAATAATGCCCCAATTTGAAGCGGATTAAAATCGAGAGTAAGATTGATTCCTGAATAATATGCCAACATCATTAAAATGGGAACAGTTAAGATAATCGATACGGTAGATGCCCCCATAGCAATATTGACCACCCGTTGAATTTGATCATTTCGTGCTGCACGTACTGCGGTAAAAATTTCAGGCGATACACTGATAACAGCGATAACAAGTCCTGCCAAGCCTGCTGATATTCCGTAATCACGCGCAATTTTAACCCCATTGCCTGCAAAAATCTCTGCACCAAAGGCAATCATTCCAATCAAAACAAAAATAGCCATAAAATTGATTGCCGTACTGAGATGTTCAAAAATATAATCACTTGACTCATTTTCATCTATTTCCCCTTCACTCTCTTGAATCTTCCGTTTAAGACGAAAAAAACGGCTTCGAGCCGTTGCTTTGAAAAAGTGGGTATGGGTACGTGTTTGAAAAATGAAAATAATAAGATAAAAAAACATCAACAAGCCAGCAATCAAATGACTCACCTGCGTTAAAGACTCTATACCATGGTCGGTATGACTCAGCAATCCCGGTACTAAAAGTGCGGATGAGGCAACAAATAAGACCGTACTGTAGGCACTGGAAGTCTCTTTGTTGTGTTGTTGCTGCGTAAATGCCAATCCTCCTAGAAAGACAGACAGCCCCATTAAGACATTCAAATCCACAATGACTGCAGAGATGATTCCCCCTTTGACAGTTTCGAGCACTTCGGGGGAATGGCGTACTTCTAACAAAATAATATACAATAAGATAATCTCAACAATAACTGCACTAAAAGTAAGAACAAAACTTCCATAAGGCTCTTGGAGCCGTTCTGAGAGAATATCAGCTACCTCGGCAACCGTCAGAGAAAGAGATGCAATACCAATAGCAGCCGCAATCGTTGCCAACATCCCCTCATCTTGATGATGGAAGAAAAAAGCCAAGGCTATAGAGCATATTCCTATAAAAATATCCCAATAATCTTCTACAAAATAGCGGATTCGCCTATCCAAGTGTATATCCTTTAGTGGTTAAAATTGAAATCACTAACCATACCCCCATCAAATCCACCCTTTGCGCTTGAAAAGGTAGAGGGGAAATATGGATGAGCATACCATTAAAAATATCGATACCAAGTAGCCATAACCCCATTGCAGCTCAGGCATAAAATCAAAGTTCATCCCATAAATACTCGCAATTAGCGTCGGTGGCAAGAAAATAACATTCATAATTGCAAAAATTTTAATGACTTTGTTTTGCTCAATACTCAAAAGCCCCACGAAAATATTTTGAAGATATTCCAACCGCTCAAAATTAAAATCGGTATAATCAATCAATGATTTAATATCTTTTAGCATTATGGCAACATCATTTTTTAAAGCAGCTTTATACTTTGTTGATTTCAAAAAAGAGCTCAAAATACGCTGTTTGTCATTGAGGTTTTCTCGTAGCTGCATATTCAAATCCTCTAACGACGAAATACGCTCCAAGATCTCTTCATCATCATTGGTATAATCCGTAAAGACGTGCTTGCGCAAGCGGGTAATATCCCGTGAGAGTTTTTCAATAACGTCTGCATCCGCATCAATTCGAATATCCAAAATCTGACAAAAAATATCGTAACCGCTCTCAAATTGTTTGGGTGCGGCAAAAAATTTCCGGTTAAACTCATCAAAGGTATAAAGCGAGGTATAGCGAATGGAGATGAGAAGATTTTTATAGAGGATAAATGATACCGTTTCATTATGCGAATTTTGGGCGGCATTAATCAAGAAAAAGCTATTAATCTCAATGCGGTCGTTCTCTTCCCAATAGCGCGAACTGATTTCGATCTCTTCAGTCTCTTGCTTGGTCGGGAATTTAATGTCAAAGGTATTTTCGATAAAAACAATCTCATCATAGGTTGGCATCAACATATCAATCCAAATCACTTTGTCGATATTGTCTCCATCAAGCTCTGACATAGTATCAATAAGAGCGATAGCGTTTTCGTTTTTTACAAAACATTTAATCATGACAATACCTCTTTATTAAATCGCTCTTTATAACTGCATTTCTGACACAATTCTTCATACGCAACATGGTGTGCAAATCCGCTCACAATATCACAAGAACGTTTGGATGATAGAATTTTACCCAAATTTGTTGCATGTAGGTTACCGAGGTCCATCACCCCCTCTCCATCCAAACAACAAGGCACTACTCGTCCATCGGCTAAAATAGCAATTTGTTTGCTCAAACCATGACAATAGCCATCCCCTACAGCTTCATTTTTAAGGCTCGGCCATTGAAAATATCGATCAAAATGGAGAAGTATCTTGGAAGCCAAACGTATCGATTGGCGTTCACCACTTACACTTGTAGCAAGTGATTCAACTCTAAAATGCTTTTCTAGTACTGTGAAAAGCTGCTCATTAAACTCTGATTCACTGTGAATCTCATCGAGATTCCACAGCCGTAGATTCATAAAAAAATCACTTTTTTTCTCAAGTTTCTCATCACATAAGGACAAAATTTGCTCTAAATACGCTTCAAAACTTCGAGCAACACTGTTTTTATTAAAACTGTTGAGCGAAATGTTGACTTGTCGAATGGAAGGGTGGAAAAGGATAGCACGACGATGCTCATCGAGATAAAAACCACTGGTGGTAACCATCACCTTAAAACCTAATGCGTGGGCACAATCGAGATAATCACCAAGATTTGACAACACCATCGGATCACCCATAACGTGCAGCGCTATTTCATCAGTATATTCTCGCAACTGAACCAAAATCGATTCAAAAAATTCGAGGCTCATGGTTTGATTTGGCTGTTGCTTCGGAGGACAAAAACTGCATGCTAACCCGCAAATATTGGTAATTTCGATGTAGGCACGAAAAAAATTCACGGCAAAAAGCAGACAATTCCTGCGGTAATAGCAACATTAAGAGATTCCACACCACGGTTCATCGGGATAGAAACACGCAATGTTGAGAGTTCTTCGATTTCACGGCTGACTCCCTCACTTTCATTGCCCAACACAAAAATAGCGCGTGAAGGGATTTGAAGAGAATAAATATCATCCTGCGCATGCGAAGAGAGGGTAATGACACTCGCATTTTTTAGAGGTAAAACATCACTCAACGTCTCACAGTAATAAATCGGGATTTTAAACAATGTTCCGGCACTTGCTTTCATCACGAGTGGTGAAAGCTTAGTGCTGTTTCGTTTAGGTAAAATGATTCCATCAATTTTACTTGCCGCACACGAACGGACAATCATCCCGAGATTGCTGGGATTATTAATTCCATCCAATGCCAACAATCGAAAATCATTTGGAAAATCATCCGATATATTTTGAGCATTGCGATAGTTTTGCGCTTCTACGTCCAGTGCTACCCCTTGATCTTGGGAACTGTTTTTTGAAATTCGGGAAAGAGCATCTTTAGTGTGGTATTTAATTTCGACCCCTCTGCTCTGGGCAAGTGCTAAAATCTCCTCAATCGTCTCATCCGTACGATTACTTTTTGAGAGATGAAGCTTGTGTACTTTCACACTTGTATCTCGTAGTATCTCCACTGCAACATTACGTCCATAGAGGGTGATGAGCGAATCAAAAAATGCACGTTTGGCTAAATATTCAGGTGAATCAATCATCAGATTTTGGACGCAATTGCTTCTGCGCTAAATCCAAAATACTTAAAGAGCTGATCCGCTGGGGCACTCGCACCAAAACTGTCCATAGCAATCACAGTATCCGCAAATCGGTACCACTCTAACCCACGTGCCGCTTCAATCGCTACTTTTTTCGTACTTGGTTTGATAATCGAATCAATATAACTTTGAGGCTGTTCAAGCAACAAATCAAAACACGGTACGCTGACGACATTGGCGATTAGTCCACGCTCACGCAACTCTGTTGCAGTTTCTATTGCAAGAGAAACTTCAGAACCAGAAGCCATCAAAGTAACCGTTGCATTGGCAACTTCTGCAAGCAAATAACCCCCATTTTCAACATCTCCTAAAATGGGCGCTGATAATACAGGAAGATTTTGACGTGAGCAGACAAAGGCACTCGGTGATGTTTTCATCGAGAGGGCTTTTTGCCATGATTTGACATTCTCAACTCCATCTGCCGGACGATAGACGTAAAAATTCGGTAACGCACGAAATTGGCTCAAATGCTCAATTGGCTGATGAGTAGGACCATCTTCACCTACACCGATACTGTCATGCGTCCAGATAAAGAAGTGCTGGATTCCTGCAAGCGCTGCAATGCGAGCAGAAGGCTTGAGATAATCACTAAAGACAAAAAATGTTGCACTAAAGGGGAGTATCGGACCATACAGTGCCATTGCATTCGTAATCGATGCCATCGCATGTTCACGAATCCCGAAATGGATATTTTTACCTTTTGGAAATTCGCCCATACCGACAAGTTCTGTTTTATTGGAAGGAGCCAAGTCTGCTGAACCACCCAAAAATCCTGGAATTGCTTTGGCAATGGCATTAAGAATGATTCCATTTGTGTTACGCGTTGCATCGGCTTTTTCAAATGTTGGCCATTGGATACGACTAAAGTCAGGATTAAGAAGCTGTTCATACGCTTCATTTTGTTCCATCAACGGTAACTCTTTGAGACGATGGTTCCACTCACGCTGGGCCAAATCCCCTTTTTCAATCCCGCAACGGAAACGCTCTAACACATCCGCACTCACTGCAAATGTTACTTCCGGATCAAATCCAGCAGCACTCTTTGCCTCTTTGATAATATCGTGGCCCAACGGCGCACCATGGGCATGATGAGAGCCTTCGAGTTTTCCGGCACCCTTCGCAATAACAGTATTAGCAATAATCAATACTGGACGTTCGATAAGTTTTGCTTGTGCAAAGGCACCGTCAATCTCATCGAAATTATGCCCATCAATCTCTAACACCGCCCAGTTTTGAGACTCAAAACGATTACGAATGTCTTCACTCAAACTAAGCTCGGTTGAACCCTCGATAGTGATACGGTTGGAATCATAAATCAAAACCAAATTATCAAGCCCCATGTGTCCTGCAATCGAGCACGCTTCATAACTGATCCCCTCTTCTAAATCTCCATCGCCGCACAAACAATAGACACTGTGATCGATCATGCTCGCTGTCTCAGAGTTTACTTTATGCCCCACAAATTTTGATGCCATCGCAAATCCGACTGCATTTGCAATCCCCTGCCCTAATGGACCCGTCGTGATTTCAATCCCAGCCGTATGAGCATACTCCGGATGCCCCGGGGTTTTAGAGTGTAGCTGACGAAATTGTTTTAAATCCTCAATCTCCAAACCGTATCCCCACAGATAATTGAGTGAATAAATCAGTCCCGTGCCGTGTCCTCCTGAAAATACCAAACGGTCACGGTTGAGCCATTTTGGATTACGCGGATTATGCACCATATATTCTGATAACACAACGGCAATATCTGCAAGACCCATCGGTGCACCCGGATGACCAGAGTTTGCTTGTTGTACCATATCGGCTGCTAAAAATCGGATTGTATCTGCCATTTTTTGGCGCATTGCATTACTCATTGGTTATTCCTTGTGTCGATTAATATAGTATTCAAGTGTTGGTGACAATTCACGCTGCAAATTCTCATCAAAACTTTGGATTTGAAGTGTTAGCTTTTGGGCCAACGTATCCGCCTCATCTCTTGCATTCTCCAACCCTAACAATGTAACAAAACTATTTTTTGCTTCATCATTATTGGTCGTTTTTCCGGCATACGCAGCATCTTGGGTTACATCGAGAATATCGTCTTGAATCTGAAACAATAGCCCCAAATCAATCCCAAAATCATACAACCCCTGCGCAATATCATCCCGCCCCACAATAATCGCCCCCATTTTTAACGATGCTGCGATAAGCTTACCCGTTTTATGAATATGAAGCATTTTTACCTGTTCTAACGTAAGCGGAGTATTTTCAAAATGGCAATCAATCGCTTGACCCAAAACCATACCGTTTAATCCCCCATTGTATGAGAGTTCCCGAATAAGCTTAACAATTACCTTATCACTTAAAGGGGCATGGGATAACACTTCAAAAGCATACGTATTGAGCGCATCTCCCGCTAAAATGGCAGTGACATCATCATAAGTTTTATGGAGCGTTTGGACACCGCGTCTGAGATCGGCATTGTCCATAGCAGGTAAATCATCATGGATAAGTGAATAGGTGTGAAGAAGCTCAATGGCTAAAGCAACACTGTAACCGTTTTGAATGAGAAGAGGATTATACGCTTGGACAATTCCAAGTAACAACGCAGGACGAAACCGTTTTCCGCCACTTTTAAGCATTTGGTGAAGTGCGGCTTCGTAGTGGGGATGAAAACTGGGAGCAATGGGCAAATGTGCTAACAAATACGCTTCAAACTGCTCCATAATTCCCCACTATTTTTTAGTGAAAGTTTAACATATTGAGGCTTATATCTTTTCGATTATGTCAGTAATTTCGTTTTCATCATCGAGCAAGACAACGGTTGGCTTATAGGTCTCTCGCTCTTCATCATTATACGTAGCATACGCAACAATAATAATCTTGTCACCTTTATGGACTTTACGAGCGGCGGCACCGTTGAGACAAATGTCCCGTTGTCCGCGCTCGCCCAAGATAATGTAGGTTGAAAATCGCTCACCATTATTGATATTCAGAATTTCAACTTTTTGACCTACCCGCATTTTGGAAGCTTCTAAAAGCTCCTCATCTACTGTGATAGAACCAACGTAATTAAGATTTGCATCTGTAACGGTTGCGCGGTGAATTTTGCTGTAGAGCATTTCTATGAGCATTGTCTAGCGCCCCATCTGCTTCATCATTGCATCCGGTGTGATCGGAGCATCCCAAAGCTCTGCTGGGATAACGTACTCTTCAACCACTTCACCACCAATAATATGACGATCGATAATTTCACTGATTTTTTCTTTGGTCAAATTGCAATACATCACATGACCCGGCTCCACCAGCATTACCGGACCGGCATTACAACGATTCAGACATCCCGTACGAATAGGCTGAACGGTTCCAATAATCCCTTTTTGCATTAATGTTTGTGCTAAATGCTGGAACAAATCCTGCGTTTGTGGATTAACACAACTTGGCTTTGGCATCCCGGGAGGGGACGCCTGTTCGCACTTGAAAATATAAAACGCTGGTTGTGGAATACCCATCGCACTCTCCTTCAAAATTTAGAGGTTTTTCACTCGTTAAAAATAATGGCGCAATTATACCGAAATTCAAATCAGACACTTTAAACTCTCTCAATTTCAAGAAAAAATTAAAGTTGGTCTAAAATCTCACGAGCTACAATCCTATCATCAAAAGGGAGATGTTGGTCATAAATGATTTGAGAGGTTTCGTCCCCTTTACCCAAAATCAGTACCACTTCATCACCGACTCTATCTCTAAGCGCTTGCTCAATTGCACTGCGTCGATTCACATCAACATGTACTTTTCTTCTCTCTTCTATCCCTGACAAAATATCTTCAATAATCATATCGGGATCTTCAAAACGGGGATTATCACTCGTAACATAGACTTTTTTGGCGTACATCGAAGCAACTCGTCCCATCAATGGGCGCTTAGTACGGTCACGATCACCGCCCGCACCAAAGACGACCAATACCTCTTTTTCTTTCAGGGCATTAAGGACTTGCTCCATCCCATCAGGAGTGTGAGCAAAATCGACGATTACCAGAGGGGATTCAGACACAACTTCCATACGTCCGCTCACCCCACCGAAATTTTCAACCACTTCGGTAATTTTTTCTAAAGAATCACCGCTCACCAAATGAACGGCTGCCATTGCAGCAGTGATGTTATAAAGATTAAAGAATCCATGCAACGAAGTAGCAAACGTTACGTGCTCTTCAAAATGTTTCATGACACCACTCACCCCATTGTTGAGTGAATACGCCAATATTTTGTAGGTGGCAGGATTTTCAATACCGTAGGTAAAGGCATTTTTGAAATTAAACTGCGCACGAGGCTCATCTTTGTTAATCAGTTTTTTAGACTCATCGGCAAAAAAGAGATTTTTGATACGGATGTATTCTTCAATACTCTTATGATAATCGAGATGATCTTGGGTAATATTGGTGAGGATTTTCAAATCAAAATGTATCCCGGCAATGCGCTCTTGCTCAATCGCATGTGAGCTTACTTCCATCACAAAATACTCGCACCCACTTTGAATTGCTTGAAGCATGTGACGATAGGTATTAAGAACCGTCGGGGTTGTAAGCGTTTTTTCTTCAGAACACTCATCGTTCATAAAAAATCCGCGAGTCCCCTGCATGGCACACTTATGCCCCAAATCAAGCAAGATCGAGTAAATTGCGCTTGCCGTTGTCGTTTTACCGTTTGTACCCGTAATACCAATCGCTTTTATCCGATTTAGACCAAAAAGGCTCCAACACTCATCAGGGGTCAAAACGGTATGTGCCCCTCTATTTTGAGCATCTGTTTTAAATCTTTCATTTTGTTTGGTTACTAAAAAGGCACATGACTCGTCGCATTCCATCGAATTTTCAGAAATATAACGATAAGGCTGATTGGAAATCTCAATTTTCAATTTCATCCCCTTTGGCTAAACGGCGAAGTAAATTACGCAACTGCGTATCATTAGGATAGACACCTAAAGCGTTTTCCAAATAGCTTAATGCCATCTCTTTGTATCCATTATCAATCAAATTATCCAAGAAATCAACAAAATCTTCTTTTTCGGTAATAATAACGCGTGTTGAAAACATAATATTCTCAAAAATACGTTTAAAATCATTTTCATTAGTCACTAATTCTTTAAATTCAGAGTACATAATACCATCTACAAATTCCAGACGTTGACCAATCCCCTCACTGAATAGTCCCGCAAGCTGTTCCAGCGTTCCATCCATGGTTTCAAGTATTTCAGAAATAACGGTATCTGCTTGCTGGGCATCTTCATTGCGCAAAATAGCATAATAATCAAACAATGCCTCCGCACCACCCTCACCGCTCATTGCCATATCACATAAAATTGCCCCGTTATAGGCCTCTTTGGACAAAGGATCCTCACGTAAAACAAGTGAATAATCTCTCAAAGCATCACGGTATTGACCCGCCATAAAATGTTCATTCGCCATATTGAGGGTTTTGGAGTATTTGTTTGTTTTCATAATGTCCCTCCTGAATAGTTAACTATATCGTCAAAAAACTAAAATTAGTGCGATTCTATTGAATCTTCCATACCGTGCGGTACATTTACAACGGTGAGCTCAGGATGAATATCCATACGAAGCTGACGTTCAACACCATATTTAAGGGTATTTCCACTGCTACCACACCCGATACATGCCCCTTGCAGCTGTACATATACCGTTCCATTTTTAACATTTAAAAAAGCAATGTCACCACCATCCAATGCAAGAGAAGGACGTACTTTATCTATAACTTGACGCACTGGCAGCATCAACTCTTCATCTGTGAAAGGAATCATATTTTTAGCCTTTTTTACTGCGAATTCATCATGACACTATAAGAAATTTGGACTAAACAAGGACTAATGGTATTTTGATAGTTTTTTGACGAAGCTTGCTTTAAGGGGTGCGGTGTGTTGAACTCGTTATACGAGTTCAATAGTTGCCATATGAGTAGCATCACCACGACGAATACGAGTCTTAACGATACGAGTATATCCGCCGTTACGCTCAGTGTATTTAGGAGCAACTTCACCAAGAAGGTTTTTTGTTGCCTCTTTATTTTGTAAAACTGCGAAGATTGAGCGATGCGCATTTGCATCACCAACACGTGCAGTAGTAATTAATTTTTCAGCAAATGAACGTAATTCTTTTGCTTTAATCAACGTTGTTTCAATTTTACCATGCTCAAACAATGAAATACTAAGATTGGTCAACAAAGCTTCACGATGTGAGCTTGTTCGACCTAACTTACGGTATCCGTGACGATGTCTCATGAGATACTTCCTCTACTATTATATTAAAGCTTATTCAGCTTCGATTTTCTTTTTGATTGCACTGACTAAATCATCTGCAAGCTCTTGTCCCACTGCGTAACCGAATTCAGTAATTTTTTCTAAAATTTCTTCAAACGATTTTTTGCCGAGGTTTTTCACTTCTTTCAAATCATTTTGACTCATCATAACGATTTCGCCAATGTATTTGATGTTTGAACGATCCAAGCAGTTAAAGCTACGAGCGCTTAATCCAAGCTCTTCAATACGCGCACCCAAACGTTTAAGTTCAGGATGTTCGTCATTACGCTCAACCGTTGGATTGGCTGATTTGATACTCACTTCACTGTTAAAAACAGCCATTTGAGCATACATAACATCCAATGCATTTTTAAATGCATCCACCGGAGAAATTTGTCCATCGGTTACAATATTAATAATTACTTTTTCAAAATTTGGATTATCTTCCACAAGAACATTGTCAATTGCGTAAGTCGCACGACGAACCGGTGTAAAATAAGCATCCAATGCGATGTAACCATCACCTAACAATTCACGAATATCTTCGCTTGGAGTGTATCCAATACCTTGATAAATCTTGATTGAAAAATTAAGGGTAGCATCTTCATTCAATGTTGCCAAAAATTCATTTGGAGTAACGATTTCAACATCGTCATTCTCCAAATCGCTGCCGTGAATTTCGCAAGGGCCTGCAAAAGTATAAGCAATCTCTTTTTCTTTAAGACCGTTTTTTAATTTGAAACGAATCCCTTTGAGGTTGATAATAAAATCTGAAATATCTTCAAGCATACCGCGCACAGAGTCAAACTCATGCTTAGCACCCTCAATTTTAATCCCGATTGGGGCAAACCCGACTGAGCTGCTTAATAAAAAGCGGCGAATTGGGTGAGCAATCGAAACTGCATATCCAGTTTCAAATGGATAGGCAATAATATTCGCTTCATTCGCGCTGATTTGTTCAACGACAAACTCTTTTGGTAGAAGCGGAGAAGTTTTAATTTTTTTCATGCTGAGTGCCCTTTATTTAGTGATTATTTCGAGTAAAGCTCAACGATTAGACGCTCTTCAACAGGAATAACAACCTCTTCACGCTCTGGAAGACGTGTAAAGATACCAAATACTTTTGCTTGATCGATATCAACCCATCCAGCAAGACCAGTTTGGTTAGTAAGCTCCATTGCACGAACAACTTGGTTATTCTTTTTGCTTTTTTCATTAATCTCAATTTTCTGTCCCGGTTTAACACGGTAAGAAGGGATATCAACACGCTTGCCATCAACGAGTACGTGACAGTGATTTACCAATTGACGTGCAAAACGACGAGTCGTTGCAAAGCCCATACGATAAACAACATTGTCAAGACGTTGCTCTAGCAACATGATTAAGTTCGTACCAGTATTTCCTTGGCGACGCTTTGCTTCATCAAACAATGAATGCATTTGCTTTTCGCTCAAACCGTACATGAACTTCGCTTTTTGTTTTTCACGAAGCTGCGTACCGTATTCAGAAATTTTAGTACGACGTTGACCATGCTGGCCAGGTCCGTAAGGACGTTTGTCGAGAGCACTTTTACCTGCTAAGCGACGCTCGCCTTTTAGTCCAAGGCTTACACCGAATCTTCTTTCGATTTTTTCTACGGGTCCTCTATATCTTGCCATACCTTAGCTCCTTACACGCGTCGGCGCTTAGGCGCACGACAACCATTGTGTGGTAGTGGAGTAACGTCTTTCATATAAGAAACACGTAAACCCTCGATAGCACCAACACTTTTAACTGCAGTTTCACGGCCAGAACCTGGACCTTGAACTTTAATTCCCACTTCTTTAATACCGTGGACCATTGCTTTACCCATCGCATCTTCTACTGCTTGTTGAGCAGCAAAAGGAGTCGATTTTTTAGATCCTTTGAAACCAAGCGCACCAGCTGAGCTCCATGCGATCATGTTACCCATCTCGTCCGTTACGGTTACAAGAGTATTATTGAATGATGCTAGGATATGCACGATACCCTTAGCAATATTCTTTTTAATTACTTTTTTACGGGTTGCTTTTCTTTTTGCCATACGCTAATCCCTTATCTTGTGGCTGAGCCGACAGTTTTCTTCTTACCTTTGCGGGTACGAGCATTAGTTTTGGTTTTTTGACCACGGCATGGGAGACTTTTACGATGACGAAGACCACGGTAAGAACCGAT
>Ga0268283_1001158_pt1 | contig 13354 bp, 12 predicted proteins | sample saktaG_13_FD_190140 | JGI IMG/M metagenome (GOLD analysis project Ga0268283, IMG submission 190140) | Saline water microbial communities from Sakinaw Lake, British Columbia, Canada - sak_2013_06_06_36m | ecosystem: Environmental > Aquatic > Non-marine Saline and Alkaline > Saline ... | reverse complement strand
ATCTGCCCGCGCGGAATCGACTGGATGCCGGAGCGCACCTGTTCGGCCACGCGCGCTGACGTAAAGAGTGCCAGACTCAGTACGGCCGGCACAAACGACCCCCACGGAAGCGGCATGCGTTTGATCGCGGTACCGATGGCTTCAGGCAGCAATTCCGGGATGACGAAATACCACAGGAAGACCTGTACCAGCAGCGGAATATTCCGGAATAGGTCGACCCACAGACTGGCGATGGTTGCAACGGTCCGGTTCGGGACCGTACGCATGACCCCGATGACGATGCCAATGAGCAACGCGATGGCCCAAGCGGTCAGCGCGACTGCCAGCGTCCACTGCAGGCCGTCGAGCAAGGTCTGCAGGTAGGTGCCGCGGCCGTCGGGAGAGGCCGCCCAGAAGATCTTCCAGTTCCAGGGATAGTCCACGGGAAGCCTCCAGACGGTCCGGTCAAGTCAAGGTGACCGCGCGATTCAGACGCCGCGATCGTTAGGATTGGCCATTGCATCCTTGAGGGGCGCTGGCATCGGGAAGTTCAGGTTCACGTTCTTGGGCGGAATCGGGCTCATGAACCACTTGTTGTAGAGATTCTGGAAGTCGCCGTTCTTGATCAGCGCGCCGAGCGTTTTGTCGACCAGGGCTTTGAAGGCGGGATCGTCCTTGCGAACGATCAACCCATAGGGCTCGACGCGCAGGGCATCGTCGATGATGCGCCAGTTGCCCGGATTGCTGTTGTTGGCCACCAGGCCCGCCAGCAGGATGTCATCCATGACAAATGCTTCCGTACGGCCAGTGGTCAAGGCGAGAAACGCGGCACCATGATCGGGGCTCAGTACCTTGTTGGTCTGGAACTTCTTCTCCTGCTCACGTGTAGTCAGCAGACCGATCGACGTTGACGCAGCGGTCATCGAAACCGGCTTGCCGTTCATGTCCTCGAAGGACTTGACGGGGCTGTCCTTGCGCACGACAGCCCGGATGCTGGAAACAAAGATCGTGTTGCTGAACGCGACCACTTTCTGGCGCTCCAGCGTGTTCGTGGATGGGCCGCAAACAATGTCTATCGTTCCATTCTGGATCAGCGGAATCTGGTTGCTCAGCTGGATTGGCTGCATCTTGACGGCGAGCGTTGGCGTCTTCAGTTCGGCCTTTACGGCATCGACGATCTTGGCGCACAAATCCATGGCATAACCAACTGGCTTTTGCTGGTCATCGAGATAGGAGAACGGGATGGACACGTCACGGTGACCAAGGCGGATCTCGCCGGTTTCCTTGATCTTGGCAAGGGTTCCGGCCGCGGTCTGGGCCTGGACGGGTAGCGACAGCAACGCGGTGGTTGCGACAGCCGTGAGACATGCTTTGATTGGCAATTTCATATGGATCTCCTGGGTTAACGGTGGGTGGGTGGCAAGGTTGCCGGCTTCCTGGCTGACAGGTCAGATGCGGTTTGACTGGCGCGCTTTTTCTGCAGCGCGCCACGGGTGTGCTCCATATGGGTCTCCAGCAATTGCAGCGCCAGTTCGGAGTTGTGGGCTGCGCAGGCGTCCAGGATCTTGTGATGTTCGTCCTGGGGCTCGTCTCGGCCGACCGTTATCGAGATATAGGTGCGCAGAAACCGGTAGTTCACGAGGACGACGTCCTCGATCATCTTGAGCAACCGCTGTCGATTGCAGGGCTTGTAGAGCGTCATGTGAAACGCCACATTCAGGTCCCGCCACTCCAGTGGATCGCCGCTGCGGTCGTATGTGCGCAATATGTTCTTCGCTGCGGCAACGACGTCTGGTGTCATGTGCGGAAGTGCGAGCTTCAATGCCCGCAGCTCGAGGGCAATCCGGATGTCGAGCATCTCTTCGACTTCGTCCAGGCTGCGGTTCGACACAAACGCACCCTTGTGCAACTCGGACGTCAGCAATCCTTCCGACTCCAGCTGGCGCAGGGCTTCTCGCACAGGCACCCGGCTGACGCCGAATTGCTCTGCGAGGGCTTCCTGTCGAATCTGCAGGCCCGGTGGCAGGACACCCTTGAGGATGTCGTCTTTCAAGGAGCGAAAGATCCGTTGAGAAACTGCTTCAGGCATGACGTGACTCCCATTGGACGAGGCGGTTCAAAGAGCGCCTTTGTTCAGCACGGCCAGCTGGGCCATCAGTTCATGGTCGGCATAACGCGCGAACCCCAGTTGCTTCGCATACGCAGGCACGGGCGCACCCACAACCGCTGCTGCACAAAGCGCACCGGAGCAAGTGGCCGCCATGGACCCGTAGCCGGACAGGGCCCCGGCGATAAATGAGCCTGGGGTCATCGACTGTCCGATCAACGGCCAGTTTTCCTCTGTCATGGTGTAGTAGCCGCCATAGTGGTGGGCACCCCGTGGCAGTCGTCCGATATAGGTGGCGAGCTTGGGATTGAGGCGGCTGGCGCCGCGCAAAACCGTGTCGGGGAATTGAGGATCAACCGGTGCCTCGCCATGCGGGTCGGAAGAAGATTCGTTGAACGCCCAGCCCAGTTTTATCCAGGTGCCGTCCATCGCGCCGTCCGGTCGGCAGTGAATGCCGCCATTCATGGGGGAGATCAGATGCCGTGACGCTGGATCGCTGTCCAGAATCTCGCGGTCTTCGTTGCTCCATGCCAGCGTCTGTCCGTCCAGATCGATGGTGAACGGCATGTTGCGGGGAATTGCGGCTTCGCGATCCTGGAAAGAAATTTTTTGCTGATAAACACACTTGACCGGAATGTCTTCCCCCAACATGGCGCCGATGTCGCGCAGGAAGGGGCCGGCGGCGTTGACGATGCGGTCTGCCTGCAGTGTCGTGGTGCCAGAGGCTGAACTGAGCTCCAGCGTGAAAGGCGACTGCCCGGTGATTCCCTTGACTTTGGCCCGGATCAGACGGCTGCCCTCGGCCTTGATCTGCTCGAGCATGTACTGCCCCAGTTGCTGGGCGCTGATGGACCCGGCCCTGCGGATGTGGATCACGGTAGCGACATCCGGCGCATAGGATGGGAAGGTCTTGCGGATCAGCTCCTGATTCGTCAATACGTCCACGCCATAGGGTGCGGCGCTCCACGGCGCGCGAAGTGGTGGCTCATAGTCGCCCGTCAACGAATCACGAATCCGGATCTTCCCGGGACCATCGCCGTAGCCGCGATGGAGGTCCTGGATGAGGTCATCCGGATTGGGGCGGCGTGTCACCAGTGCGTAGCCGCCTCGCGTCATGTTGATGCGTCCGCCGGACTCCCGGTCGATTTGCTCGAGCAGATCGATACCGTGGTTGGTCAAGGCCGTCATGACGGGATGAGGCCACCAGTTCCGATAGTTTTCCCCGGATTGCGCTGAAGTGAGGCTCATCGGATCACGCGGATCGATCAATACGACGTTCTTGACCTTGTGTTCTTTGACAAGGTAGTAGGCAACAGCGATGCCGACACTGCCGGCGCCAATCACCGCAACCGTGGCACTTTCAGATTTCTTTTCGTTTGACACAGGGACCTTTTAACAGAGAGGTCCTCTTGCAGATTTGCGTCAACTTCCAGTTGATGGCGGCTGACGCAATGCACACAAGATTTCCCGATGAATTTATTGGATCCGAAATTGCATCCAATTTATATAAGGTAAAACCCTGCTTGGGCCAGTTGCAGCGCGCGGTCCAGCTCTTGCCCCGCTGGCACCACCTGCTGCACAAAGTTTAGGCGCAAGGCCTCGGCGCTGCCAAACTCGTCAAACCCGCCGACCCCGCGCCCGGCGCCGGTGATCCCCCCCAAACCTGAACCCAGCGCTCAAAGCAGCGGCAGGTGGGCGGAGTTTTTCACCTCTTCCATCACCGCGTAGGTTCTGGTTTCGCGCACACCGGGCAGTTGCCACAGCACCAAACCGGCAAACTCGCGGTAGGCGTTCATGTCGGCCATGCGGGTTTTGAGCAGGTAGTCAAACCCGCCGGCCACCATGTGGCACTCCATGATCTCGTTGCGCACCTGCACCGCCGCCCTGAAAGCCTCAAACACATGGGGCGTGGTGCGGTCTAGCAGCACTTCCACAAACACCATCAGCCCGGCCCCCAGCTTGAGCGGGTTCAGCCGCGCCTCGTAGCCCAGGATGAAGCCGTCGCGTGTGAGTCGCTGCACCCGCGCCAGCACGGCGGTGGGCGACAGGCTCACCACCTCGGCCAGCTTCAGGTTGCTGCTGCGCCCATCGTGTTGCAAGGCGTTGAGAATTTTCAGGTCGATACGGTCCAGGTCTGGGCTCATGGAGTGACTCATGGTAGCTGCTGATAGCGTGGCGGTTTTTGAATAATTCACTATATTGTGCGATTATTTAGGTGAAAAACTCAGGCTAATTCCATAAATCATAAGGCCAATGACTACTTACAGAGAGAACGCCATGCGCCTGCCCCACCCCTACCGCCCTGAAGCTGAGATCGTTGCCCAACGCCTGAGCACCTTGGCGCACGCTCTGAACTGGGCCGATGCCGCCCAGCAGGCAGCCCCCTGGGTGCAAGCCGTGCGCGCCAACCCGCCGCCATTCTGGGCCATGGAAAGCCTGCTCAAGGAATACCCCATTTCCAGCGCCGAGGGCTTGGCCCTGATGCGCCTGGCCGAAGCCCTGTTGCGCGTGCCCGACGCTGAAACCGCCATCGCCCTGACCGCCGACCAACTCGGACGCGCCGACTTTGCCGCTTCGGGTGACAAAACGCTGGCACGCCTGTCCAGTAACGCCATAGCCCTGAGCAAGAAGTTTTTGCCCGACAGCGAGGCCCCCAGCGGCCTGTTCGCCAAACTCGGCGCCCGCTCGGTGGTGGCCGCCACCTTGCGTGCCGTGCAATTGCTGGGCCGCCAGTTTGTGCTGGGGCAAACCATGGCCCAGGCCATGCACGAGGCGGCTTCGGTGCAAGGCAAACACCGCAATATTCGCTACAGCTACGACATGCTGGGCGAGGGCGCCCGCACCAACGCCGACGCCCTGCGCTACCTCACCAGTTACCAGAACGCCATTGACGCCATTGCCCAGCAGGCCGATCCCAGCCGCCCCTGCGCCAGCAATGACGGCATCTCCATCAAACTCAGCGCCCTGCACCCGCGCTACGAAGACGCGCACACCCTCCGCGTCCTGGCCGAGTTGGTGCCGCGCGTCTGGGGCCTGTGCCAACAGGCGGCTGCCGCCAACATCAACCTCACCATCGACGCCGAAGAGGTCGACCGGCTGGAGCTTTCCCTGCACGTGCTGGACGCCCTGATGGCCCTGGTGGCCCGGCACTGCCCGCAGTGGCGCGGCCTGGGCCTGGCCCTGCAGGCTTACCAGACCCGCGCGCTGGAGCTGGTGGCGCAGGTGGCCGCGCTGGCACGCCAGCACCAGGTCGGTTTGATGTGCCGCCTGGTCAAAGGCGCCTATTGGGACGCCGAAATCAAGCGCACCCAGGAGCTCGGCCTGCCTCACTACCCGGTGTTCACCCACAAACACCACACCGACGTGTCGTACCTGGCCTGCGCCCTTGCCCTGCTTGAGGCGCGCGACGTCATCTACCCGCAATTTGCCACCCACAATGCCGCCACCATTGCCGCTATTTTGCAAATGGCCGCCAAGAGCGGTGCCCCGTTTGAACTGCAACGCTTGCATGGCATGGGTGAGGGCGTGTACCGCGAGGTCATGAAAAACCCGCTGGTGGCCTGCCGCGTTTACGCCCCGGTTGGTGCGCACAAAGACCTGCTGGCCTACCTGGTGCGCCGCTTGCTGGAAAACGGCGCCAACTCTTCTTTTGTGCACCAGTTGGCCGACGATTCCGTGGGTTTGCCAGAGCTGCTGATCTCGCCGATGCGGCTTTCGCCCGTACCCTCGCTGCCTTTGCCTGCGGACCTGTTTGGCCCGGCCCGCCGCAATAGCGCTGGCCTGGACCTGACCGTGCCCACCATGCGTGCGCCCTTGCTGGCCGCTTACCAAAACGTGCGCGTACCCAGCGTGCCGGTGTTTGATGCACAGCAGGTGGCCGTGCCCCTAGCCGCCAGCCTGGCCAGCTTTGCCCTCTGGCGCGATACCCCGGTGCAAGCGCGCGCCGCCGTGTTGCGCCGCGCCGCCAACGCATTGCAAGACCAACTGCCGCAGTTTTGCGCCTTGCTGGTGAAAGAAGCCTTCAAGACCTGGGGCGATGCCGTCAGCGAAGTGCGCGAGGCGGTCGACTTTTTGCGTTACTACGCGCAAGAGGCCGAGCGCATCATGCAGCCCATGGCCATGCCGGGCAGCCATGGAGATGACCACTGGGGCATCACCGGCGAAAGCAACGAGCTGCGCCTGACCGCACGCGGCCCCTGGGTCTGCATCAGCCCGTGGAACTTTCCGCTGGCTATTTTTGTTGGCCAGGTGGCCGCCGCCCTTGCCACGGGCAACACCGTGCTGGCCAAGCCGGCCGAGCAAACCCCGGGTGTGGCGCTGCAAGCCGTTGAACTGCTGCACGCCGCTGGCGTGCCGGTAGACGCGCTGCAACTGCTGCACGGCCCCGGAGAAACCGTGGGTGCGGCCCTGGTGGCGGCGCCTGGTGTGGCTGGCGTGGTGTTTACCGGCTCCACCGAGGTGGCCAAAATCATCAACCGGGCGCTGGCCGCGAAAGACGGCGTCATCGTGCCGCTGATTGCCGAGACCGGTGGCATCAACGCCATGCTGGTCGACAGCAGCGCCTTGCCCGAGCAGGTGGTCGACGCCGTCATGCAGTCCGCTTTTCGCAGTGCCGGTCAGCGCTGCTCGGCGCTGCGCCTGTTGTGCGTGCATGAACAAATTGCCGACCACGTGATGGCCATGATCAGCGGCGCCGCCCAAGAACTCGTCAGTGGCGACCCCGCCGACCTCGCCACCGACGTCGGCCCGGTTATTGATGCCCCAGCCTATGACGGCCTGCGCGCCCACTTGCAACGCCTCAGCACCCAGGCCCAGCCGCTGCTGCCCTTGCCGCCCGCGCCACAGAACCCGTCAGCCGGCACCATGCCCAACTTGCTGCCCCCGCAAGCTTTCGAGGTGGCCCGCATTGCTGACGTGCGCCATGAAATATTCGGCCCGGTGCTGCATATCGTGCGCTGGCAGGGTGAGCCCACCGAGGTCATTGCCCAGATCAACGCCCTGGGCTACGGCCTCACCCTGGGCATCCAGACCCGCATCGACAGCCGCGCCCTGTCGCTGGCCCGCGCTGCTCACATCGGCAACGTCTACGTCAACCGCAACCAGATAGGCGCGGTGGTTGGCGTGCAGCCCTTCGGCGGCGAAGGCCTCAGCGGCACCGGCCCCAAAGCCGGTGGCCCGCATTACCTGTACCGCTTCTGCACGGAGCAAACCCTCACCATCAACACCACCGCAGCCGGCGGCAACGCTGCCTTGCTGGCGGGCTGAGAACCTGGATTGCCGCGCTTTGCTCGCAATGACGGCCATGGGTCAGCGCGAGCCACACCCTCCTCGTCATCGTGAGCCAAACCTACCTCGTCATCGCGAGGCCGAAAGTCGTGGCGATCCATGGTGGTGGGCCAGATGCGCCAGCGGTTAGCGTTTGCGCATCAGGGTGCTTTTGCCGAACAGGGACTCGATCAAATCCACCGCCACCACGGCGGTGCGGTTGTGCACGTCAAAGGCGGGGTTGAGTTCCATCAGGTCCAGGGAGGCCAGGCGGCCGGTGTCGGCGATCATTTCCATCATCTTGTTGAATTAATGCCACGACTCCATTTACGGTCGGCGCTGTCGTGACAGTGCCCGGAACCTGACCACACCAAAGATTAAAGATCAAATCTTTCTTTCCATCTTTGTGTCCTGTTAGATTTGCTGGAATTGCGTTTTGAACTGACACCTGATTGCCGCAAAGTGCGTCATATTTCGCCTTCAGGTCTGGTAGAAGTTGGGGTGTTGTCGCGAACAAAGCAACTGGCGTAACCACAACAGGAACAACAGGTACGACGGTAATCTCTTGAACTGGTGACGCACCACCACCACCACAGGCTGCAAGTATTACGGCAATACTAAACGCCAAAAAACTATTTGTAATATTCACTGCTTAGCCTATTGGAAAAATTTCATCCCACTTTAAACAAATATTATAAATTTAACAACGGCATTCGAATCTCAAGTCAATCTTCCCATCGCAAATAATGCCGTCCGCTTGCTTTAGAGCCTCTCCCAAATAGTTGTAAAAGTTCCAACTGTCTTTGCCATTGAGGGTATTTGCTCACCAGCCGAGAGATACATCAACTTATATGAATGCTTTTATGAGTAAAGTGCTCTTGTTAATTCATCACTAAAATATTTTTCAATACACGACACGCATGAGTGAAAGGCAGTTTTGTCTTTGCTGACGTCAATCTGCTTGTGTAAATCGTTCAGCGTGATTACTGCTATCTGTGCGAAAGTGTGTGTGCGATGCGCTTCACCCATGCCCAGAGCTACTTGTAAGTGTGTGTGGTAACTAAAAATTTAAAGGCACTAAAAAATTAAGTCTGACCGCAATAACCGACACTTCATCTCAAGGGGCATGTCACAAAGTGTCGGGTGACCCGACACCTCGTGATTAGGGGCAGATCATGTGCTGATCAACAAAGATTTAGTTTTCTTTCAAAATCCAAGAGGTATCTGTGCCGCTCGTCCTAACTGATAAGGTTTTTCCAAAATATTCTTTAGCTGCTTGGCATCGGGATAAATTGCCATGTACTCCTCTGTACTGCCAAGTAAATATTTGGAATTTCCCGCATTGGGATATAAAAATTTTAGATAACCCTCCATCACAGCACGATCATGGGGCAATGTCACAAGAATGCTGACACATTGAACAAAACCGCCATTATCTAGAAACAATTCAACTTCATCCCACTCTTCCTGTTCGATAAAGTTTTGATAGCGAAATTCCAACCAATCGTTAACGTCGTCTACATTGCCAACGCTTTCAACCTCAACAATCTCGCGGATGGCCAAATCTCGGGGCCGAATTTTTTGGTAGCTGCCAAATTCGTCACACAACTCCTCCAAGCCACCAGTTTCTAGTTGCCTTCGTAACCAAGCCGAAGGCGTGATTGGGGGCATAAAAATCCAGTTGGTCAGGTTACGCCGACAAAATCTTCCAAGGTCTTGTGAGATCAGCATGATAAGTCCACTCCTGCACAGCTAATCTAGGCTAACTTAGATTGTTTAGCAAGTGTGTGTGACTAAAAAATTTAAAGGCACTAAAAAATTAAGTCAGACACAAAAGCCAACATATCGGAACCGGAGGGGGCGCAGCACAAAGTGTCGGGTGAACCGACACCTCGTGTTCAGTGATGGACCACATAAACCCTGCAGCATGCTCAAGTCCACGTCAAATTAGCCCTACTGCGTGTGCTCTCAGTGCGTCATGCTCTGGGAGTTTGAAGGATTGAAATATTGAAAGAAGTCACTGGCGGGCCAGAACATACCTCATCATAAACCGCCTATGTTCTCCAGGGTCAAGCAAATCAAGCACTTGGTACCCAGTAAATCTTTCTAAATGTTCAGACAGCATTTAGTTATGTGCATGATTCGAATTAAAACAACTACGAAATAAAAGTACTAGAAATATGTATTGAATATCCCTGTGATCGATGCGTTAGGCCGCCGTCCCGGGCAATTGAAGGATGGGCGAAGTTATCGAGAACTCCCGACATCTAGGGCTAAACGGACTGACTAACTCGCCAGGCACCGAGGCGTATGGCTGCACCGGTCAGAAATCCCTGAGCAGCCAATCCGAGTGCGATGACCCAGAAGAACTGCGCAGCGCTAGCGCTAGGTGCGCTTGCGACAGAAATACAACCCAGCACGATAACGATCACACGTAACACGCTGGCTATCACTGGCCACAATACACGCCCTGCGCCCTGGGAGGCGAAGTACAGGCACAGGGATACGCCATAAAAGGCATAGAACGGACCAACAATCTGCAGATAGCTACGGCATGCGTCACGTACTGTCTCGGCTTGTGTAAAGAGATTAGCCCAGAGTCCTGGAAACAAAGCTACTGCACCACCCACAAAGCCGCATAAGACTGCGCTGTAAATAGCGGCAGTCCAACCGGCCAAGTGCCCTCGATCGATAGCGTTGGCACCGAAATGCACCCCTACCAGTGCAGTAGCGGCGGCACCAAAGCCAAAGATCATGGGTACCAACAGCAACTCGAGGCGCGCGCCAATACCGTAGCCTGCAAGTACATCCACCCCAAGGTGAGCCACAAAACCGGTAATCACCATCACCGTCGCAGTGGTGCTGATGGGATTGACGGCTGCAAGCGAACCAAGTTTCAGCAATTTGACAACGGGAGCTGATTCAAATCGCAAGCTGGTCATGCTGAGGCGAAGCTCTACGCATCGATTCACCAAAAAATTCAACAGCAAAACAGCTGCAATCGCATTGCCAAAAATAATACCTGCAGCAGCACCGGCGATACCCAAGCTAGGGAGTGGTCCCCAACCGAACACCAGACCGCCTGCAACAACAACCTGTAGCAATGAGCCTGTTAGCAGACATTTAGCGGCCACAGACATGTGCCCAGTTGCACGTACGATAGCTGCCAGCGCATTGGTTAGCCACAGACTGACACAGCCTGCAAAAAGCATATTTGAATAGGCCAAAGCCTGTTCAAGCACCAGTCCGCGACCGCCAAGAAGGCTGTAAATCCCACGTCCTCCAAGGAGGAAGATTGCAGAGCACAGGCCAGCCAGCAACAACATCATCAGCACCGCGTGGTGAGCAAGTGCTTCAGCCCCTTTGCGATCGCCAGCACCTAAGAGCCGCGCGACCGCCCCGGTGATCGTTCCACCGAACGAGCCCGCTGACAACATCATGACCAGCATCATCATTGGAAAACCCAGTGCAAGCCCTGCCAAGGCTTCTGTACCCAGTTGTCCAACATACCAAGCCTCGGCCATCAAGGTGGCCATGGTCACCACCATGGAAAGCATGTTCGGTGCCGCCAGACGAATGATGGTTCGCCCGATCGGAGCAGTAAGCAGCGGAGACGACTGTGTCATTGTGTTGATTTTTTCGAGTGGTTCGGAGTGTCAATTCCGAGGATGTCGGCATGAAAGTGTTTCAAGTGGACTTGCGCCCATCCGCCAAGCGCGATGAGGATGGGGCGCAACTCAGCCCCGCTTTTTGTAAGTTGAAATGCATTGTTTCTCTGGGATGCCTGAGGGTTGACACGTTGAATCAAATTCAAGCCTACGAGCAAATCAAGTCTGGCAGCAAGGATGTTCGTCGATATTTGTTCCGGTGACTTAAGCAATTCCGAGTAAGTGCGAGGCCCATGAACGATCAAGTCACGAATGATCAACAACGACCACTTGTCGCCGAGCACGTCCAAAGCAGAGCTGATCGGACACACCGAGCGCCAATCAATTTCTGAGTCGCTATTCACAACACGACCTTTTGCAGCTGAATTTTTTCCATAAGCCTTAAGCACCCCAAACGATTTCAAGCTCAGAACTTAGAGATTTTTGTGTTCCCTAGTTTGAACAAATCACATGCCCTCAACCAGCAAAATTTGCCCATCTTCAGTCAGCTCATTGATCCTGAGTTCCTTTAATGGCTGATATTCAGGCGAGTTATACCAAGCTTGTGCCATCTCCATGCTGGGAAACTTCAAGATGGCGGCCCAACTTCCATCCCATTTCCCTTCCAAAACAGTTGGTGCTGGCGTACCAGCAATCATTTGGCCACCTAATTTCATGAGGCTCGCTATGGCTGCCTGCGCATAGCGCACTGAAAGTTCCTCTAAGCTTTTTGCTTTGACTTGAACCATGAAGTATGCGGGTTTTGCGGTTTCAAGATGGGTCATATTTAATTCCTTTAGCGGTGAAAATTGGTCAAACTTAGGAGGAGGTGCTGTTATTTCGAAATTGACGCTGCCATCTCTCTGAAGGAGGTGGCCATCGGTGTTGGCTTCCAGTTCAACACATCAAACGTGGCGCTATTTTCATAGGATGCCTTTCTCCCAATGAAGGGCAGCATACCTTTGGCCTCAGGGTCAAATTTGCTCATGAATTTCAGAAGAAAAGTTGGCGCTTTCATTGAAGGGGCTTTTTTGTACCCAGCCTCTCTTAAAACTTGGGCCACGGTTGCCATCGAAACAGGCTCTGCAGTGCACGCAATGAAGCGCTTCCCGGCCGCGCCACTTGCGGTCATCGCCGCGACATGAAGCTTGGCCACATCCCGCACATCAACCATACCCATGGCCATGTCAGGGATCATGGGAATTTTCCCTGTGATCAATTTGTTCATCATGGTCACACTTTGACCGTCTAGTTCTGCGCCCAAGGAAGGCCCAAAAACCGCCCCTGGATTGATAACCGTCATTTCCATATTTCCGCCATTGGCAGCCTCCCAAGCTGCGCGCTCTGCCAGCGTTTTGCTTTTTGCATAAGCTCCGATGTCCGCATCGGTATCGGACCAGTCGGTTGGTCCATACCGGCCGGTCTCTTTTCCAGCGATGATGGCGAAGGTAGATGAAGTCAGAACCAGCCTTTTCACACCTGCAAACTGTGCTGCGGCTATGACCCTCTTGGTGCCTTCGACAGCAGGCGTAATAAGCTCGCTTTCATCTTTTGGCTCTTTGAGTAAGAAAGGCGAAGCAACGTGAAGGACATACGTAGATCCCTCCATAGCCTCCTTCCATCCTTTGTCCGAAAGTAAATCAACTTCCACAAAACTCAATTTTTTGATGGATGCAACACGTGAAATCGCGGATCGCGTCTCGTCAGCCTTTGAGCGCGAACGAATGGCTCCTACAACTTCATAACCTTGCCGCAATAGTTCCGCAGCACAGTGCTGCCCTATATAGCCGGTGATACCTGTCAAAAATACTTTTTGCATAAGTCGTACTCCATGGATGCGTTGTCTTAACTTGTCTTTTGCAAGCTTAGCACATGACTTGCAAAATGCAAGTCATTGGAGCGATTTAACTTTCTTTTGACTCAAAATGGGACAGAGCTCACCTTTCCAATGGTGGGACTTTGTTTTAGGACGAGATATCAAGGCCACTTGCTGAAAGTTGGGCGCCCACCCTGCTGAGCAAAAGGCTCAGCCAAGCGGTATAAACCTATATGCAACCATTGCATATAGGCATCAAGGAGCAAGGCCATGGCCACTAACAACACCTCATCTTCGAATCCAGGGGTTGAAAACATGGGTGACGTGCTAGACGTCCTGTCCTGTGGCATCGCCAAAACCGCAGCCAACGAACCCAAGTTTGAGCCCAAACTGTTGGTTCCAAAGGTCCAGCCGAAGCTGCCCGCCAGCTATTGACTGAAAAAATGCTCGCAGATCGTTGGGTGTGTTCAGTCGAACGCCTTCAGCGCTTGCGCACCGTCGGGGAGGGCCCTCAGTATCTGAAGATCGTGGGTAAGGTCT
>Ga0268283_1001156_pt1 | contig 13364 bp, 11 predicted proteins | sample saktaG_13_FD_190140 | JGI IMG/M metagenome (GOLD analysis project Ga0268283, IMG submission 190140) | Saline water microbial communities from Sakinaw Lake, British Columbia, Canada - sak_2013_06_06_36m | ecosystem: Environmental > Aquatic > Non-marine Saline and Alkaline > Saline ... | reverse complement strand
CAGTAGCAAGCGCGGGGCCAAGGCCTGAATTCTGGGGCAGGCATAGAGAGCGTCGCCAAGGATGGAATGACCCAAAGCCTGCAGGTGCACGCGCAACTGGTGTGAGCGGCCCGTCACGGGTTCAAGTTCAATCCGGCTTGTGCTTTCGGTCGGGTTGTACGCCAGCAGGCGCCAGCGCGTTACGCTGGGCTGACCGTTTTGATGGTCAATGATGCGCAGCGGTCGGCGCGGCCAGTCCAGGGCGATCGGCAGGTCGATGACGCCCCACTGTGTTGCCGGGGCTGCCAGTTCGCCATCAACGATGGCCAGATAGCGTTTGTTGACCTCGCGAGCGGCAAAGGCAGCATTCAAGATTCGCTGCGCGGCAGCGCCGCGCGCCATCACCATGAGGCCTGAAGTAGCCATGTCCAGCCGGTGCACCACCAGCGCATCGGGGTAGACGCGCTGTGCATGCAGGCTCAGGCAATCCTGCTTGTCAGCGCCACGTCCAGGCACCGACAGCAAGCCTGAAGGCTTCTCCAGTACCAACAGCGCGTCGTCCGCGTAGAGCACTGTGAGTTCAGTGCTCACCTCGCAGTTCCGATTGCTTTACCTCAGTTTTTGCCCGGTGCGTTCTTCAGTTTGCCGCGCACTGGCACCACGGTGGTGACGGTGGGGCGTACCGCATCAGGCGACACCGGTTTCGGAGGAGCCGTGTCCTTTTTCGGTTTTTTGACCATCTTGTTGCTTTGCTGACCTTTTGCCATTTTTTGCTCCTGAAGTTAAAGGGTTCGATCCCTGCAGAGGGGACTGAACCTCCCGATTATCGTTGGCAATATCCTAGCTTGCAGCGTCGCCTGTCGGCACACAGGAACAGAACAGGTTGCGGTCGCCGTAGACGTTATCGACCCGACCGATGGGCGGCCAGTATTTGACCTGCTTCAGGCTCGCCAGAGGGAAGGCGCCGACTTCACGTGAGTAGGGGCGCTCCCAGGTCTCACCCAGCAGGGAAGCTGCAGTATGCGGCGCGTGTTTGAGCGGGTTGTTGTCCTGCGGCCACTCACCCCGTTCCACTTTCGCAATCTCTTGTCGAATGGAGATCATGGCGTTGATGAATCGATCCAACTCGCTCAGTGTTTCGCTCTCGGTTGGTTCCACCATCAGCGTGCCGGGCACCGGGAAGCTGAGCGTGGGTGCATGGAAGCCGTAGTCCATCAGGCGTTTGGCAACATCTTCCGCCGAAACCCCGTGGGCGCCACCGCTGCTTTCCTTCAGAGGGCGCAAATCCAGAATGCACTCGTGTGCGACGCGTCCGCTGGCACTGGCATAGAGCGTGGGGTAATGATCCTTCAGCCGGGCACTGACGTAGTTGGCGGCCAGAATCGCCACCTCCGTAGCCGACTTCAGACCTTCGGGACCCATCATGCGGCAGTACATCCAACTGATCGGTAACACGGCGGCGTTGCCCAGTGGTGCTGCCGAGATGGCACCCTGGCCAGGCAATCCACCGGTCACGTGGCCTGGCAGAAAGGGAACCAGATCGGCGACGACGCAGACCGGACCAACACCAGGGCCACCGCCGCCGTGGGGGATGCAAAAGGTCTTGTGCAGGTTCAGGTGGCTGACGTCACCACCGAACTCGCCTGGCGCTGCCAGACCCACCAGCGCATTCATGTTCGCGCCGTCAACGTAAACCCGGCCGCCGTGTGAATGCACCAGTGCGCAGAGTTCCTTGACGCTGGTCTCAAAGACGCCGTGCGTACTCGGGTAAGTGATCATCACCGCCGCCAGGTTCTGGCTGTGCTGCTCGCACTTGGCCTTGAGGTCGTCCAGATCCACGTTGCCGTTGGCGTCGCAGGCTGTCACCACCACGGTCAGTCCCGCCATCTGGGCACTGGCCGGGTTGGTGCCGTGAGCACTCGATGGAATCAGGCAGATGTTGCGGTGGCCCTGGCCGTGCGCTGCGTGGTAGGCCCGGATGGTCAGCAGACCCGCGTATTCGCCCTGGGAACCCGCATTGGGTTGCAGGCTGATGCCGGCATAACCTGTGGCCTGGCACAACCAGGCACGCAGTTGTTCGTCAAGTTCCTTGTAACCAAGGAGTTGCTCAGCCGGTGCGAACGGATGCACTGCAGCAAACTCAGGCCAGGTGATTGGAATCATTTCGCTGGTGGCGTTGAGCTTCATGGTGCAACTGCCCAGCGGAATCATGCTGCGGTCCAGCGCCAGGTCCTTGTCGCTGAGCATGCGGATGTAACGCAGCATGCCGGTTTCGGAGTGGTTTGAATTGAAGACCGGGTGTGTCAGAAAGGCACTGCTGCGTCGCAGGCTGGCCGGAATCAGGGTGGCAGCGCTGTCTTGCAGGTCGGCCAGCAAGGGCAGGGACTGCTGGTCAGCTGCGAAGAAGGACCAGATCGATTCAATATCTGCACGCGTTGTGGTTTCGTCCAGCGAGATGCCAACGCAGGTCTTGCGCAGCACGCGCAGGTTGGCGCCGGCGTCTCGTGCTTTTTGCGCAATCGTCTGCGCTGCAGATTCGCTTCCGGTCTGCACCGTCAAGGTGTCAAAGGCGGTAGCGTAGAGAAGATTGCAACCGAGCGATTTCAGCCCGGCAGCCAGTACGGCGGTGTAGCGCGCCACGCGCTCGGCAATGCGCTTCAAGCCTTCCGGCCCGTGATAAACCGCGTACATGCTTGCAACCACAGCTGGCAAGACTTGCGCGGTGCAGATGTTCGAAGTGGCTTTTTCCCGGCGGATGTGCTGCTCGCGCGTTTGCAGAGCCAGCCGGTAGCTCGGATTGCCGTGCACATCGATGCTGACGCCAACCAGGCGACCGGGCATGGAACGCTTGAACTCGTCGCGGCAGGCAAGGTAGGCGGCGTGCGGTCCCCCGTTGCCCATGGGCATGCCAAAGCGCTGCGTGGTGCCGACGGCAATATCCACGCCCATTTCGCCTGGGGGTTTGAGCAGGGTGAGCGCAAGCAGGTCCGCGGCCAGAATGAAGGCTGCCTGCTTGCTGTGGATGACGTCGGCCGAGACCGACCATTCGGCCAGCCAGCCGGTGCTGCCGGGGTATTGATTCAGCGCAGCAAAGTAATCGTCTGCCGCAATCGCGCTTTGCCATTCGTCGGCTGAACGCACGATCTTGATGCTGATGCCCAAAGGCGCGGCGCGCGTCTGGATGACCTCGATGGTCTGCGGGTGGCAGTCGCCCGAGACGATGAAAGTTTGGCCGCGGGCTTTCACCGAGCGCTTGGCCAGCGTCATGGCTTCGGCAGCGGCGGTGGCTTCATCCAGCATCGATGCATTGGCCATGGGCAGCGCCGTCAGGTCAGTAATCATGGTCTGAAAGTTCACCAGTGCTTCCATCCGGCCCTGGCTGATCTCAGCCTGATACGGCGTATAGGCGGTGTACCAGGCCGGGTTTTCCAGGATGTTGCGCAGGATCACCCCCGGCGTATGGGTATCGTAATAGCCCTGACCGATATAGCTTTTGAATACGCTGTTTTTGGCCCCCATGGCCTTGAGTTCTGCCAAGGCTGCGGCTTCAGTGACTGCGGCGGGAATCGCCATCGCCTGACTGCGTGCGATCGAGCCTGGCACGATGCCGTCGATCAGTTCACGACGCGAAGCAGCGCCCATGGCCTTGAGCATCAAGGCTTCATCGGCGTCGCTGACTCCGATGTGGCGCGCGATGAATTCCGACGGGTTTTCTAACTCGGTGAGTGGGGTGCTGGACGAGATGGACATGAAAGTGACCTAAGAGCTGGGGGTGAAAGTGAATCTGATTTCGTCATTGCGAGCGCAGCGAAGCAATCCATGCATGGACTGCCACGTCGCTGCGCTCCTCGCAGTGACGGACTCGGGCGCTCAAGCGGCCGAAAAGGCGCTGTAGCTGGTCTCGTCCATCAGCGCGTCGAGTTCGCCCGGATTCGTCAGCTTGATCTTGAAGAACCAGCCGGCACCCAGCGGGTCAGAGTTGGCCAGCGACGGATCAGCGCGCAAGGCTTCGTTGACCTCGATCACTTCGCCGCTGGCAGGCATGTAGACATCGGCCGCTGCCTTGACGGACTCGACGACGCCAGCGATGTCTTTGGCGGCGAAGGTCTTGCCGACTTCCGGCAGTTCAACAAACACCACGTCGCCCAGTGCATCCTGCGCATGGTGGGTGATGCCAACGGTGGCTGTGTCGCCCTCAATATTGAGCCATTCGTGGTCCGGTGTGTATTTGATCGTCATGAGATTCTCCAAAAAAATAAAGCCAGGGTCAGTAATCGTGGTTAGAGCAAATTCTGTTCTATGGGTTGTCATGCCGGCACAGTCTGTCATGCCGGCACAGTCTGTCATGCCAGCACAGTCTGTCATGCCAGCGCAGTCTGTCATGCCAGCGCAGTCTGTCATGCCAGCACAGTCTGTCATCCCGGGCTTGACCCGGGATCCATGGATTGCGGGTCAGGCCCGCAATGACAAGGCTAGCGCGAACAGGCTCAGCCATTGCTCAACCGCGGAAGTAACGAGTCGGCACAAAGGGCATGGCAACCACTTCCATCGGTACGGATTTGCCGCGCACGATGGCGTTGATGCGCGTGCCCACAGCGGCGAAGGCCGGCGGTACGTAGCCCATCGCGATCGGTTTGTCGATGGTGGGGCCGAGTAGCCCGCTGGTCACTTCGCCGATGCGCTGTCCATTCATGTCCTGCAGTTCGCTGTGGTCTCGCACCGGAATGCGCTCCAGCGCCAGCAGGCCGACGCGCTTGCGCTGCACGCCCGTCGCTCCGGCGGCGAGTTGCGCCAGTATTTTTTCTGCCCCCGGGAAACCCCCAGCGCGTGCACCGTCCGTGCGGCGGACTTTTTGCATGGCCCAGTTCAGACCGGCTTCGACCGGCGTTGTGCTGTTGTCAATGTCGTTGCCGTAGAGCGGCAAACCAGCTTCCAGACGCAGCGAATTGCGTGCGCCCAGGCCGATGGGTTTGACCTCGGGCTGCGCCAGCAGGGCTTTGGCCAGAGCCTCGGCGTCTGATTCATGCACCGAGATTTCAAAACCATCCTCGCCGGTGTAGCCGCTGCGGGTCAGAAAGACCTCAATGCGCTGCGTGCCAGCTTGCACCGTGAAATGACCTCCCGTCATGAAGACCAGCTTTTCCACGCCGGGCGCCAGGCGCGACAAGGCAGTGACGGCTTGCGGCCCCTGCAGCGCCAGCAGCGCACGTTCGGGCATCGGGATGACCTGGCAACGTGCACCTATCCTGGCCTGGATGTGGGCGATGTCACCGACCTTGCAAGCACCGTTGACGATGACGAAAATGTCGCCCCCACGCCCGCCCATTGCATGTGGCTCGCTGCTCCCCGAGGGGGCCTTCGCGCCTTGGGGCGGCCCGGCGTCGCTCATGTCAGCCTCACGCATGAAGAACATCAGGTCGTCAATGATGCCGCCTTCATCGTTAAGCAACAGGCCGTAGCGCTGCTTGCCCACGGGCAGATCGATCACGTCGACCGGAATGAGGCTCTCGAAAGCGGCGGCGGCGTCAGCGCCGACCAGACGCAACTGGCCCATGTGCGAAACGTCAAACAGGCCGGCAGCGTTGCGCGTGTGGTGGTGCTCGGCCATCAATCCAGCCGGATATTGCACCGGCATCGAGTAACCGGCAAAGGGCACCATGCGGGCACCGAGCGATACATGCAGATCGTTCAGCGGTGTCTTCAGAAGGGGTTCAGGCGAAATCGTCATCAGCGGACTCCAGTACAGGCAAGGGGTTCATCTCATTGTCCATAACCGAAGTCATGGGCTACCCCCCGCTGTCCGCTTTACCTGAGAGATTCGCCTGACGATGCAGGGTTGCTCCTTCGGTGGGCAGCATTGGATACTGCCTCTCTCCAGTGGGAAAACGCTTTTTGCAAAACGTGTGTCAGTCCTTTTGCCTGAGCGTTCACAGTCCGCAATTGCGGTCTCCTGCGCCTTCGGCGGCACTTGCGAACAAGTGCTCTCTCCTGACAGGTCGGATTCTACTATTTCGCGTAAACCAGATCGCGCAAGGTCAGCGAGATCGCCGGCACGTAGGTGATGACCATCAGGCAGGACAGCACCACCAGCACAAAGGGCACCAGGTCCTTGATGATGCGGTCCAGCGAAATGCGCGCTACCGTGCAGGCGGCAAACAGGTTCACGCCAAAGGGCGGCGTGATCATGCCGAGCGCCAGATTGACCACCATGACCAGGCCGAAGTGCACCGGATCGATGCCAAAGTGCATGGCCACCGGCGCCAGAATCGGCGCGAGCACGATGATGGCAGCGCTGGTCTCGATGAACATGCCGATCAGGAACAGGGCGGCGTTGACACCCAGCAAAAAGTAGGCTGGCGACCGCAGGACCTCCTGCAACCAGTGACCAATCGCATCGGGCACACCGGCACGGGTGATGAGAAAGGCAAACAGTCCGGCATTGGCGATGATGAACATGATCACTGCGCTGGACATGACCGACTTGCGCAGGATGATGAACAGGTCCTTGAGCTTGATTTCGCGATAGATCAGCATGCCCACCGCCAGCGCGTAAAACACTGCCACGGCCGAGGCCTCGGTCGGCGTGAAGACGCCGCCGTAAATGCCGCCCAGAATGATGACTGGCATCAGCAGCGCCCAACCCGCCTGCAAGCTGGCCTTGCCAAAACTCAGACGACCATCGCCGTCGTTCTTGCCCCAGCCCATGACACGGCATTTGATGAAAACAAACAGCATCAGCGCGCCACCAATCAGGATGCCGGGACCAAAGCCTGAAATGAACAATTCGCCAATCGACACCTCGGCGCTGACACCGTACAGAATCATCGGAATCGAGGGCGGAATGATGACGCCCAGTTCGGCACTCGTGGCCTGCAAGGCGGCTGCATAGGTGACCGGATAGCCGTGCTTGATGAGGGCAGGGATCAGCACCGTGCCGATGGCAAAGGTGGTCGCCACTGAGGAGCCGGAGACGGCGCCAAAAATCATGCAGGTCAGCACACACGCCATGGGCAAGCCACCCTGCACACCGCCAACAATGCTCTTGGCAAATTCAACCAGACGGCGCGAAATGCCTCCGGTTTCCATGATGTTGCCGGCCAGGATGAAGAAGGGGATGGCGGCCAGCGGAAATTTGTTCATCGCATTGAACATTTCCTTGACGGAAATCAGCATGTGAGCGTTGCTGGCCTGAATGCCCAGAATGGACGCCAGACCGATGGAGACGGCAACCGAGACGGTGAGCGCAAAGCACAACACCATGGTCGTGAGCATGACGATGGTCATTGTGCGGTCTCCAGTTCAAGGCGCTGCGGATCCATCAGATTGCCGATGATGCCGATGATGGAAAAGACGCCACCGACGGGCAGCGCCAGGTAGGCCCAGAACATGGTCACGTTCTCCAGGCCAATCACGGTCTGGACGCGTCCGCGCTGCGCATAGTCCCAGCCCCACCAGATGATGATCAGAATCAGCGAGAGTGCCGCTGCACTGACAAACCAGTCCAGCGCGCGCTTGACGCGCGGTGGGCTCCAGCGGTAAACCACGTCCACACTGACCATGGCACCAAGCCGAAAGGCGGCGGGGATGCCCATGAAGACCATCCAGATCAGGCTGAAGCGGATCAACACCTCGGTCCATTCGGCTGGCTCCTCGAACACAAAGCGCATGACGATCTGGAACAGGCCCAGGCTGGCCGCCAGACTCATCATGGCGCAGGCCACCAGCATGGCAAAGCCTGTTGTGTAGTGCTCGATGGTGAGAAATGTTTTCTTCATGGGCTGCCAAAATCATTGATTGTCATTGCGAGCGCAGCGTGGCAATCCAGAGTCATGGACTGCCACGGCCTGCGGGCTCGCAGTGACGACGTCAGCTAAGGCTAGGCGATACCGGAAAAATCCGGTGTCGCGCTTACTTAAAATTGCGGATCTTGTCGATGTTGGCCTTGCCGAACTGCTTCTCGAACTCGGCGTTCACCGGGCCGAGCGCGGCAACGAACTTGGCTTTGTCGAGGTTGTCGACCACGCTCATACCCTTGGCGCGCAGGTCCGCTACACCACTGGCGTCATCGGTATCCACGCGAGCACGATTGGCTTTGGTTCCTTCCTTGGCAGCATCCAGGAAAGCCTGTTTATCGGCTGCCGAGAGCTTGTCAAAAGAAGCCTTGTTCATCAGGAAGATGCAGGGTGAATAAACGTGGCCGGTCAGGCTCAGGTGTTTTTGTACCTGATCAAACTTGGCCGACATGATGACCGACAGCGGGTTTTCCTGACCATCCACGGTGCCTTGTTGCAGGGCCGTGAAGACTTCAGCGAAAGCCATCGGTGTCGTCACAATGCCAAAACCCTTGTAGGCTGCCACGTGCACCGGGTTTTCCATGGTGCGCATCTTCAGACCCTTGAGGTCATCCGGACTGTTCACAGCGCGCTTGCTGTTGGTCATGTGGCGAAAGCCGTTCTCGGCCCAGGAAAGCGCCTTGAAGCCCTTGGAATCAAATTTGCCCAGCATTTCCTGCCCGATCGGGCCGTCCAGCACGGCGCGGGCATGCGCCTTGTCGCGGAACAGGAAGGGGATGTCGAGAATCTTGGCATCGGGCACAAAATTCGGCACCGGACCGGTCGAGGAGAAAGTCAACTCCTGCGTGCCGAGTTGAACCGATTCAATGGACTCGCGCTCGCTACCGAGTGACGCGTTGTAAAAGGTCTCGATCTTGTAGCGTCCGGCAGTGCGCTTCTCGATTTCCTTGGCGAAGACGTCAATCGCCACGCCCTGATGTGAATTCTGAGCGGTCGAGATGCTGATCTTCATCTTGGTCTGTGCCGCCGCCGAGGCGACCAGACCGGCGGCCAGCGCCAGGCTCAAAAATAACTTGGAAAGCTTCATGGGGGTCCTTAAATTAATCAACCCTGCATTATGCAGAGGTAGGGAGCTTGACAGCATTGGGGTTTTCGCGCACATAGTCGCGAATGATGGCCTCGAAATCGGTGTCGGCCAGCAAACCAAGTTGCGCAGCGCGTGTCGCGCGAATCTGTGCCGGCCAGTTGGTAACAATGCGGGCGATCGCCGGATCAGGTGTCCAGTCAATCAGGTCGGTCGCGGCCTGGCCGGCAACGCGGCCCAGTGCCTCGGCCATGGCCCCGGCCGTGGTCTGGATGGACGGCAGATTGACGGCGCTGCGTGCTCCCCAATCGGCATCTGAAGTTTGCGCGGCGCAGAGCAGGCCTTCGATGGTGCGTGCCGGTGACGACAGGGCGACGGCTGTCTCGGCTGGCACTGGACATGTGGCGCGCAGGCCGGCCAGCGGTTCGCGGATCATGCCGCTCAGAAAGCTGGATGCCGCACCGTTGGGTTTGCCAGGGCGCACGCTGACCGTCATGAGCCGCACATTGCGGCCCTGAATGAAGCCCTTGCGGGTGCAGTCGGCCACCAGTTGCTCCGCCATGAACTTCTGACAACCATAGCTGTTCTGCGGTGTTGGCAGCGTGTTGTCCTCGATCGTTGCAGGCAGCGGTTGCTCAGGCGAGTTGCCAAAGACGGCGAGCGAACTGGCAAACACCACCATGGGTCGGCTGTTCAGCGCACGGCACGCATCAAGCAGAGCGCGCGTGGCATCCAGGTTGCTGCGCATGCCAAGATCAAAATCGGCTTCGCATTCGCCACTGACGGCAGCGGCCAGATGAAAAATGATGGCGCTCTCTGGGGTGAGCATCGCCGCTGTACCTTGCTTGTCTTGCAGCAAGGCATTGAGTTCACCGGTCACCGCAGTGACGCGCGGGTCGCTCAGGAGTTCTTGCGGCGGCGCCACGCGGTCTACCAGCGTCAGCCGGGTCAGGGGGCAGGGCGCAGCGCCGGCCCGGGCCAGTTGTCCGAGCCCAAGCAGGGTGCGCGCCAGGCGAACGCCGAGGAAACCGGCGCCGCCGGTAATGACGATCTGCATGGTTTACATGCCGGCGTAATTGGGACCACCACCGCCTTCGGGCGTGACCCAGACGATGTTTTGCGTCGGGTCCTTGATGTCGCAGGTCTTGCAGTGCACGCAGTTGGCGGCATTGATCTGCAGGCGATCGGTGCCGTCATCGTTCTTCATGAACTCATAAACGCCAGCCGGGCAGTAGCGCTGCTCAGGGCCGGCAAACTTGGCCAGGTTGATGGCCACCGGGACCGAATCGTCCTTCAGCGTCAGGTGCGCCGGCTGGTTCTCTTCGTGATTGACGTTGCTGATGTAGACGCTGGAGAGGCGGTCAAAGGTCAGCTTGCCATCGGGCTTCGGGTAGTTGATGGGCGTGCACTCTGCTGCCGGCTTCAGATAGGCATGGTCGGGCTTGTCACGATGGAGGGTCCAGGGCATATGGCCCTTCAGACCGAACTGCTCGAAACCATTCATCAGGGAGCCCACGGTCAGGCCATACTTGAACCAGGCCTTGAAGTTGCGGGATTTGTTCAACTCCGTGTAGAGCCAGCTGTCTCGGAAGGCTTGCGGATAGGCGCTCAATTCATCGTGCTGGCGCCCGCCGGTGACGGCTGCATAGGCAGCTTCAGCGGCCAGCATGCCGGACTTCATGGCGGTGTGGCTGCCCTTGATGCGGCTGACGTTCAGGAAGCCCGCATCACAACCGATCAGGGCGCCACCAGCAAACACGGTCTTGGGCAAAGACATGATGCCGCCAGCGGTGATGGCGCGTGCGCCGTAGGCCAGACGCTTGGCGGGTTTGAGACCTTTGTCTTCGCCTTCAAGGTAATAGCGGATATTGGGGTGGGTCTTCCAGCGCTGGAATTCCTCAAACGGACTCAGGTAGGGGTTGGCGTAGTTCAGGCCGGTGATGAATCCCAGCGCGATTTTGTTGTCTTCCATGTGGTACAGGAAGGAGCCGCCGTAGGTGCTGTCGTTCATCGGCCAGCCGGCAGTGTGCACTACCAGACCTGGCTCGTGACGTGCGGGGTCGATTTCCCACAGTTCCTTGATGCCCAGACCGTAGGACTGCGGATCGCAGCCCTCATCAAGTTTGAATTTGGCAATCAGTTGACGACCGAGGTGGCCGCGCGAACCTTCGGCAAAGATCGTGTACTTGGCCAGCAACTCCATGCCGATCTGGAAATTTTCACCCGGCTCGCCGTTCTTCTCGACGCCCAGATTTCCGGTGGCTACGCCCTTGACGACGCCCGCTTCGGTGTAGAGGACTTCAGCCGCCGTAAAACCCGGGAAAATCTCCACGCCAAGCCCCTCTGCCTGGGTCGCCAGCCAGCGCGTCAAGGCACCCAGACTGATGATGTAATTGCCGTGGTTCTGGCTGCATTGGGGCAGCAGGAAGTTCGGTGTGCGGTAGCCCGTTGTTTCACTCAGAAACATCATCGCTTCGTCGGTCACTGGCTGATTCAGTGGCGCGCCCAGGGCTTTCCAGTCAGGAAACAGTTCATTGAGCGCGATCGGATCCAGCACCGCGCCGGACAGAATGTGGGCCCCCGGTTCCGCGCCTTTTTCCAGAACGACAACGGAGATGTCCTGCCCCTTTTCAGCGGCCAGTTGCTTCAGACGAATGGCAGTGGAGAGTCCACCGGGGCCGCCGCCGACGACGACGACGTCATACTCCATCGCTTCACGTGGGCCGAACTGATTCAGAATTTCCTGATTGGTCATGGTTTAACTCATCTGATAATGGCAGCATGGTCCTGGCAACAGGTCCACGGCCGTTGATTGTCGAACGCGAGACTGATTTTATGCGTTCAATCGACATAATCGAACGATCGTTTCTTCTACTCTTGGAGGCTTTTCAAATGGCTTACAGCATGGATCTCTCGGGCCGGGTGGCCTTTATTACCGGGGCCTCCAGTGGCTTGGGTGCCCAGTTCGCCCGTACGCTGTCGAGTGCCGGCGCGGCTGTTGTGCTGGCGAGTCGGCGCGTGGACAAACTCAAGGACCTGCGCGCCCAGATCGAGGCCGAGGGTGGTGACGCCCATGTGACAGAGCTCGATGTGACCAGCCTGGACTCCATCAAGTCGGCAGTGGCCCATGCCGAAACCGAAGTCGGCTCGATTGACATCCTGATCAACAACTCGGGGGTCAGCACAACGCAGCGAATCCAGGATGTGGCCGAAGAGGATTTTGACTTTATGTTCAACACCAACGTCAAGGGGGCGTTCTTTGTTGCGCAGGAAGTCGGCAAGCGCATGCTGGCGCGTGCCAAAGGGGCGGCGCCCGGCACCTACACCGGGGGGCGCATTGTCAATATCGCATCGATGGCGGGTTTGCGGGTGCTGCCGCAAATTGGCGTCTATTGCATGAGCAAGGCGGCAGTCATACAGATGACGAAGGCGATGGCGCTGGAGTGGGGCAAGTTTGGCATCAACGTCAACGCGATTTGCCCTGGTTACATCGATACGGAAATCAATCACCGGCATTGGCAGACAGAGCAAGGCAAAAAATTGATGCAGATGCTGCCACGCAAGCGCGTTGGCCAGGTCAAGGATCTGGACGCGCTTCTGGTCATGCTGTGTTCCAACGAAAGCCACTTTATCAACGGTGCCGTGATAGCAGCCGACGATGGCTTTGCCGCCTGAAGTGGAGCAGAACGTCTGGCCAAGGGCTTACACAGATGAAGATTGAAATTCCCGAGCGCAAGAAGCTGGTGTTCGAGATGCATATTCCTATTCGCTGGGGCGATATGGATGCCATGAATCATGTCAATAACACGACCTATTTTCGTTATCTGGAGACCTGTCGCATCGACTGGATGCAGTCTATCGGTTGCAAGCCCGACGCTCAGGGTGAGGGCCCTGTCATCGTCAACGCTTTTTGCAACTTCTACAAACAGCTGGAGTACCCGGGCCAGGTGCTGATGAAGATGTATGTGAGTGACCCGGAGCGCACCACCTTCGAGACCTGGGGCACGATGGAAAGGTCGGATCAACCCGGCGTGATTTATGCCGCTGGTGGTGCCACCACGATCTGGGTTGATTTTCCGAACCAAAAGGCCAAGACCCTACCCGACTGGATGCGTTTGATCGTTAGCTGACTTGTGGTCTGGATCAGGCCGCTGGGCCACTCAGCTCCGCGGCTGTCCTCCGTCCTGCGGACTCCCCCTTTATGCCGCTGCGCTGAATGCCCCAGCGGCCTGATCCGTCGGCGAAGTTAATGCTGCAACCGAAACCGGTTGCCACGGAAGCTGAAGGTGGAACTCTTGGCACCGATTTCTTCGAGCGTCACTTCCGGCGCCGCCAAACTGCCTTGTGGCAGGACCTGGTTATTGACGAGCAGCAGGCGCTGACCCGGATTGTCTGAATAGACGGTGCCGGTAATGGTCAGGGCGGGGATCTGGCGGCGAATATCTTCGGCGAGATCCGCAAGCAGCAGGGCAGCGGCAGGCACGGGTGGCGCGCTGGCTGTGGTCTTC
>Ga0268283_1001155_pt1 | contig 13367 bp, 11 predicted proteins | sample saktaG_13_FD_190140 | JGI IMG/M metagenome (GOLD analysis project Ga0268283, IMG submission 190140) | Saline water microbial communities from Sakinaw Lake, British Columbia, Canada - sak_2013_06_06_36m | ecosystem: Environmental > Aquatic > Non-marine Saline and Alkaline > Saline ... | reverse complement strand
ACCCTTTTAAGCAGGGACAGCCTGTTGTTTCAACAAGCTAGAGAGGCGGAAACTATCCTTACTCTTTCTGTGTTCACCGTGATTATTGATAGTTAAAAATGTCCCGCCTTAAGTTGGTAGCCGTTGTTATAGAGCAATACTTTGGACAGATTATACAGCGACAGCACCATTGTTGGCACCGATTGAAAACTGACCATCTGGAAAGGTTTGTACCGATCGAATATTGACCAGCAAATTCACGTATCCTGCTTAGTTTTAAGCAGGAGTAAATGAGGGTGTATAAAATGTCAATGTTCTCAAAAGTAAGACGGTTGTTTCATCGTGACAATCTATCCATCAGTGAAATTCAGCGACGGACGACCCTGTCGCGGAACACCTGTTCGAGAATTGGATTTACTTACGCAAAAATGGAAAAGAATGCGGCAAACAAAATACTATTGATCCTTGAAGTACATAATAAATATTCTATACTTAAAGTTAAGTAATTAGATGAGTATGTAGATAGCGATAATATATAAATCAAGAAGCCACGTTTCTATATATATTTTGCAATTAGCTTAGTTATTAAGTACATGCTACCAAGTGTCAGTCTTTGTTTGACTTACCATTTAAAATGAACAGTGACACCTAAACTGTCATGCTGAAAAGAGCAATGCAATTTTTCATTCGATTTAAGGAAAGCTATCATGATTAAAATAGGTGTTATTGGCTATGGCTACTGGGGGCCAAATTTGGTGCGAAATTTTGCAGAAACACTGGGCATGAGTGTGGCAAGTGTGGCGGATCTCGACCCCAAAAAACTCGAAATCGTTCAGAAGCGCTATCCCGGTGTACAGACCACAAAGCGTTTTCAGGATTTGCTTGAGAATAAAGATATCAATGCCATTGCGATAGCGACTCCGGTCAGCACCCATTTTGAATTGGGAATGGCAGCCCTCAAAGCCGGCAAACATTTATGGCTGGAAAAACCGATGGCAGAAACTTCTGAGCAGGCTAGCAAATTGGTTGATGAGGCGGCAAAGCGAAACCTCGTGCTGATCGTCGATCATACATTTACCTACACAGGTGCAGTGCGCAGGATGGGCGATATGGTAAAGGCGGGTGAACTCGGTGATATCCTTTACTACGATTCCACCCGAATCAACCTCGGTTTGTTCCAGCGTGATGTCAATGTGATCTCTGACTTGGCCGTCCATGATTTTTCTATTCTTGACTATCTGGTGGGGGAACAACCGGTGGCATTGTCTGCCGTGGGCATGAACCACTTTCCCCACACCCCCGAGAACTTGGCGTTTATCACACTTTTCTATGACTCAGGGATGATTGCGCATATCAATACGAACTGGCTGGCACCGGTGAAGGTACGCCAGATTCTTATCGGCGGCAGCAAGAAAATGATCATCTATGACGACGTGGAGCCGAGCGAAAAGATCAAGGTTTACGACAAGGGCATCAGTTTTACCGAGGACGCAAAGGAGATCTATGAAATGCGGGTTGGCTACCGCACCGGGGACATGTGGGCGCCCAAACTGGACTTTACCGAAGCGTTACGCGTCGAGGGAGAACATTTTGTCGACTGTATCGAAAACAACAAGGCACCACTGACTGACGGTTTGCTGGGTCTTCGCGTCGTAAAATTAATTGAGGCCGCGACCCGTTCAATGAGTGAGCGTGGGCGCTGCGTCGAACTTAATGGCATACACATGCATAAAGGCATACACATGAATCAAGGCAGGGAAGTAGCATGATACCGTTTGTCGATCTCAAAGCCCAATACACGAGCATTAAGGATGAAGTTAATGCGGCTATCCTGAACGTATTGGAAACCTGTCAGTTTACCTTGGGAACCGAGGTGGCGGCGTTCGAAGACGAGTTCGCCAGCTATTGTCAGGCTCAATACGGGATTGGCGTCAATACCGGAACCAGTGCTTTGCATCTTGCCCTGCTCACGGTCGGAATTGGTGCCAATGACGAAGTGATTACCGTCCCCTTTACCTTTGTGGCAACGGTAGCGGCGATTTACTACACCGGTGCCAAACCGGTATTTGTGGACATTGATCCGCATACCTTCACCATTGACGTAAAGGCTATCGAAAGCGCCATCACCGACAAGACCAAAGCCATCATCCCCGTGCATCTTTACGGACAACCTGCGGACATGGATCCTATTTTGGAAATCGCCAAGCGATATGGTTTGGTGGTGATTGAAGATGCCGCCCAGGCTCACGGTGCGGAGTATAAAGGCAGACGAGTCGGCAGTATAGGTGATATGGGCTGCTTCAGTTTTTACCCGGGCAAGAATCTTGGTGCTTATGGTGAAGGCGGCATGGTAGTGACCAACAACGCCGAATATACCCGCACCATCCGTATGTTGCGTGACTGGGGTGCAGAGCAAAAATATCAGCATGTACTCAAGGGCTACAACTATCGCCTGGAAGGCATTCAAGGTGCTGTGCTCAGAGTTAAACTACGCCATCTGGAAGCCTGGACTGAAGCACGGCGTACGGCCGCAGCATCTTACAACGAGTTGTTGGCTGATAGCGACGTGCAAACACCAAAAGCAATGCCTTACTCCAGGCATGTTTATCATATCTATGCAATCCGTACGCAGCAGCGAAGTGAATGGCAACAAGCGTTGCAAGCCAAAGGGATTCAAACCGGCATCCATTATCCGATTCCGGTGCATTTGCTGCCTGCCTATGCTGATTTGGGTTATAGCAAAGGCGATTTCCCTCATTCAGAGCAAGCGGCTGACGAAGTGCTTTCCCTACCCATGTTTGCTGAGCTAAGCAGGGAGCAGTGTGAGGAAGTGAGTGAGGCTGTTATGAGTCTCTCTAATCAAACCGAATCTGAGTCCATTTGAGTTTGCTGTTTATTTTTAGCAACGGCCTATACATTGAGAGTAGCGATGAAACGTATTGAATCACCAAAAGTTAGCGTCATTATTCCAACACATAATTATGCAGAATACTTGCCGGACTGTCTGGATAGTCTGCTGACTCAGTCTATGCAGGATTTTGAAATTATTATCATTGATGACGCATCCACGGATAATACGCAAGAAATTATTGAACGCTATTCAAAAATCTTTGGGCAGAAACTTATCTCTTTAAAACCTGAGAAAAAAGTTGGACGGGGTGGAATCAGGAACTATGGACTCAGCTTGGCACAAGGCGAGTATATTACTTTTTTGGATGCAGATGATGCCTATTGTCCTGAAAAGATTGATGTTCAATCAAGATACCTTGATGAGTATCCGGATGTCGGGGGAGTTAGTTGCCGATCTTATATTACGAATCATCTTTTAAAAGAACCTAAGGAGTCTAGTGGAGAAAACGACCTAGGCATACTATTGGGTCCAGACTATAACCTTTTTTCAGAAGGAACGTCTGCCCTAATGATTCGTTCCACCATAATGAATCAGGTCGGCTTGTTTGACGAGAGGATAGATCGGGGTCAAGATGGCGATATTGTTGTTCGAATCGCACGAATTTGCAAAATAGGTTTTATTAATGCCCCATTATACTTCTATCGGCTACATGGCACGAATACGACGTCACTACAGGGATATCGGGAAACAACGAAAAGTCATGTCATCCATTATAAAAAGATCATTAATTCTGAGGATAGCTCAAAAAAGAAGTTGGCTCGTCAATTTGTTTTTGTAAAGTTGTCGAGTCAGATATTTTCTCTGCGTGAGCGGTCTTATTGGCTTCCAATCAATGCGTGGTTTTTGTATCTTTATGAATTCAACATAAATCTCCCGCTAAGTAAATGGGCCATTATAGGTATAAAAACATTCGTGGGTTATCCGCTAACCCAGTTCGTAAAACGAAAAATATTACAGCTATCTGCGTCTTAAATGTGGGTAATAAGTTAAATTGCCAGAGAGTTATCTAATGAATACTGACATACGGCAACGGACGATTAGCGGGCTAAGTTGGAGCGCGACCTCCCAAGTAGTAAACCAGGTATTCACCTTCGCGATATCAATAGTGCTAGCGAGGCTATTAGGTCCAAAGGTTTACGGGTTGATCGGGATGATCACCGTTTTTACGGGTTTTGCGGGTGTATTCGGTGATCTCGCTTTAGGCGCCGCTATCATTCAGCGTAAAGAACTTGAGCCTAGGCATCTGAATGCCGCATTCTGGGTTAACGTGACAATGGGTGCCACGCTAACTCTGTTGATGGTGGCTTTGGCTCCAGTAGTGGCCTGGTTCTACAAAGAACCGCTGCTATTGCCGCTGACTGCTGTAATTGCGCTCAAGTACTTCATCGACTCTTTGTCGGCGGTAAAGATAGCTATGCTAAATAGGGAGATGCGCTTTCGGACGTTGGCAAAAATCCAGATTGGGAGTAGCATCATCTCTGGATTGGCGGGATTGGGTATGGCGCTTTATGGCATGGGGCCATGGAGTCTTGTGGCACAGACAATGGGTGGAGCTATCGTATCGACAGTAATAGCTTGGTGTCTTGTAGACTGGCACCCCCGCTTCTCGTTCGAATTCCGGATCTGCAAAGAACTCTTCGGCTTTAGTGCCTATGTTCTTGCCTTCGACATTTTTAACTACTGGGCGCGGACAATGGATCAACTATTGATTGGAAGGTTCATAGGGTCAGCCGGTCTTGGAGTCTACTCAAGAGCTTATTCCCTGATGCTTATGCCTTTGACCCAAGTTTCAAGGGTTGCAGGGAGGGTCATGTTCCCTGCTTTATCTTCAATCCAGGATGACAAACCAAGATCCAAACGTATCTATTTAAGAGCCATAAGTATTATCGGACTTGTCACCTTCCCCATGATGACTGGCGCTTTTGCAGTTTCAGATCATTTAATTTTGGCTCTACTTGGTGATAAATGGGTCGAAGTTATCCCAATCTTTAAAATATACTGCTGGGTGGGTCTGCTCCAATCAATTTGGACCACCATAGGTTGGATCTACCAATCTCAAGGGCGAACCGGACTATACTTTACGATGGGAATAGGTTTTATTCCATTGGTCGTACTTGCATTCTTTATTGGGATTCGCTGGGGGATCATTGGGATGGCTTGGTCTTATTTTGCAGCCAACTTGATCTGGTGTTATCCCTCATGCACAGTAGCATTTCGTGTGATTAATCTGACTTTTTGGGAAATGTTACGAAGTTTGAGTCCCGTGTTTTTCTGTGCGGTAACAATGAGTATAGCTGTTTGGTCGTTAGAGTTAATTTTACCTGTCGGCATGGCGCATTGGCAGTATCTCGCAATCCAGATTCCGTTCGGAATGTTGTTTTATCTTACTTTCGTAGTGGGCCTGAGATTAGATTCGTGGCGGGAAGGCAGTCAAGCATTATCAGAAATGACAGGAGGTCATTTAAAGTCTTTTAACATGTTTTTTCAGCAGCTTGGTTTTCTACCGATATTGATCCCACTTGGCTCACTGCTGTATCTGGTATTGGTCATGCCTTTAAAATTGGATGCGTGGTATGAAGTCCTGCCAGCATATATTCAAAAATTTACAGAAAATTTAAAGTTTGTCAACGCATGGTTTCATCATTCCGAATTTCTAGCGATATTTCTCAGCTTCTTTCAAGCTGATTTTCTATCATCCGTATCCTAACTGTTGTCAATTATCATAACCCAATAATATGCGAAACAATTACCTGGTTTTTGGTCAACCGCTGATTGAAGAGGCGGAAATTGAGGAAGTAGTTAAGAGCATGCGTGCTGCTTGGCTTGGCACGGGGCCGAAGGTTGCAGAATTCGAAAAAAGGATTGCTGCCTACAAAGGGGTAAAACACGCTGTGGCTCTCAATTCCTGTACAGCGGGTTTGCATCTGAGTTGCCTTGCCCTTGGACTTCAGCCTGGCGACGAAGTCATCACAACGGCGATGACGTTTTGCGCGACAGTGAATGCGATAATTCATGCTGGAGCTACCCCTGTAATAGTCGATGTTGATTTCGAAACATTCAATATAGATCCGGAAGAAGTGCGCAAAAAAATATCTCCCAAAACTAAAGCCATCATACCTGTGCATTTCGCTGGTCGTGCCTGCGATATGGATGCTCTTGTATTGCTGGCTCGCGAGCATAATTTGAAGATCATTGAAGACTGTGCCCACGCAATTGAAACCGAATATCACGGACACAAGGCTGGCACGATTGGAAATTGCGGTGTGTTGAGTTTTTATTCAACCAAGAATATTGTCACCGGCGAAGGCGGTATGATTTTAACCAATGACTCTGATATTGCAGAACGCATTAAAATACTCTCCCTGCACGGTATGTCCCAAGATGCCTGGAAACGGTTTTCAGACGATGGATACAAACATTACGACGTAGTGGAAGTCGGCTTCAAATATAATATGATGGATTTGCAAGCTGCAATTGGAATACATCAGATAACGCGTGTCGAAAAATATTGGAGACGTCGCCTCGAAATTTGGAGCCAATATAATGACGCGTTTGCCGACTTGCCAGTGAAACTACCTGCTATACTTGATAATAATTCCCAGCATGGGCTACACCTTTATACCATTCTGATCGACCAGAAGCGATCACCTGTGACTCGGGATCAATTCATAGTAGAACTCCACAGACGTAATATTGGCACTGGAGTGCATTATCGTGCTATTCCAGCACACCCTGTTTATCAGCAGCGTTATGGATGGAAACCCCAAGATTATCCAAATGCTAACGCAATTGGCCAGGCAACAGTTTCATTGCCTTTATCAGCCAAGTTGACTGACGCCGATGTTACCGATGTCATAATTGCTGTCCGGGAAGTTTTAAGCACAAGAGCATAGCATGATAAATAATCAACTAAAAGTTCTGCATTCAGTTTCCACCTACCTACCTATTACCGAGAATTGGATTTATCCGCAAATTACTGGTGTGACGGGAGTATCAAGTCGTGTACTCTGTGACAGAGTTTTGAATCGTGAAACCTTTGCAATTGAACAAGAAAATCTTTTTGTTAAGGTACCACTATGGAGAAAATGGCTTGGAATCCCAAGAGCTTTCCATGCGATCGGGCGACGTATCGGCTTAGAAGGAAACTACATCAATTCCCGCATCCAAACATGGAAACCAAATGTCCTTCATGCCCATTTTGGGTCTCTGGGTTGGGAGTGCCTTACACTAAAGAAAAAACTTCAATGCCCCTTGGTGACTTCATTTTATGGCTATGACGCATGGATGTTGCCAAATTTGGAACCTGCCTGGCTAAAACGCTATCAGGAATTGTTTGACGAGGGAGATGTCTTTCTCGTCGAAGGATCAGCAATGCGGAACCGGCTTTGTAAGTTGGGATGTTCTGAAAAAAAAGTGGTTATTCAGCGTATAGGCGTAAATTTGAATGCATTGAAGTTTGAAAAAATGAATTTTTCGGACGGATTGAAAGTTATCATGGTCGGCAGATTTATAGAAAAGAAGGGGCTTATAGACGGTCTACGTGCCTGCGTACTGGCCAAGTCATATGGTGTGAAGCTCACGCTCACGATTATTGGCGATGCCGCAGTGGATGACATTGCTGGTCAACTTATTAAAGCAGAATTGTCTGAAATTGCAGACTGTACAGAATTGATAGGTTGCATCGACTTCAAGGGCTTTGTCCCTTTGCACAAAACCCGCGATTTGCTAAAAGAGCATAATGTTTTTTTGTGTCCCAGCAAACATGCTGCAAACGGTGATGCAGAGGGTGGCTCACCTGTAATATTAACCGAGGCAATGGCTATCGGCTTGTTATGCATTGGTACTGACCATTGCGACATACCTGAAATCATTGTTAATGGCAAAACAGGCTTTTTAAGCGCGGAGGGTGACGTTAAAGGACTCGCTAAAAATTTGCTTATCGTAGCTGAAGATAAAGAAAGTGCGTTAAGGATGAGCAAAGCCGGACGGGGACATGTAGAGCAAAATTTTCATCTACCAACGCAAATGAACAGCCTTCTTGGCATTTACCAAACAATATAGTTTAACAACAAAATTGCTAATTCACATGGATGGGATTTCCTATCGCAATAATTTACAAAACAATGCGCTGACTTGGAGTTTTGCATGAAGATTGCCTCAATACAATCAATAGAGTCATGGCGTCTGCGCCGGATGATTCGCCATCAGGTACTTAATTTGTTCAAGCTGTTTTTAGGACGGCCTTTGACTTTGCCTTCCTTGGGATCGATGACCCTGGAACAAGATGACGTGGATATCACTAGCCAGTGGTTATCAGATCGCAGTCAATGGAATAATCGGAAAGTAGTGACGGATTACGAGTCCGCTTTCGCTGAGTGGAACGGCTCACGTCATGCGTTCGCGTTTATGGGCGGGCGAGTGGCGCTTAGCGCGTGTATACACGCTTTGGGTTTGCAGTCCGGCGACGAGGCGATTCTGCCTGGCTATACTTGCGTAGTGGTACCTAATGCATTTCATTACGCTGGCGTCAATACAGTATATAGCGATATCGAACTCGACACTTATGGACTTGATGTCGCTCAACTGGAAGAAAAGATTACCCCACGCACCCGTGTAATTTTACTACCCCATTTATATGGCTTGGTTTGTCGTGACTACGAAGCTATTATTGCATTAGCTAGACTGCATAATCTAAAAGTAATAGAAGATTGTGCTCATTCGACTGGTGCAAAATGGTGTGGTAGCAAGGTTGGTAATTTAGGCGACGTGGCGTTCTATTCCAGCGAGCAATCCAAAGTTTTGAACACTATCCAGGGTGGTATGGCAGTTACCAATGATGATACTTTAGCGATAAAGCTTAAGGAATATTATGAGCAAGCCGCTTATCCAAGCACTGAGAGAATAGAACAGCAATTGCATAATGTGTATCTGAATTATTTCCAGCAAAAACATCCAAGCCGCTGGTGGCGCGGTGATTTAGCTGAATTATTATATGGCGACAAGTTGCTGATTTCCACCACTCAAGAGGAAGAGAAAGGCAGAAAACCAAGTGACTATGGCAACAAAATGCCCGCCCCAATAGCGGCTATTGGACTTAATCAGCTAAAAAAAATAGATCGCTTTAATCAGCTAAGATGTGAAACAGCTAAGCACTGGGATCTATGGTGTGAAAAACATGGCTATGCAAAGCCACTAGTAGTGGAAGGATCGGAGCCGGTCTTTTTGCGTTATCCAGTACTGGTGGAAGCGGAGAGAAAAAAGAATCGATCTTGGGCAGTAAAAGAACTTGGCGTAGACATAGGGATATGGTTTGTCAGCAACATTCATCCAACAAACCAATGCTTATTAAATTTCAACAATGCCAACATTGCAGTATCTCGCTGTATCAATTTCCCTACATTGTTACAATAGATCTGCACCTAATTCCATGAATATAATTTATCGCTCTATAGCAAAATGAGAGACGGTAACGCAATAAAGTTATTTTATTGCACAACAGATAAGCCTTCGCAGATTGATAACTGGAAATATACAATAACTTGTTACAAACAAAAATTATGGAACAAAATACTAAAACACTGGCCGATTACCTCGATCTTATAAATCGGCGCAAATTTTACCTTATGGTTACTTGGTTGCTTGTCAGCGTTACCTCAGTAATCGTTGCCTATAATTTACCCAAAATTTATCGCTCAACGGCAACGATATTGATTGAAGCACCCACTCCGACAAAACTATTTGAGTCAACGGTATCCCAGTTTGCAGATGAGCAGATTCAATCTATTTATCAAAGAGTCATGACCACCGATAATGTGCTGTCAATTATTGACTCAAATGATCTTTATAAGAATATCAAAAGCGGCTTTACGAAATATGAACTAACGGAGTTGTTCAAAAAGAATGCTGAGGTTAAGTTGACGACCTCCACGTTAACATCTCAGACTCATTCTGGAATGGCTGAAGTTGCTTTTGACATTTCATTTAGCGATACAGAAGCCATCAAGTCACAAGAGATAGCGAGTAAGTTGACTGCTTTATTTATTGAGCAGAATGACAAGGCACGAACTCAGCGTGCTGTTAAAGCGACTGATTTTCTCATGGAGGAGTCTGACAAGCTAAATAGGGAGCTTCAGGAAATTGACGGAAAAATTGCACAATACAAGCAACAAAATAACTTCAGTTTGCCGGAGCAAATGCAAGGGAATTTAGCGGCGATAGACCGTGCGGAGAATGAACTAAGAGACACGGATAACCAGATCCGTACGACCAAGGAAAGTATTGCTTTTTTAGTTGCGGAATTGGCTAGAGCGCAACAAGACCTTCCCGGCAGCCTCGATAACAAGTTACCACAGAACAGGGATGACGCTTTAAGAATCATGCGGGCGCAATACCTTAAATTTTCAAGTATTTATTCACCTTCACATCCGTCTGTACTTCGCCTTAAACGTGAAATAAATGCGTTAGATCCTGCCTTTGAAGGTCAGCCAGTTACGGGAGACTTAGTCAAACAATTGGCAGAGGCCAAACGCGAACTTAAAGCACTGGAAGAAACGTATGCTGATAATCATCCGGATATAATCCAGCGCAGAAAGCAAATCGATCAGTTGGAACAACAACTAAAAAACACACCGGAGCACTCGCCGCAAGCGTTGGAGACAGTACTCATAGCTACGACAAATCCGGCTTATTTCGGTGTAGAGCAACAATATAAAAGCAGTCAATTAGAGCTTAACTTTTTAAAAGAGAAGCAGGATTATTTGAAAGCAAAACTTGAAAAAACCCAAGCTATCCTATTGCAGGCACCTCAAATTGAAATGGCCTATACCGATTTAATCAGAGAGCGGGATAATGCCATAAAAAAATACACTCAGCTTAAAGAAAAATGGTTGGATGCCAAACTGATCCAAACAATGGAACAGCAGCAGCAGGGACAAACGCTTACCATCATCGAACAACCCGACCTTCCTTTGCACTCGGAAAAAGCGATCAGAAGAAAGGTCGCCATAGGCGGGTTTTTTATGGGCCTTATAGCCGGTCTTGCTGTTGCTTTGTTTGTCGAGTTTATGGAACCTGGAATTAGAGGGTATCGGGCAATAAGCCAAGTCACCGGTCTGATGCCCTTAGTGGTAGTTCCTTACATCGAAGCGCCCTCCGAATTGGAAGAGCGACTCGTTAAGCAGGTACAAATGAAGAAAGTTATCGTCTGGTCTGGCGTAACCTTAATCTTGTTGGCTACCGTTGTAATAAGCCTCTACTCCATTCCGTTAGCGGGAACCTTTTTTAGGAATAATTAATGATTAATCATACCAATAAGCACCCGCTCGATGCGATCCTCTATACAAAAACCAAAACGATTAGCCTTGATCCGGAAGTGCTACGGAATAATCGGGTTATTATGGGGCTTTACAACGATCCACGAGCTGATATATTTCGTGTACTCCGAACCAATGTCATCAGGCAGCTTCGGGAGAATAACTGGAACAGTTTCGCCATAACAAGCGCGACCTTAGGTGCCGGAAAAACGTTTATATCAGTCAATCTCGCGATTGCCATAGCGATGGAGGGAAATCAAAGTGTTCTCTTGGTTGATGCTGATCTCAAACGTCCAGCTGTGGGCAACTATCTTGATCTCCAGTTGGAAGCAGGGCTTTTCGATTACTTGAATGGGGATATATCTTTAGAAGATATATTAATCAATCCCGGCATTGAGCGTTTGGTTATATTGCCCGGTAGAAACTCCAACACCAATACATCGGAATTGATTTCATCCAGAAAAATGGTCGATCTCATTAAGGAAATCAAATCACGCTATGAATCCCGAATAATTATTTTCGATCTCCCCCCGCTTTTTGCAGCGGACGATGCGCTGTTGTTTATGCCGCATATCGATGCAGCCTTGCTTGTGGTAGAGGATGGGAAAAATACATCCGATGAGCTGCAACATTCCATGCATATTCTGGAGCAGATAAACCTGCTGGGTTTGGTTGTGAACAAGTCGAGGCAACCGGTTGCTAGTTACCAATATGGTTATGGTTATGGCTATTCAAATGAGACTGTTATCACTTGAGTGCAGATTTTGCACCCATACATTTTCAGATAAAAAACTCTATGTCGACAGATACCATCTCTTCAATGGATGTTTGTTATCTGTATGAGTCTACAATGACGGGCTACCAATTCAAAGCGGGACAGATAAATAAAACGGGTCTATTGATTCCGGGAGTGCTGAGCCCCAGCGTTCCCGGAAAGTTATCTGTCCCGGCTTAAGTTGGTAGCCCAATGACGTGAATTGGAAATTTAATTTCTGAAAGTTTATACGAACAGCATAATTAAACATGAATATACTTTTTTTAATACCTTACTACTGCCATGATGAAAATTTGGATTGATCTCGATAATACGCCGCATGTGCCTTTTTTCAAACCTGTCATACGGGAGTTGGAAAAGAAAGGCTATACCGTTGTGACGACTGCTCGCGACGCTTTCCAGGTCTGCGAATTAGCGACACTATACGGTTTGCCTTATAAAAAAGTAGGCAAGCATTACGGCAAAAATCCTCTTTTTAAAGTGCTGGGGCTTTGCTGGCGTAGCTTGCAATTATTACCATTTATTATTCGTGAAAAACCGGCATTGGGTTTGTCTCACGGCTCTCGGTCGCAAATTCTGTTATGTAACTTACTTCGTATTCCAACCGTGATGATTATGGATTATGAACATGCGCAAACTCCGCTATTATTACAACCACGTTGGGAAATTATTCCGGAAGCACTTGCCAATGAAAATGTGCAATGTAAAGAAAAAGAGAGAATTCTATGCTATGAGGGCATCAAAGAAGATGTTTATGCACCCGAGTTTAAGCCTGACCCAAGTATCGCTGCCCTACTAAATGTTAATGGCGATAACATTGTTGTGACAGTTCGCCCGCCAGCAAACGAAGCACACTATCACAATCCGGAAAGTGATGAGCTTTTCATTGCGTTCATGGAACGGGTTTGCGCTACACCAGTCGTTACGGTAATCCTTTTGCCAAGAAACAAGCTTCAGGAAACGCAAATAAGAAAAGACTGGCCGCAGTGGTTTAAAGACGCCAAGGTGATCATACCCCAGCAGGCAGTCAACGGCCTTAATCTGCTTTGGCATTCAGATCTGGTGGTAAGTGGAGGTGGAACAATGAATCGCGAGGCCGCAGCGTTAGGCGTTCCGGTTTACAGTATCTTTCGTGGTAAAAGCGGTGCGGTGGATCGTCAACTGCAACAGGAAGGAAGATTAATGTTAATTGAAAATATTGATGAGGTTAACAATAAAATTCTGCTTCAGCATCGACGTAAGAGGGATATCCCGACAGGTTTAAAACCAGGAAAAACCCTCAACAGCTTAATAGAGCATATTGACATGATAATGACGAAAGAGCATCCAACTAAAATTTGATAGTAACAATATGCCAACTTACAGAAAATTATGAACAAAAAAATTAAAT
>Ga0268283_1001154_pt1 | contig 13368 bp, 13 predicted proteins | sample saktaG_13_FD_190140 | JGI IMG/M metagenome (GOLD analysis project Ga0268283, IMG submission 190140) | Saline water microbial communities from Sakinaw Lake, British Columbia, Canada - sak_2013_06_06_36m | ecosystem: Environmental > Aquatic > Non-marine Saline and Alkaline > Saline ... | reverse complement strand
CGAGTTGTTCCAGCAGGTGCAGCAAAGGGGCACGACCGCGACGGGGGGCCAGTTCTCGATGGAAGCCTTCGGCGAACAACAATCCGCCCAGACGATCGCCGTGCTGTACTGCGCTCCAACCGAGTAGTGCCGCCGCCTGCGCGGCACGTACCGCCTTGAAAGCACCACGAGTGGCAAAGTGCATGGTGCGGCGCAGGTCTACCCAAAGCAGTACGGCGCGTTCGCGTTCTTCACGGAATAGTTTGGTGTGAGGACGACCAGTACGAGCAGTCACGCGCCAGTCGAGGGTTCGTGCATCGTCGCCCTGCTGATACGGCCGCACCTCGTCAAATTCCATCCCACGACCCTTGAATGGCGACAAATAGATACCGCTACGGGTCGATCGAATAGCTCTGTAGCGCAAGGGTAGAGACTCGGCCCCGCAATGCAGGGCGATGAGCGCACTCGCCGACACCCACACCAAACCATCCCCCTGCGCGGGCAGAGCAGGACGTGGCACAGCAGGAATAAGGAATTCTGGCGGACGTCCGATCATGGCACTGCGATGTAGCCAAGTAGGGTCTCGATGAAGCGGTCGGGGGTTATCCCCTCGGCCTGTGCCTCGTAGGTGAGCAGAACCCGATGACGCAATACGTCGCCGGCGAGGCTTTGCACATCCTCCGGGCTTACATAGTCACGTCCGGCCAACCAGGCGTGGGCGCGGGCGCAACGGTCCAGGGCAATGGTGGCACGCGGGCTGGCCCCCCACTGCACCCACCTGGCAAGATCTGGGCGATAGCGACCAGGTTCTCGGGTGGCGAGGACGATCTCTAGAAGATAACGCTCGAGTTCTTGGGCCATGTAGAGGTCGAGCACCTCGTGCTGGGCTCGAAACAGAATTTCCTGGCTGAGCCGATTGGTGGCGGGTGCCGGACCGTTGACCTGGGCGCGAGCCTCGTTGCGGGCCAGTTGTAGGATCTGACGTTCGGCCGCCGCGCCCGGATAGCCGATGCGCACATGCAGTAGAAAACGGTCGAGTTGTGCCTCGGGCAGAGGATAGGTCCCCTCGTGTTCGATGGGATTCTGGGTGGCCATGACCAGGAACAGCCGGGGCAATGGGTAGGTAGTCGTGCCCACTGTGATCTGACGCTCGGCCATTGCCTCCAACAGGGCAGACTGGACCTTCGCAGGGGCACGGTTTACCTCGTCCGCTAGGACCAGATTGTGGAACAGTGGGCCGCGTTGAAACTGAAAGGAGCCGTCCTGAGGGCGGAATATGTCGGTGCCGGTAAGGTCGGCGGGCAGCAGGTCAGGGGTAAACTGTACTCGGTGGAAATCAGCATCGATGGCCTCACTTAGCACCTTAATTGCACGGGTCTTTGCCAGTCCCGGTGCACCTTCCACCAGTAGGTGGCCATCGGCAAGCAGGGCGATGAGCAGGCGATCGATCAGAAGTTCCTGTCCGAGAATGTGGCGGCCGATGTGTTCCTTCAGCGTGGCGAAGGCGAGCTGGGTAGCGGTGTGGTTCGTCATAATTGATTCAGGAGATTGGCTCGTAGTATCCGATTCATCAATATTACCTCCCAATGACTAGTAAAAACTAACAATCGTAACGCTGGAACGTGGGAACCAGAGAATTCAAATTAAGGCGCGATCAAACCCCATTTATGAATTACCCAAGCATCGAAGAAACCATTGGTAACACCCCGTTGGTGCTGTTGCGCCGCCTGCCGGGGGCAACCCCCAACCGCATCCTACTCAAACTGGAAGGCAACAATCCAGCAGGTTCCGTAAAGGATCGACCGGCCCTGTCCATGATCCGACGTGCCGAAGAACGCGGCGAGATCCACCCCGGCGATACCCTCATCGAACCCACCAGCGGTAACACCGGCATTGCCTTGGCAATGGCTGCGACCATACGTGGCTATCGAATGATCCTCGTCATGCCTGAACACATGAGCGTGGAGCGTCGGGCCGTCATGCGATCCTTTGGCGCGGAGATCCTCCTAACTCCTCAGGCGGGGGGTATGGAAGCAGCCATCGACCTCGCACGGGCGCTGGTCGCTCAGGGAAAGGGTCGATTCCTGGACCAATTCTCCAACCCCGACAATCCGCTGGCCCACTACGAAGGGACAGGGCCGGAGATCTGGCGCGACACGCAGGGGAGCATCACCCACTTCGTAAGTAGCATGGGCACCACCGGGACTATCATGGGTACCTCGCGCTACCTGAAAGAACGTAACCCCGCTATCCAAATCATCGGAGTTCAACCCACCGATGGATCACAGATCCCCGGCATTCGTCGTTGGCCTGCGGCATATCTACCCCGTATTTACGATCCGACCCGAATAGATCGCACCATGGATGCCAGCCAGCAAGAGGCAGAAGAGACCACACGAGCATTGGCTGCGCAAGAAGGGATCTTCGTGGGAATTTCCTCAGGCGGGGCCTGTGCGGTGGCCCTGCGTCTCGGGTTGGAAATAGAAAATGCAGTCATCGTCGTCATCGCGTGCGATCGCGGCGATCGCTATCTATCCACCGGCGTCTATCCTGTCTAAACTACATCCTATGAACATTCTAGTTTTCGATATCGAGACCGTCCCTGACGTTGAAACCGGACGACGAATCTACGACCTAGTGGAAATGAATGATGCTAAGGTTGCCGATGCGATGTTTGCCAAGCGTCGTGCCGAAAGTAATAGCAATTCTGATTTTCTTCAGCATCATCTCCATCGTATCGTCGCTATCTCCGTACTATTACGACAAGATCCCGATAAATTGCGAGTGGCCTCCCTGGGAGATCCAAATAGCTCCGAACACGAGCTGGTGAGCCGTTTCTTCGACCTGTTGGGACGCTACAACAAACCTACTCTAGTATCGTGGAATGGTTCTGGCTTTGATCTACCTGTCTTGCATTATCGAGCGCTTAAACATGCCGTGGTAGCCTCTGACTATTGGGAATTAGGGGAAAAAGATCAGTCCTTTCGCTGGAACAATTACATCAGTCGTTATCATATGCGCCATACGGATTTGATGGATCTTCTCTCCCTTTACCAGGCACGATCCTATGTCTCCTTGGAGAATCTTGCCCTTTTGCTAGGTCTGCCCGGAAAAATTGGGATGCACGGCAGTAAGGTATGGGAAACCTATCAAGCGGGAGATATTGTTAAAATCCGTAATTATTGCGAAACCGATGTCCTTAATACCTATCTGGTCTATTTGCGATTTGAATTAATGCGTGGACATTTTGATGCAGAAAGCTATCAGCGGGAATGTCATCGTCTGCGGAATTATCTTGCCGCAAAGGGCTATCCCCACCTGAGCGAATTTCTTTCCGCTTGGAGTAACAGCGACGGATGCACACCACCTCCCTAATGTTTTCCTCCCTGGAGGAGTGGCTGACCTACCAAGAACGTCTCCACCCTCGCAGCATCGATCTCGGACTGGAGCGCGTAGCTGCGGTTCTAAATCGATTGGGCTGGATCGACCCACCACCGTTTCTGGTGATAACTGTGGCCGGCACCAACGGGAAAGGGTCGTGCGTGGCCACCCTGGAGGCAATCCTCCAGATTGCTGGGTATCACACCGCCACTTATACCTCGCCCCACTTATTGCGCTACAACGAACGGATACGTTTGAACGGTCGTGAAGCGAACGATGAGGAACTTTGCGCCGCCTTTACTCGAATTGAGGCGGCCCGAGGTGAAATCTCGCTTACCTATTTTGAATATGGAACTTTGGCCGCTCTGGATCTGTTTCAAAGGACGCGGCCCGATGTGGTCATTCTGGAGGTGGGACTGGGGGGGCGGCTGGATGCCACGAATGTCCTAGACGCCGATGTGGCGGCAGTTACTACTGTGGATCTGGACCACATGGATTGGTTAGGCCCCGATCGGGAATCCATCGGGCGCGAAAAAGCTGGGGTTTTTCGACCCGGCCGACCCGCAGTGTGTGGCGATCCCAACCCGCCGGTAAGTCTCGTAGAGCACGCTCAAACTCTGGGTACCCCCCTCTACATCCAAGGGCGGGACTTTGGCTGGCAGTCCTCCTTTCCCTATCGTGGAGGAAGCTGGGATTGGTGGGCAAGTCTCATGAAACGACAAACCAATATCACTGAAATTGTCTCTAGATGCTCGATCCCGGCCCCCCGCATGATGGGTTTATATCAGTACGAGAATGCGGCCACAGCCTTGATGGTCCTGGAGTGCCTTTCCCATCGTCTATTCATACCAACGATCGCAGTACGTCGAGCTTTGGAGGAAGTAGCCGTGCCGGGTCGTTTCCAAGTGCTGCCGGGATCTGTGCCGCACATCCTGGATGTGGCCCACAACCCCCAGGCTGCCGCAGCGCTAGCTGCAACCTTGCATGCTATGTCCTGGGGAAACGAAGGGAAAGGTCGTGGAAAAACTCTGGCAGTAGTCGCCATGCTCGCCGACAAAGACCTCTTCGCCACCCTGGGTGCCATGGCTGGTGTGGTAGACGCTTGGTTTCTTGCGTCGCTCTGTGTACCACGGGGGGCATCTGCGGTACGTCTTGCTGAGGTCTTGGCGGACCTTGGAGTTACGGCACCCGTTGGGGTCTACGCCGATGTGGTTGCGGCACTCACTGTGGCTCGCACTCTTGCGACCGAGGGTGATCGGATAGTGGTCTTCGGTTCTTTTTACACGGTGTCAGCGGTGCAATCCGCGTAGGCGGTACTGGTTTTGTCCGATCCCATCCTAGCGTCGTCTAATGGTCAGGATAGGTATCGACTGGCTCTTCTTCCGGACGTCCATCACGTACTAGGCTTCCTCTGCGCTGTAGGTAGGCATCACGAATGAAAAGGTAGCGATCTAGCGCAGCCTCCTCTAAGACGCGTCCTGCGCCCAACAGATTGGCGCGAGTGTCAACGAATCGGAGAGCGACCGTGCTCTGGTGTGTCCTGGTCGGCGTGATCTTATAGACGGGGTCCAAAGTGGAGTCTGCCGCCAGGCCCACCGCGTCACGTGTCGTACGTGGTCCAAAAAACGGCAACACCAGGTAGGGCCCCGGACCAACACCCCAGTAACCTAGGGTTTGACCAAAGTCTTCGTTGTGCTTGGGAATATCCCAAGCGCTGGCGACATCGAACACTCCGAGCAAGCCAAAGGTTGTGTTGTAGACGAAGCGAACACCATCCTGTAGGCCCTGCTCAAATTTAAATTGGAGTAAATCATTTGTGGTGACCACCACTTCCCCTAAGTTACTGAAAAAGTTGGTAACTGATTCCGTGACCGGACTCGGTAGGCGGCTATAAAATTCGGCGATGGGTTTGAGCGCACGATCCATAACGTTACTGTTGAAAGAATCCATCACTCGGTTCAAAGGTTCCAAGGGGTCGCGGGGGTCACGATCAGGCCCGGAGGCGCAGCCAACCAGGGCAGTCAAGGTAAACGTCAGGATAGACGTGGTAAAAAGTCTCATAAAGTGAGTTGGACAGTGGGATTAGAGAGGAAAGGGATACTGTGTATAGTAATCGATTAATTAATATAACCTCTTTAAGGTACGCAAAAATTACATCCGGATAGTTTTATGCCAAGGGTACATAAAAACATATTCACCCATGAACGACCATATTTATGGCATCATTGGATAGACTTCCTGTGGTTTTCTACCTTGTTCGCCATTGGCGCTATCGCAGCGGCAAACCAAGGAGAGTGGATGTCTCCCCCTGTAACCAAGCACGGCACCCTCACAGGGGTTGTCATCGATACCCTGTGTCGGAGGGTCGCCGGTGTTACGGTTAGCATTGGTAGCACTGGAACGACTACCAAGACCGGACCGGATGGACGTTTTTCCACTGTTTTCGGTCCCGCTGATATTGCCTCTGGCCAAGTGCTGTTAATCTCCGCGACCCCTGCAGGTTACGCGGAGAATCAGTCCAAGGTAGCTCTAGGTCCCACCACCGAGTACAGTACCGTCCTTATGGTTAAATCCGTGGCTGCTCGGACGATGGTAGCCGAACCCAACAATCAGAGACTAATTGTCCAGGAACCTTATCGCGGATGGGTGAGCTTACCTCCGGCAAGCCTTTTGAATACCTCTGGGATCCCAATTAGTGAGCCAGTAACGGCGCAGCTCACCACCTTGTCGCTCTTTGGCGAGGATCGGCCCGCATTCCCGGGGAATGATTTTCTTGGTGTCAGTCCTGCCAACCCAAAGGCCACCTTGGCCTTGGAGGCCGTAGTGGTTGCGGAGGTTCGGTTGGTAGGTGCCTCTGGTACGCATTACCACCGGCTTGCAACTCCCGCGACCCTCCGCTTGGCTATCTCTGGGGCACAACTAGGACGCCTTGCCGATGGTGATTCCGTTCCCTTATGGTATTACGACACGGTCGTGGGCCAATGGCGTCAGGAAGGGATGGGGATAATCCGCCGTGTATCTGCCGATGGGCGACTCTGGGCAGAAGGCCAGGTGACACACCTCTCTTGGTGGAGTTTTGCCTATCCTATCAGCGAATACGCTTGTTTACGATTTCAGCCGGTGGATGCGGAGACAAAAAAATCCCTCGCTCATATGACCTTTGAGGTAGAGGGAGTTAACTTCGCCAGTGGAACTCAGGGAACGCTATGGGGAGATGAAATTGCCTTTACTACCAAAAGAACCAAAGACCCGGTAAATCCAGAACAGGTACGGTTGATGTTCTACGAAAACGGAATCACCACCTATCTCCAGCGAGACCCAATCAATCCCACCCTTTATTACAGAGTATCCATGCCGGGACTTGCTACTCCCATCTCTATGCCGAGCGTGGCGGCTAAACATACCACTCATTGGGAAGATTGTCAGGACCTTGGTCTATTCAATATTTCCGCGCTCAAATTTTCTGGCGCTACGAGTCGGAATATTCCGAATCCATAGCGGGCCATATACCAAGCACACTTAACGAAGATCAAACCATGAAAACAAGATACTTTGTTGCTTTGCTATTTATTCTTTCCATTTCAACGACGTTGGTTCGCGCAATGGAAGCGGTCCCGCCACCTCCTCCCTTGCCTGAAGAAGAGGCGATCACGAAATCAAGTGCTCCTTCTCCCGAGGAACTCCTCGAACCTGAGGTTACTATCGTAGACCGTACGGAGGGGCGTGTTGAGGAATATCGAATGGAGGGTCACCTCTATATGGTGAAAATAGTTCCTCAGGTAGGTCCTGCTTATTACCTCATAGATACCGATGGCGATGGCAACCTTGAAACTCGCAGAGATGCTCTGGATCCTAACATTTCGGTTCCTATGTGGGTGTTATTTCAATGGTAGCCAGTGTATCCGTTCCGGAATTCGCAGAACCAGGCGCGCAAATGTTCGCCAACCGTTTGCGAAAAAATTTCAAGGAATTGAGCACCTGGGCAGCCCGGGAGAGTATCGATTGCTACCGACTTTATGATGCTGATATGCCGGAATATGCCTTGGCGATCGATATTTACCAGGGGGATCGGCGCTGGGTCCATTGTCAGGAATACGAGGCACCTCCTACCGTTAATCGAGAAAAGGCCGCAGCACGATTGGCACAAGTGATGGCAGTGGTACCGATTGTATTGGAGGTACCGGAGAATCAGGTTTTTCTCAAGATACGTCGACGTCAGAAGGATTATGGCCAATATCAGCGGCAGGGCGAAGAGGGACGTTTCCATGAAGTCCGTGAGAGTGGCGCTACCTTTCTGGTCAATTTTACGGATCATCTAGATACTGGATTATTTCTGGATCATCGTCCGACACGAGCGTTAATTCGGACGTTGGCAAAAGGGCGGCGATTTCTCAACCTCTATGCCTATACTGGGGCTGCCACAGTTCAGGCGGCGCTCGGTGGCGCTATTGCCACCACCAGCGTGGATCTTTCCCCCACCTATCTGGCCTGGGCGCGGCGCAATCTTGTCCGCAACGGTTTTTTCCTCCCCAATTCTGCGTCTGAAGAAAAGGCCAAGGGAACGAAGGTTGGATCCAACCCACGCCACGAATTTATCACTGCGGATGTCTTGCCCTGGCTAATAGAAGCAGGTTCGGATCAGGCACAGTCATTGCCTGAGCGACGGCAGCGTTATGGGCTTATTTTCCTCGACCCTCCCACTTTTTCTCGCTCCAAACGAATGAATGGGGTGCTCGATATCCAACGCGACCATCTCTCTCTTCTATTAGCTGCCACAAAACTCTTGGAACCCGATGGGGCGATTCTATTTTCCACCCATTACCGTCGATTCTTCCTAGACAGAGCGGCTTTGACATCGGCAAGATTGGTGGCGGAGGACATCAGCGCAAAAACCATTTCGCAGGACTTTGCACGCAATCCACATATTCATCAGTGTTGGCGTATTACCACCCTTTGAACTTGGAGCTGTTTATGCGTAAAAATAATGTGTTATGTGATCCACGCGGCTACCTATTGTGTTTTCTCCCCTCTCCCTTCGGGAGAGGGGCCGGGGGTGAGGGCGTGTCAGAAGGTTACGCCCTTACCCAAATTCTTCTTCCTAAGGAAAAGAGTTTCTTTCTTTTTTCATTGCGTAGGTGGATGGAGGGATTTTTGTGGATGGCAGTGGGTCTATTTCCTATGGTCACGCTAGCCGTTGCGCCAGATCACGTGGTGACGATGATTACCATTACTCCTGCCTCTCCTGCGGAAAATACTACTTTCACCGCGACGGTGACCGTAAAAAATCAGGGAACCGCTGCGGCGAATGGCAAGCAAGTCACGGTCTGGGCCAATGAACCTACCGCACGAGATTGCGGTGCCTATGGCGATCAAACTCTCGCTGTGGGTATTCTGGCAGCGGGGGAAAGTACCACCCTAACCGTTACTGGTCTTTCCGCTGGCGCGGCGGGTACTAAGACCTTCCGTGCTTTTGTGAACAATAGTTGCTCCATAGCCGAGGCCGATTTCAATAACAATCAGCTTCTTCAAACCTATACGGTGACTCCACCGTCTCAACCGGACTTTGTGGTGAGTAACCTCACCCTGAATCCTAATGCTCCCTTTTCCAATAGCACCTTTACTGCGTCAGTCACCGTTAAAAATCAAGGAATGGCCAGCGGAAATGGTGGCAATCTAACGGTCTGGACTAACCAATCCCTCGCGCAGAATTGCGGTGTGAATGGAGATCAATCGGTCACGGTCGGTACCCTTGCGGCAGGTGAGAGTAAAGTCTTCTTGCTCACCCTTTCCACAGGGACTTCCCCAGGTGGCAAGACGCTACGTGCCTTTGTGGATAATTTGTGTGCAATTCCTGAGTCCGTGGAGACTAATAACCAAGCCATTCAGCCTTATACCGTGACTTCATCCTTGGCTGATTTCAGGGTAACGAATATTACGCTAACTCCCGCTTCTTCCTCCACCAATACTACTTTCAGTGCCATCGTCACCGTCAAGAATCAAGGAACGATGAGTGGCAATGGTGGGAAATTGACGCTCTGGGCCAATCAATCCATTGCTCAGAATTGTTCCGCGAGTGGAGATCAATCCGTTGCCGTGGGGTCGATCGCTGCTGGTGGCAGCGCGGTCCTAACGCTGAATGGCCTTTCCGCAGGAGGAGCGGCGGGAAATAAAACGCTGCGTGCTTTTGTGGATAGTGCCTGTACGCTGAATGAATCCGATGAGAGTAATAATCAACTGATTAAGTCCTATTCGGTGGCGGGCCGATCTGATTTGGTTATTACTGATGTTACTCTCACTCCCGTATCACCAAAACCGAATACTACGTTTAGTGCTTCCGTGATAGTGAAAAATCAGGGAACGGCAAGCGGAAATAAGGAACAATTAACGGTCTGGGCGGACCAGGCTACCGATCAAACCTGTGGTGCGAGTGGAGATCAATCGGTCTTGATTGGCACGCTTGCGGCCGGGGCAAGTACCACGCTGACGATTACGGGTCTTTTCGTGGATACTGTGGGCGCAAAGAAACTCCGTGCTTTTGTGGATAGTCCCTGCACGACCCCTGAATCTAACGAGAATAACAACCAGTTTGTCAAGACCTATACCGTTGCAGAGCCGACCGCCAACGGGATTGACTTTGTTCCCGTGCCCGCAGGGACCTTTACGATGGGATGTGGTTGGTGGCAGTCGAATTGTGAGAGCGATGAATCTCCGACGGTAAACGTTACGGTGAATGCGTTTGAGATAGGCAAATACGAGGTAACACAGGCCCAATGGAGAAGACTCATGACAAGCAATCCTTCGTATTTCAGTTCCTGTGGTGACAATTGTCCAGTAGAGCAAGTTTCATGGGTTGACGCGCAGAGGTTCATTAGTAAATTGAATGCGGAGGGCGGTCAATGCACCTACCGGTTGCCCACGGAGGCGGAATGGGAATATGCCTGCCGGAGTGGCGGACAGAATGAGAAATATTGCGGCGGGGATAATGTGGATTCAGTGGCGTGGTATGGGAGCAACAGTAGTTCAAAGACCCATTCCGTGGGAGGAAAGGCGGCGAATGGATTAGGTATTTATGACATGAGCGGCAACGTTTGGGAGTGGACTTGTTCGTGGTACGGCACGTATAGTGGCACGGATAAAGACTATGAAAAATGCACCGGGAATGGCTCCTACCGGGTCTATCGGGGCGGCGACTGGTACAACGATGCGGTCTTCGCTCGCTCCGCTAGTCGCTACTACGGCGTCCCTTCCCTTCGCCACGTCGCCCTGGGCTTTCGCCTTGCCAGGACTTGTCCTTAGCCTTTTTACACTCTGACCCTTTACAGTCTTGATCCTTGGTTTTGATATTTTGACTTTACGATGTTTTGACTTTAGATGTTTTGACTTTAGATGTTTTGATTGGTTTAGATTTTCTCCGTCGTCATTCCGCCAGGGACTGGCGGAATCCACTCGTTTTTCTCCCCTCTCCCTCTGGGAGAGGGGCCGGGGGTGAGGGCGAGCCAGGTAGCGATGTAGATATAAGGTTGGGTTCGTTTTCATCCCGTCTCCCTCCGGTGATCAGCCGGTGATTCTGTCCCTTTTGGAGGACGGAATCGAGATATAAGATTGGGTTGCAGTACTCCGCAACCCAACAGAACTCGACTTTCTCATAATAATAAAATGAACCAAGAACAAAATGAAGACTTGCCGGTCTTTGTGCGCTGGATGGAGTTTCTCAAATGGCTACTGCCCACTACGGAGAAATTCCCACGTCGGGTCCGGTTCACCTTTGCCGATCGCATCGATGTTTTGGCGTTGGACGTAGTAGAAGATTTAGTAGAAGCTCGCTACACCCGAAATAAGCATGAGATTCTTAAACGTGCGAATCTGCGCTTAGAGAAAATCCGTATCCTGCTCCGTCTTAGCCACGAGCAAAAATTCATCTCCCATGATTCCTTTGCCTTCGCTGTTCGGGCAATCAACGAAACAGGTAGAATGTTGGGCGGATGGATGAAACAACAAGAAGAAAGAAAATGATCATGAAACATTTCATCATGCAATCTTTGACGGAATGACGACACTTCTAACCGTTAGAAGCCATCGCAACTTTATCTGGGTGACCTCACGCCCTTTTGAAGCTCAAAGCAGCCAAAACTACTATTCAGGAGTCAAAAATGTATTTAGCACCCTTAAATTACAATATCTTTTTCAAGCGGATATTTTCTGATAAGAATATATCTAAACGATTTCTTGAAGATTTCTTGGATGTAAAAATAAAAGACATTGATCTTCTCCCTGAAAGGAATAATATAACTGATGAATCAGTCATTGAATTTGATTTTAGGTGTAAGATTGATGATGATTACGTGATAATAGATATGCAACAGTGGTACAAGATGGATGTGGTTCAAAGGTTTTACCTCTATCATGCCCTCAATACGGGGTTACAACTGGATGGGCTGCCAACGAAGGAGGTACTATTAGGAAAACAGATAAGGAAGGTAAGAAATTATGGAGGATTGGCGCCTGTAATCACCATGATATGGATGGTTCATGATTCCTTAAAATTCAGGGACGATTACGTTCAATTTTCTATGTCACCAGAGGTGGTCGTAGAGTTTATCAAGGATATGAAGTTATGGAAGAATCCAGATATAACCAGGATATTGGAGGAACGGGAAAACGTTTTAAGAATACTTGGTAATAACGCAAAAAATCTAAATTTCATACAAGAAAATAAGTTGATATTTATGTTTCAGCAAAATATTATAAAGAATAAGAACTTTGGAAAATATGAAAGATGGTTTGAGTTCGCGGAAAAAACGAGGTCAAAGGAAAACAAAGCAGACGACTTCAAGGAATACCAAGATGATGAGATATTTCTTGAGATGATTAAAAAATTAAGGCAGGATGCTTTAACGGATGAAGATATGAAACATATCAAAGAGGAGGAAGAGTCGGAAGCATTGTTGAGATTTGAGGATAAAGTATATGAAGACGGAAAGAAAGAAGGTATCAAAGAAGGTATCAAAGAAGGAGAAAAGAAAGTTAAGATCGAAACCGCGAATAAGCTGATAAAGAAAGGATTTACATTGGATGATATATTTGAGGTAACTGAATTGCCAATGACTGAACTTATAAAATTGCAAGATTTAAACAACAATTTCTCATCCTCAGGGATGCGCGAGCTTCCAACGTAGCCTATATGGAGTAATTTGGACGCACTACTCACCAAATCAGAATCCTTTCGCTCTGGTCACCATGCACCGCGCTGGTAATCTTTTTGATTCCATCGTGGCTTTCGATAATCTATGGCGTGCGGCCCACAAGGCTTGGCGAGGGAAGAAGGATAAGATTCGCATCGCTGACTTTTATTTCCATCTGGAGCGAGAAATTCTGTTACTCCAAGAAGAACTCATTTCGGATCGCTACCAACCACGTCCTTATCGCATATTTTTAGTAACAGAACCAAAACACCGAGAGATCGCGTCGGCTGATTTTCGTGACCGAGTGGTGCATCACGCCATTATCCAGGTTCTGGATCCGCTGTTTGAACGACGACTGATTCACCACACCTATGCCTGTCGAGTAGGAAAGGGTAGTCATGCAGCCCTGCAACAAGCACAATGGTATGCACAACGTTTCCCTTATTTTCTTAAATGCGATATACGGAAGTATTTTCAAAGCGTCGATCACTCTACCTTAAATCTCCTATTAGCACGCATCCTTAAAGATCGAAGAGTGCTGGAATTGCTGTCGCGTATTATTGCGCATCCGGTAGCGGGACATCTCCCTGGAAAAGGTATTCCTATTGGGAATCTCACCAGCCAACACTTTGCCAATCTTTATCTGGGCGAATTGGACCATTTCATCAACAGAAAACCGCGAGAATCCCCTGGCTTTAGCCATGTGGAGGAAAGCGGGAATTTGATTTTTCATGAAACGTCTCGTAATACGAAGAACGTTGCCGTATAATCATTCTATGAAACGCACCAGCACCCAAACATTTGTCCTAACTATTCCGCTCATTGT
>Ga0268283_1001153_pt1 | contig 13369 bp, 7 predicted proteins | sample saktaG_13_FD_190140 | JGI IMG/M metagenome (GOLD analysis project Ga0268283, IMG submission 190140) | Saline water microbial communities from Sakinaw Lake, British Columbia, Canada - sak_2013_06_06_36m | ecosystem: Environmental > Aquatic > Non-marine Saline and Alkaline > Saline ... | reverse complement strand
AAATATCCCCTGATACGCCTGAAAAGCTTGCCATGATTGAATCCAAAGGTAAGTCCAAGGACAGTTCTGCCCCCCCCTTTCCTGTTACCAGTTTCCACATTACCTATCCTTTTTTATATCACGAAAATAAAATATATACTATTTTAAAAAAAAGGCTGGATAGTATTTATAACTTTCATATTTTTGGCGGGATTAATTCATTTTCATTTGCCGTTTACCGTTTTTGATGAGTATAGTGCGAGGACTCGTTTACTACATTAATGTCTTATGCCCAGTTTGACTTTGCCGCCATTCTGGATAAGTATTGAAAAAGCCTTGCATTAAGCCTACGAAATAATGCTACTTGTATAACTTGTTAACAACTAATAATGAACTCGCAACTCAAGGAATCACTCGTATATCAAGGTAAAGAGGTTGCAATGGCCTGCGAACCCTTGAATCAATATTTTGCCAGACTGAAATCGCCTCCGCGCTTTTATACCGGATTAAAAGCCAATAAGCGTGGTTATCTTGGGAGATGGGCCATCATAAAAAACGAACTCCATCTCACAAAATTAATTGGACTGCTGGAAAATAATGAAGAAATAACTTTGGACCACCTTTTTCCGGGTAAACAGAACGTATTTGCTGAATGGTTTAATGGCGAAATTGTTCTTAACCAGGGGAAATTGATAGCCTTAAAGAGCGAGAATATACCTGCGATATACGAAAAGGATTTGCACCTTGAGTTCATTAACGGTATGTTAACAAATACATATATTGTTGAAAACGCGCTGGACCAAACAAGCAGTTTTAATGATAATATACCGTCAGGAAGTACAAGTAATCCTTCATAGTAAAATGCGACAAACAACTCCGCGAGGCACTTACAAAAAATGATGCTTTGGTTATTGAACTGTAGCCAAAGTATTTCGCAAATCCAAATAGCAGGCTTATTATTCGCACATCTTCTGCTTTATCAACAGTCCGGTAATATTTTATAATATGCTAATTATCAATATATTACATACGATTCTTTCGATATCACATAGTGCTAAGAATCAACGTTTTGCGCCTTTGCGTCTTTATTACTCACTTTGTTCGTGAGAATGCTTCGCTAAGTTCGCTGCGCTCATGAGAACGCTTCGCTAAGTTGCGAGAAATGAAAAGTTACCGGAGTATTGCTTTATATCCCATAAAATATTAACAATTCGCCTTTTAAGCATTTGCAATATTTTGCATATAGCCCTGAAATACAATTCTTTGAAATAAATAAATTGAAATATTTATTAACAATATTTTAAAAAGTCCTATTAGCATCCAAAAGCCAGACTAAACACTCCTGAAACTAAAGGTAAAACTGGTATTTTTGTGATATTTCAGCTAAAGCCCAACAACATATATGAAATTGCCCCTCTCTGCTTATTTTATCCTCTTTTTTGCATTTTTTCCGGCAATTATTTATAGCCAAAGCAATTATACAACACCTCTCTACATCAATTACATTGCGCGATACAAACATATTGCTGTAAGGGAGATGAATATTTTCCATATTCCTGCAAGTATCACATTGGCTCAGGGTTTGTTCGAATCGGGCTGCGGCCAGAGTGAACTTGCAGTGAATGCCAACAATCATTTTGGCATTAAATGCCATAAGGAATGGACGGGCTCCACTTATTATATGGATGATGATGCAAAACAGGAATGTTTCCGAAAATATACTGATCCGGAACAGTCATATATTGACCATTCTCAATTTCTGGCAACCAGGGAGCGCTATACTGACCTTTTCCAATTGGAGATTACCGATTATAAAGGTTGGGCAAAAGGGTTAAAAAAAGCGGGTTATGCTACAAACCCTGAATATGCCGAAAAGCTTATTAAGATTATTGAAGCCAATGAACTTTTTAAGCTCGACAGAGGAGAAGAGCCAACGATCACAGCAACTCCTGCTAATGAAAATCCCTCATTTTCTTTTCAGGAGGGTTCGCGTTATTTGTCAGGATATCATCAGCCCGATGTGAGCAGGTTCGTTTTTGTAAAAACAGGTTCTATGGGTCACACCGTATATGAAAATGAAGGTATTAACTTCACTTTTGCAAAACCTGGAGATACTTTCAGTTCAATTGCGAAGGAGTTTAATATTTTCAGTTTTCAGGTGTACCGTTATAATGATTTGTATAAGGATGACATATTAACACCAGGTCAGATCGTTTACCTGGAGCCAAAAAAGCGGCAATCTTCATTAAAGACACACATTGCAGGACAATATGATAATCTGTATGCTATTTCCCAGTTGTACGGCGTCAAACTGAAGCAGCTTCTTATCTATAATAATTGGAATCCGGACAGAGCAATAAAGACGGGGGATAAAGTGAAATTAGCACCAAGCTGATAACCCCTAAATACCTAACAAAACACAACTTACGTGGGCTTCAGAAAGCGATGAATCTTGAAAAGCAATTCGCGCTTTTTCAAGGGTTTCGGAATGTAATCATCGCAACCGGCCTCCATGGTTTTTTCTTTTTCTCCTGACATGGCATAAGCAGTTTGAGCAATTACCGGCAAAGAAGGCCTTATCTTTTTAATTTCTCGCGTAGCATCATAACCACTCATTATTGGCATTTGTATGTCCATCAAAACAAGGTCGATATCGTAATTATTTCTGCACATCTCATGTGCTTCCTGCCCGTTTTTAGCCCAAAGTAGGTGTACGCCTGTTTTATTTAGTATTGTTTGAATCAGAAAAAAGTTGGAATCCACGTCTTCAGCAACCAGTATAACCTTATCCGACCAATCTATCGGAACATTACTCAATTCCAGCATGCCTTCCGATGGTTGAGTATTTTCGGTCATGCCCGATGCCAATGGCAAAGTGAAGAAGAATGTTGTCCCAAGGCCAACTTCCGATTCAACCCACATTGCTCCTCCAAGTAATTCGGCAAGGCTTTTTGAAATTGTAAGTCCTAAACCTGTTCCGCCTTTGTTTCTTTCCTGTGTTTCTTCAATCTGACCAAAACGCAAAAAGATTAAATCAGTTTTATCAGCAGGAATACCAATACCTGTATCCCTTACAAAGAAACGGAACACTTTGGGATCCGGTATGGTATAACCAAATTCTATACATCCTTTATCAGTAAATTTAAGTGCATTGCCAAGCAGATTGGAGAACATCTGTATAAACCTGACAATATCACTATGAATCATGAAATCCTTTTCAGGATGTTGTTTACTCAGTATAAGCTTGATATCATATAGTTTGTTGCGGCTAATTTCTTCGGAAAATGAAAGGTATAGGTCGGATAACATTTCATTAAGCGAAAAATCGGATTTAATGATCTTCAATTGCCCGGCTTCGATCTTCGAAATATCAATAATATCATTGATCAGTCTCAACAAGGCGTCGCCGCTATTAATGATTATCTCCAGGAACCTGTTACGTTCATCGCGCGTGAGGTCCGGATCCTGTAACATTTCGCTGAAGCCCACAATTGCATTCATTGGTGTACGGATATCGTGGGACATGTTGGAAAGGAACATGCTTTTAAGCCTATCCGATTCTTCAGCGTTTTCTTTTGCAGCTTTCAATTCTTCTCCTGTATGTGTATTATACAGTGCAAGAGCATAGAGGTTTGCCAATCGGTGTATAATCTCACTAACTTTTGCCCCAATAGGTTCCTCATCAATATAAAGCACTATAAGACCGAGTACTTGCCCTCCGGCAATAGCCGGCACACTATAAATTTTGGTAGTAACTCCTGTATTATGATCAGTAAGAGACATTTCACCTTCCTGCCTGGGCTCCTTGCATGCAGCAAGCCAAACCTCAGCCATGCCATTTGGCAACTCCTCAATAAGGGGACTGCCTCTCATCCCTGCTTCATAATTTCCCAGAGAATAGCGAACAGTTCTATCAATATTTAAAGCACCAGTGAATCCTTGTTTAACACCTGTAAGAGCCAAAGCATGCCGATGCACAGCAAGGGTAGTCTCATCCCTCGATAATGGCGAAGATAGCGTATCGATGGAAATTTCAGCGAGAGCTTTGCTCATCTCCAACTCAACTTTTAGTGCACTCTCAGCTTCTTTTCGTTCAGTAGTATCCAGGGCATATTCAATTACCTGGACTAATTTACCGCTTTCGTCAAACACCGGATAACAATAAACATCCATTATCCTGGCATTGCCGTTTTTATCGTAGTGTATATGCTCCACTTTTGCCGATTGGCGGGATTCCTTGACAATATTAAGTGGGCAAAGGTTGTTTCCGGAATCGCATGGTTCAGATAACCCGTGATTTACAGTATAACAGTATAAACTCCTTATATCTCCATAAAGATTTTTCGAAGCTGAGTTTGTCTGGATTACCTTATAACTGTTGGCATCAATTACGCAAAAGGGATGTGTAAGTGATTCGATTACATTATTAAGAAATACGTTTTGTTGCTTTACGATATTTTCAGCCTGTACGCGGTCGTCAATATCATGACATGAGCATATAAACCCAGCAAACTCTTTTTTTAAATTGCTGAATGGCTGACCATTTGCAACTATGCGGCGAAAAATACCATCGAATCTCCTGAGCCTGAATTCAATGCTGAAAGCTAGTTTATTCCGGAAAGCATTGAGGTAAGTATCAGTGAAAAACTGAAGATCATCGGTATGGATTCCAGCCAACCAACCTTCACCTTCCTCTTCTTTAGATGAACGCCCTGTAAAAGCCAACCATGTTTTATTAAAATAATCAACTTTTCCATTCACTCCGGCACGCCAGAAAAGCGAAGGAATATCATCCAGAAGTGCTTGCTGGAAGTCGAGGCTATGTGCCATTGTTTCAATAACAATATTGTTATTGTACAAATCGGTTGCTATTAGCTGGAAAGCCTTTAGCCCATCAGATGCAATAGTCGCAATGCATTCAAAATGATAATGTGCCTGTTCCCCATTAGCTTTATTGATATTAAGATCAATTGAATTTCGCCCTGAGTGAATGCCAAGTTCTTTAAGAAGAAGATAAAATTTATCAAGTTGTTCAGGTACTATGAAACGACCAAGTGGAGTTCCAAGAAGTTCTTCCCGTTTACTGGCAAACTGATCGCAGGCAGCAAGGTTGACTTCTGTAATATTCATCTGCTCATCCAGGGTGAAGTGGGCTGTTGGGGCAATATCAAATAAGTTTGTAAAATTTACAAGGGAGTGCTCTAAGTCTGATCGTGTTTTACGCAATTCCTCGTTTTCCTGTTTTAGTTGTACAAAAGCAAGATGATTTTCGTTGTCTAAATCAATGTCCCCGCTATTCGACCTGGATGAATCCATATTTAAATCAGAGTGAAGGCTATCTTTTTGTTCGTTTTTCTCCTGTAAGTTTTCCATATTCAACGAGATGATTTACTTTTCTTTATTTGATATATTCAGCTGTCCCAATATGCTTATTTTATATACTAAAGCATTCAATGAATGAAGGTTGAAATTGGGATTTGAGTTTACTATTTTCTTTGGATTTTGAGAAATGTATGATAGAATTATTGCCTGTTTTTTTTCAGGAAAATTCATGATAAAAGTATGTATATTTGTTTAACTTTGCAGCGAAAAGTTTGAAAAAACACCTTTTTATTTTCAACATTTCATTTCTTCAGGGCAGGGTGAAATTCCCGATCGGCGGTATAGTCCGCGACTCCCGGCCAAACCGGGATTGAGCCGGTTTAATTCCGACACCGACAGTTAAAGTCTGGATGAAAGAAGAAAGATACGCAATTACCGGGAGAACATTCCCCGGTTTGGTGCATCGCGCTGTTTAGCCCCGAAGATTTATTCAGGGGCTTTTTTTGTGCTAATAAATAGTGTACCATGATTAGAAAATTTTCATTTATCCTCGCGCTGGCAATGGTTGCCGTAATGAATTGTGCAACTGCACAGGTTACTCAAACAGTATCAGGTTTCATAACTGATCAGAACACCGGGCAACCCATCGGCATTGTTGATGTTCATATGAAAGGCTCATCCCTCGGAACTGTCAGCTCCCCGAAAGGAGAATTTTCAATTGCTGTCCCAGCTGATACCATTATCCTATTCTTTACACATGTCTCTTACAAACCAAAGGAAATGAAAGTAACCGGTTTGGTAGCTGGCATAAATAACCTGTTACACATAGAACTTGAAACAAATATTATTGGACTGTCGGAGGTGCGGGTGATCTCATCTTACGCAACCGAAAGGAAGACCCCGATTGCTGCAACAACTATTCCTGCCCAGCTTATAGAGCGGCGGATGGGCAACCAGGATTTTCCGGAAATTATGAAGAATGTGCCAGGCGTATATGCTACTAAAGCCGGTGGTGGAAATGGCGATGCGCGTCTTACAATCCGTGGATTTCAGCAGGAGAATATTGCCTTGCTGCTAAACGGCGTTCCGGTGAGCAGTGTGGAGAGCGGTTTGGTATATTGGTCAAATTGGGTTGGCCTGGCTGACGCTACTCAGGCTATTCAGGTTCAGCGGGGGCTGGGCGCTTCGCAGGTGTCGCTCAACTCGGTGGGAGGAACGGTGAATATTATAACCAAAACCACCGAAGCCGCTAAAGGCGGCACGCTCAGATACAGTGTATCCGATTATGGAAATGCTAAGGTTATACTGAGCCTTTCCACCGGCAAAATGAAAAATGGTTATGCCGTTACATTCCTGGGATCGCATACAAAAGGACCTGGTTATGTTAATGCAACTTACGTTAATGCATGGGCATACTTTCTTTCGGTGAGTAAAGAGTTCGGGCTAAGACACAAACTTGTATTTACTGTGCTTGGTTCTCCGGAAAGGCATGGACAGCGTAATTATGGCATGAGCAAATCAGATTATAATGCATACGGCAATAAATACAACTCCAGTTGGGGTATGTATAATGGAAAAGTGTTGAATTTATCCGAGAACTTTTACCACAAACCTCAGATAAGCCTTAATCATTACTGGAACATTTCGCCAAAGGCCTTTTTGGCTACTTCTGCTTATGTTTCCTTTGGAGCAGGTGGTGGAAAATATACTGAAGCCTTCAATTTCGGAAAACCGACAACCGCATTCACACGAAATAACCAGATCGATTGGGATGCTGTTTACCAAAACAATGTTGCTAACACCGATTCGGTGCAACTTGCAACAGGAAATTATGTGAAGAATTATTCCAAAAATATTCTCACCAATTTCCTGGCCAGCCATGTTTGGACGGGTGTTCTTTCGTCCTTAACATGGAAGGCAAGCGATAACCTGAAGTTGATATCGGGTGTTCATGCGCGGTATTTCAAGTCGCATCTGCGCGAAGAAGTGGCTGATTTGATGGGTGGCAAAAGCTGGATAGATAATTATGTCTATTCCTCGGCTGGTGTTAGCGGCCGCAATCAGGTTAAGGGTATAGGCGATGTAATTAATGTTGATAATTATTCGGAAGTGAATATTGCAAGCGCTTTTTCGCAGGCGGAATATACCCGGGGGGCATTGAGCATTTTTGCTGCTGCTTCGCTGAGTAATACCTGGTACCGGCGCACCGATCCATACAATTATGTTACCAATAACCGGAGCCAGCTAGTTTCCAAAACAGGTTTTGACGTGAAAACTGGTGCCAATTTCAATATTGATGAGCACCACAATGCATACATAAATGCAGGAATGTACTCACGCGAGCCCTATTTCAATTTTGTTTTTGTTCAATATTCCAATGCTTTGGTAAACAATCTTAAAAATGAGAAGATCAAGGCGGTTGAATTAGGCTATGGCTTTACCGGAGGTAAACATAAAGTTCATTTGAATGCGTATTATACATTGTGGGAAGACAAATCTATCCTCACCAGGCAGAACATTCAACTGCCGGATAGTCTGCAGCCACATGCGCTCATCCGCGGGCTGGATGCCTTGCACAAAGGTATCGAATGCGAATACACGCTCCAGATGACGCACAATTTGCAGGTAGAACTAAGTTTTTCTATTGCTGACTGGCGTTGGAAAAATGATGTTTTTGCCAGCCTCTATAGCGATAACCAGGAGCTTGTGGACACAATGCTGGTATATGCTAACGGACTTAGGGTTGGCGATGCTCCGCAAACTCAGGCTGCTCTGCAGCTGAGCTATATTCTACCTGGCGATTTTGATGTATCTGCTAACTATATGTATTGTGACAGGTTATATGCCAATTTCGATCCTGCCACCCGAAATATCGCCACTGACCGCGCACAACCTTACCGCATTCCCGCATATGGATTGCTTGATCTTCATCTGGGCTATACGTTTAATCTCGGCGAATTGCCTGTTTATGCCAACCTGAGTTGCTTTAATGTGATGAACAAGGAGAAAATTATGCGTGGCGATGATGGCGCCATGCATGACCTGGATTCTTTCAAAGGTTTCTGGACGCTGGGCCGCACATTTAATATGGCAGTGAAAATAAGTTTCTAAAATCCTTCCTTGTGTTCGACAAAATGGCCATTATTATACTGTAAACGGGGTAAATTAGTACATAATCGGTTCAAATTCCTGGTTGCAGCAGGGAGGCAAGTTTGAAATTTCAAGTCCAAAATCTCAAGCTCATGCTTTTCAGTGTCTTTAAAACCAATGTTTTGTTTTCCCCTTGAAATTTGGTTTTTGAGATTTGGTTTTTGGTTTTTTTTAATGTAAGATTTTTTCTCATTCCCTGTATAACATTCTGTTTATCCTCGCCCTTTGCTGGTTTTCGTATTCTTTAATGTTGATTACCTTAATTCTATAAAAGGGTTTCTAAACCTTTCGATCTTGGTTTAATTTTCGCAATACAAAGATCTTTTCTATATTTACCATTCAAGGCACAAACAAGCTATTATTGGCTCTGCTAAAAAATATTAATATATTTGGAATCTATTTAACCAATATTTTCCCGATTATACTAAGTTTATTTATAGATAGCCATTGCTATATTTATTGAGTCATGATAAAATCTATTCTGCTAAAGTGTATTTTTTGCGCCTTACTTTTGTTTCCTGTTTTTGCAAATAGCCAGGTAAAGTTTGATGTATTACAATTAAAAGTTCCCTCCAAAAATGGGCCTTCAATAGCTGCTTCCTTATCTGCAACTGAAGTATTTGAATATAAGAACATTCAAACTGATCAGAATTGTATTTACCTGAAAACTGGGTTACGCTCTTCGAAAATTGAAAATATTAAAGATTGGATTCTAATAAAAGATACCGTTGAACCTCTCCGGATTGATATTGTATATTCCAAATATCCTGTTCGCAATGGAGTTTACAATGAAATATATCCTTTGTTGTGCAACAGGTTAATTAACCTTTTCCTGATGGATCCAAACCTGAACAAGCAAAGTATTGCATGGAATAAAGTCCTGCAAACCAATTGCATCAGCGATGAACAGGTAAATACACTTTTCCATGGAATCGTAATCTGGTATCATACCAAAAAGAAAGCAAAGCCAATTCTTAAACCTTCCATAAAAAAAGAAATAGCAAGTACCATTGAAGCCGGAAACAATACAATTCCAGCGTCTAAAAAAGCGACAGCCGATCAAACTTCATTAAAAGATATTGAGTATTCAATTAATTACATCAAAAACTCAGTTTCTTTTCCGGATTCTGTAAAAACAGCTTTGGAGAAACAGCCAGTAAATCACCAATTGGAAGCAATGAAACTATATCTGGAAAGCAAAATAGCAAAGGAACCGGACATTAAACTTTCCAATTCGACTAACGAGGAATTAAAGAAGTATAATAAAGCAGTAGATAATTTTTTACTGAACTATGGAGGGACCGAAGATGTGGTGGCAAATGTTTTTTACCGGCATGCCGGCTGGAAGAATATAATTGTCATAAATGACTGGACTGGAAGCATGTATGGATATGGGGCACAGGTGTTAAGATGGCATCTTTTGAACTTTAAGAAATCTGGTATTAAATCACTCACATTGTTTAACGATGGCGACGATAAAATTACAATCAACAAGACAATTGGAGAAACTGGCGGCATCTATTCAGAAAAAGCCGATAATATACTTAAGATTGTAGATCTTTTTAACCTTATAATGCTAAAAGGAGGTGGTGGAGATGGACCGGAAAATGACATTGAAGCCATCTTAAATGCAATGGATAAGTATTCTGACTATTCAGAGATAGTTTTAATTGCTGACAATAATTCATGTGTCAGGGATATTGAACTGGCTGACAGAATTGGCAAACCTGTTAAAATAATTTTATGCGGGTATGATCCGAAAATTGGCGTAAATCCTGATTATGTGTATTTAGCAAAAACGACAGATGGCGGGATCTATACTATGAATGATGATCTTGAAAATATCGAAACCGCAATAGGAGAAAAGGGAGAAATTGTCAAATTTTCGGACAAGCGGTTTAAGCTGAGATCAGTACGATGCATGGATGTAAAGATAATTAAGAGTGAAAGCGAACTATATACTGATTACAAAAAAGCAAACCAGGAAAAGCTGAATGTCAGGCGTCTTGATTTAAACAATCAGAACATCGTTGAAATTCCGAAAGGAATATACAGGATGAAAAATTTGAATTATTTGAATCTGAACAATAACAGCATTGAATTAATATCTCCAAAAATAAACCAATTAAAAAATCTGAAGACACTGAACCTTTCAAACAACGCTGTTACTGAGGTTCCGGTTGAGATAAGCGAGATTTATTATATGGAAAGCATAAACATTTCGCACAATAAGCTATCCACTTTGCCTGCAGCTATTCTTAATATGAAATTTTTATTAACCCTCAATTTATCTCACAATACCATCAATAATGTTTATAAAGATAATAGCTTGCGAAAACTAGAGTGTCTGAATTTATCTGATAACGCAATCAGAGAAATACCAAAATCCTTCGGATTAATGAAAAAATTGAAAATCCTCGATTTATCTAACAACCAGATAGCAGTTATTCCTCCCGATATTATTAATTTAAGCAAGCTTGAAGAATTAAAGTTAGAAAACAACCAATTGACTGAATTACCGAAGCAAATTGGAAAAATGAATAAATTGAAATTATTGAAACTGAACGGAAATAAATTTTCGAAAGACGAGAAAGACAGGATCATAAATTCCCTGCCTGGCACACAGATTATTTTCTGAATCACAGAGAGATAGGCAACAATTTAATGCTTAATCCTGTCGGATTTACGAAAGAAAAGATGCTTTGATTTAGTAATACTGAATGTTGGTTACTCTCCGGCAGCCAAAGCAAGCAGAAGATTTCGCCACTCCAAAGGACTCTCCGAAGGTAAACACAGGTAGCTGAAGCATAAGGTAAAATGTACTACCTTTGAAAGGCGATTTTTATTAATCCGTTGCAGAAATTCAGAAAACACCGGTAACAAGACTTGTATTCTGTTTTCCTACTTTAATTCTCATTTGTCGAAAACTAAGCAATGCGCTTCCTTATCATTCAAACAGCTTCTATCGGCGATGTTATACTTGCAACACCGATCATCGAAAAATTGCACCGATTTTTTCCCGGATCCCAAATCGATTTCCTGTTAAAAGCTGGTAATGAATCACTTTTTAAAGGACATCCTTTTCTTAACAAAATTATTATCTGGGATAAAAAAGAATCTAAATACCGGCAATTTGTTGGAATACTGAAGGAAATAAGGGCAAAGCAGTACGACCGTGTTATAAATGTCCAACGTTTTGGTTCCTCAGGTTTACTCACCAGCTTATCGAATGCTAATTACACCGTTGGTTTTGATAAAAATCCTTTTTCACTGTTTTTTAGTACGCGGATTAAACATTTAATCACTGATAAGACTTCTACACCGCACGAAATCGAACGCAACCTTTCACTTATAGCTGGTTTCACAGATTCGTCAATAGTAAAACCTTGCCTCTACCCTACTTTAGCCGACCAGCAAGCTGTTGAGAACTTTAAAGTAAAGCCATATTTTTGCATTGCTCCGGCATCCCTTTGGTTCACAAAACAATTTCCGGCTGATTTCTGGGCTGATTTTCTATCTAAAGCAAGCGCAAAATTCACAGGATATCTTCTGGGTTCTGCTTCTGACAATGAACTTTGCGAATATATAATTAAGAAATCCGGAAACATCAGGGCTGTAAACCTAACCGGCAAACTTTCACTCCTTCAAACGGCTGTACTAATGCAGGATGCTGTTATGAATTTCGTGAACGATTCTGCTCCTATGCACCTTGCCTCTGCAATGAACTCCCCCGTTTCAGCTATATTTTGCTCAACAATTCCAGCCTTCGGCTTTGGCCCCTTAAGCGATGACTCTGCAATCGTTGAAACAACTACTCCCTTAGCATGTAAACCATGCGGGTTGCACGGTCTTCAAAGCTGTCCGAAAAAACATTTTCGTTGCGCCACAACAATTAAAACGGAACAATTATTGTTAAGATTACCACATGACTAAGCAGGATTTTAACGAAGAAATTGAATGGTCCATACAGATTCTTAAAAGCGGGGGAACCATACTATACCCTACTGATACGATATGGGGAATCGGCTGCGATGCCACTAATCCTAAAGCAGTTCAAAAAGTTTATAACATAAAGCAGCGTTCTGAATCCAAAAGCCTCATTGTTCTTGTTGACTCTTTCGATAAAATTGCTCATTATGTCAAAAAAATACCTGATGTAGCATACGATCTCGTGAAAAATATAAATACCCCCGTTACAATAATATATTCTGGTGCCCGTAACCTCGCTTACAACGTAATTGCAGCAGATGGAACCATTGCCATTCGGGTAGTACGTGATGAGTTTTGTCAGGAACTTATTGGAAGGTTTGGCAAGCCAATCGTTTCTTCGTCAGCAAATGCATCAGGCGATGATACTCCGTTATTCTTTAATAGCATTTCAAAGGGAATAATAAATATTGTTGATTACACTGTTGCGATTGATCACGAAAAAGTGAACAGTACAAAGCCTTCCACGATCATACGTCTTCACGAAAATGGCGAATTCCTGATAATAAGGCCTTGAAAAACTACATGTATTTTGGCGGGATATTTTTGCTGCCTCATAGCATTTTTCTTCCGGATAATCAGAAGCGATAAATTAAACGTTAAAGTTTTGAAGCATTTTCATGAACAAAGGCTAAACAGCCTTGTTATTAATTTGGGATTTAATATTAAGAAGATAATATTCAGAATGGAAGATCGAAAACGATTTAAGCTTAACACTGTTGATAAAGAAACTTTAAGGAAATGGTATCACCTCATGTCGCTTGGCCGCAAACTGGACGAGCGCGCCCCAAACTACCTGAAGCAAGCTTTAGGATGGTCCTACCACGCACCTTATGCAGGTCATGATGCCATTCAACTAGCAATAGGGCAAGTTTTTAATAAAGAAACTGATCATTTATTTCCTTACTACAGGGATATGCTTACCGTAATC
>Ga0268283_1001152_pt1 | contig 13383 bp, 17 predicted proteins | sample saktaG_13_FD_190140 | JGI IMG/M metagenome (GOLD analysis project Ga0268283, IMG submission 190140) | Saline water microbial communities from Sakinaw Lake, British Columbia, Canada - sak_2013_06_06_36m | ecosystem: Environmental > Aquatic > Non-marine Saline and Alkaline > Saline ... | reverse complement strand
GGATCAAGGGCCGCCGCCGGACCAACAAAGGCCAGCAGTGTAATTAGTAGGCAGAACAAACTGGATCGCATCCGATAAGACCTCTTTAGATTAGCCATTTTTTCATTTTGAGCCGCAAAAACGACGCCCATTGTACCATGGAGGACAAGCCAAGGCTTGAACGATAAAGCGCACAGGCTTTTTCACGGGGACTCCAACGGCGGCAGAAGTTTGCGTTGGGTTTGGATCGACATCAATATGCCGAAACCGGCCAGCAAAGTCACCATCGACGTGCCGCCGTAACTAATCAGCGGCAATGGCACACCCACCACTGGCAATATGCCGATGACCATGCCGACGTTGACAAAGACATAGACAAAAAAAGTCACCGTCATTGCCCCGCTCAAAAGTCTGCTGAACTTGTCTTGGGCCTGCACGACAATGTAAAAACAACGCGCCATGATAAACAGATAAATCGCCAGCAATCCCACACAACCCAATAAGCCAAACTCTTCGGCCAGCACGGCGAAAACAAAGTCGGTGGAAGGCTCTGGCAGAAAGTCCAAATGAGACTGGGTGCCATGTAGCCAGCCCTTGCCGTAGATGCCGCCAGAGCCGATGGCGATTTTTGATTGGATGATGTGGTAACCCCGCCCCAATGGATCGGATTCCGGGTTGAGGAACATCAGCACCCGGTCACGCTGGTAGCCGTGCATGAAATGCCAAAGCACGGGCAACAGACTACCGCCAAGCACCATCAGCGCCAAGACATAATTCCAACTCAGACCGGCCAGGAACAGCACCGCCCAGCCCGAGGCAAACACCAATAGGGCTGTGCCCAAATCAGGCTGTTTGGCGATCATCAAGGTGGGGACAACGATCAGCGTGCCTGCCACCAACACATGGCGCAACGCCGGCGGCATGGGCTGTGAGGCAAGAAACCAAGCGATCATCATCGGCATGGTCAGCTTGACCATTTCGGAAGGCTGAAAGCGCACCACTCCCAGATTCAGCCAGCGCGTCGCCCCCAACGAAGTTTCGCCAAAGATGAGCACGGCGGCAAGCAGCAGCACCCCGACCAAATACAGGACAGGACTGTAAAGGCGCAGATGGCGCGGATGAATTTGAGCGATGGCGGTCATGATGGACATTGCCAAACCCAATCGCCCCGCCTGGCGCAAAACCATCTCGATCTTCTGCCCGCCTGCACTGTAAAGGACGACAAAGGCCACGCCGGAAAGCATCAGCAAACCGACCAGCAAGGGCAAGTCCAGATGCAGCCGTTGCGACCATGAATGGCCTGCCTTCGGCCCATACAGGGGGATTTCCTCAAGGATGGGCGCGCCCTTCGTACTCACTCAGTGTCCCTTCAAATAGTATTGGATGACGGCTTTGGCAATGGGTGCCGCAACCGAACCACCATGACCGCCATTTTCGACGACTACGGCAATGGCGATGCGAGGCGCCTCCGCCGGCGCAAAGGCGATGAACCAAGCGTGGTCTTTCAATTGGGCCTTGACTCTCATGTTTTTGTAGCTTTGGCCTTGGCCGACGGAGAAAACCTGCGCCGTGCCGGTTTTGCCGGCAATATGGTAGGTCAGCCCGCCTGCGATACCCTTGGCAGTGCCTCGCGCACTGTGGACGACATCGACCATGGCATCCACCACGGCCCGCCAGTTAGCCGGTGGAATAGGGATGCTCTCGCTTATTCTCAGGGGGAAGGGATCCTCCGTATCGGGCGGTGCTTTCATATGATCCAGCACCCGCGGTTCGACCGCCTTGCCCTTGTTGGCCAAGATGGCGGTTGCCCTAGCCATTTGCAGGGGCGTGGCTTGCACATAACCTTGGCCGATGCCGGCAATGAGGCTTTCCCCTGGAAACCAAGCCGCTTTGCGGTTCTTGAGCTTCCATTCCGTTGAAGGGTAAATCCCGGCTTTTTCCCCGTCCATGTCGATACCGGTTTTTTCGCCAAAACCGAACTTCCTGAGATATTGGTTCATGCGGTCAATCCCCAAACGCAGAGCGAGTTGGTAGAAATACACGTCACAGGACTGGGTGATGGCCAGCCGCAAATCCACGCCCCCGTGCCCCGACTTTTTCCAGTCCCGGTAGCGATGATCACTGCCAGGCAGGCGGAAAAAACCGGGGCAACTCACCCGGCGACCCGCCGTGACCTGACCGTATTCCAAACCAGCCAAGGCCATGAAGGGTTTGACGGTCGATCCTGGCGGGTAAATGCCACGCAGCACACGGTTGTACAATGGCCGGTCAGGCGAGTTTTGCAGAGTTTCGAATTGCGCACGGCTAATGCCCTGCACAAACGGGTTGGGGTCGAAACTAGGATTGCTCGCCATTGCCAAGACATGCCCGGTGGAAGGCTCTATGGCAGCCACTGCCCCCTTAAACTCGCCTAGGGCATCCTGGGCGACCTTTTGCATCCCGATGTCCAAGCTCAGATAAAGGTCGGCGCCTGACTGGGGCCCGGTCTGGCCTAGGACGCTGATGGAGCGTCCCTGCACATTGGTTTCAATCTCCTCATAACCCGCCTTGCCATGCAGGACGTCTTCATAAGCCTTCTCCACCCCGCTTTTGCCGATGTGATAAGTTCCGCTGTAAACAGAAGTGTCCAACTTCTGCAACTCCGCCTCGCTGATGCGCCCGACATAACCCACCACATGGGCGGTCAATTCGCCGTAGGGGTAGGTGCGCAACATTCTCCGTTGAATTTCGACACCCGGAAATTGCGGCATCCTCACTGAAAAAAGGGCCATTTCTCCCTCGCTCAGTTGAATGCGCAGCGGTATCGCCTCGAATCCTTTATGCCGACGCCGCAAGGTATTGAACCGATCAATTTCATCGTCGCTCAAGCTGAGGAGTTTCTTTAATTCCGCCAAGGTCGTTTCAACGTCCGGGACTCGGTCAAGAAAAACTTCCAGGCTGTAGGTTGGAAAATTATTTGCCAGCACCTCGCCATTGCGGTCAATAATCATGCCTCGGGTTGGCGGAAGGGGGGAGATTTTCACACGGTTGTCTTGAGCCAAGGTGGAATAGTGCGAGTGGCCGACCACTTGTAAATAGACCAACCGCACCACCAGGCCCGCTGTGGCAATATTGATGAACAGCACACAGGCAACAACGCGGTTGAGAAACACCTTGTTCTCATGGAACCGGTCTTTTTCATTGAAATCGAGATTCATCATGGCCCGGCATGGAGTTTGACAGTTAAGCCCGGCAATTCAAACCATCAATCCCTTGCATCAAATCTTCAGGCAATATTGTAATACCGACGCACTCGGCGAAGCGTTGTAAAAATGGCTGGCCATACCAAGGCACCCGCCAACGAAGGCGACCAGTGGATTAATTCGGTGGAATGGGCCCCCTTGATGTTCTGCGTCCAAAAAATCAGCAACTGGTTCACTAGCAACAGCAAAAAGACCGGAAGCACCTGCTGGTAAAGCGGGTAGGCCCGCAAGCGAGTGTGCAATTTGACGCACACAAAGGCCACCACGGAATAGGCCAAGGCGTGCTGGCCCAGCATCCTACCCGTGAGGACATCGCTTGACACGCCCACACACCAGGCATGCCCCACACCCACCCGTTCGGGAATGGCGATAGCCCAATAGATCAGAAACAATAACACCCAGTCTGGATTATAAACGAACCACTCCTTAGGCAATGGGAGGATTCGCAGCACCATGGCTACCAATAGGCTCGCCAACACCACCAATTTGGTGGCCACTTTACTTTGCAGCATGGTCTGCGGGACTTCCCTTCGGGGTTGAAGCCTGTCCGGGAACCCGGGGAATCGGGTCCGGCTTGTTCCAGACTAACAATAATTCCCGGTTGCGATCCAACTTCGCTAGAGGGGCGGCACCAAACTTTGCGAACACTTTGCCTTGCCCGGTGTCCGCAACCACCGTCGCCACGGGATAGCCTTGCGGGAACACGCCGCCCATCCCGGAGGTGACCAATAAGTCTCCGGCTTGAATATCGGCGTTGCTGCTCAAATAAGGCAGGCTGAGCTTGTCGATCTGCCCGGTGCCTTGGGCAATCGTCCTAAGGCCATTGCGGTTGACCTGAACGGGAATGGCGTGGTTCGGGTCGGTAATCAGTATGACCTCTGCGCTGTAAGGGGTAACCCGCAACACTTGGCCAACCACACCGTCGGCATCCATCACCGGCTGGCCAGGATATGCCCCGAAACGGCTGCCTTTGTTGACAACCACAACCTGCTCGTAAGGAACCAAGTTGACCGCCAACAATTCGGCAATCATAACCTGTTCGCCGAGCTTGAATGAAGTGTCCAACAACCCCCTAAGACGCAGATTTTCTTGTTCCAAGGCGGAGAACTTTAGCAATTTCACCTTAAGCAGCATTTGCTCCCTGTGCAATACTTCATTCTCATCGAGCAAGCGAGCCTGTGACGAAAAAACCTCACCGAACTTCCTAGCGGCCTGAACCGGCGAGTTGACCAACTGTTGCAAGGGGTGAATTGCGGAAGCAAACAGTTCGCGAAAGGGCGTCAGCAGGGCTTTCTGTTCGCACGCAAGCAGAGCCAGAGAGGCAAACACGCAGACGGCCAGGCCGAAGTTTGGCGACGGGCGCTTGGTGAACAGGGGTTTCATGGCGTGCCCTTCATCGAACAATCCGCAAGGGTTGCTGAATGCAGGTTTATTCGTGGGAGAAGGGGGCCGAACCCTTCTTATCAAAGAATTCCAATGCCTTGCCTCCGCCCCGGACGACGCAAGTCAGCGGATCCTCCGCAATCAATACAGGCAGTCCGGTTTCTTCGGCAATGAGGCGGTCGATGTCCCTAAGCAACGCCCCGCCGCCGGTGAGTATGATGCCCGTTTCGGCCACGTCACCCCCCAACTCCGGAGGGGTTTGCTCCAACGCCAGCTTGACCGCCTGCACAATGCCGGCCAAAGGCTCTTGCAAGGCTTCCAAAATCTCGTTGCTATTCAACACAAAGCTGCGCGGCACACCTTCCGACAGGTTACGCCCCCTGACCTCGATCTCCATGACTTCGCTGCCAGGGTAAGCGGTGCCTATGGTGTGCTTGATCCGCTCCGCCGTTGCCTCGCCAATGAGTGTGCCAAAATTGCGGCGGACATAATTCATGATGGCCTCATCCAAGCGGTCACCGCCGATGCGAACCGAAGCGGAATAAACTATGCCGTTTAAGGAAATCACCGCCACTTCCGAAGTGCCGCCGCCAATATCAATGACCATTGAACCCCGCGCTTCGTCCACCGGCAGGCCGGCACCGATGCCTGCGGCCATGGGCTCCTCAATCAAATAAACCTCGCGGGCGCCGGCGCTTGCCGCCGACTCCTTGATGGCGCGCCGTTCCACTTGGGTTGACCCACAGGGGACGCAGATCAGGACTTTGGGACTGGGCTTGAACAAACTGGATTCGCTCTTGTGTACCTTTTGGATGAAGTATTTGAGCATTTGCTCAGTGACCGTGAAATCGGCGATGACACCATCCTTCAGCGGGCGGACGGCAGTGATATTGCCAGGCGTCCTGCCGAGCATGGATTTCGCCGCCGTGCCGACAGCGGCGACGACCCTTGTGCCCCTAGCCCTATCCTCGCGGATGGCCACCACGGAGGGCTCGTTTAAAACAATGCCTTGTCCGCGGATGTAGATCAGCGTGTTGGCTGTGCCCAGATCGATGGACATATCATTGGAAAAAAACCCGCGGAGACGTTTGAACATGTGTCGAATTCCGTGAAAATTGTTTTAATTTAACAAGTGGGTGGGGGTTTGGGCAAGATGGGTTATGATATTTCTACATTTCAACGAACATATGGGGAAGATAAATGTCCTTAAGCACCGCAGAGGTCAACAAAATTGCATGGCTCGGACGCATCGCCATCGACGCTGACAAAATCGAGGCTTACGCACGCGATTTGTCTGGAATTCTCGACTTCGTCGAGCAAATGAGCGTATTGGACACCCGCGCCGTCGCGCCCATGGCCCACCCCATGGACCAAGCCCAGCGATTGCGCCTGGACCTTGTCACCGAGGCTGACCAGCGCGAATTGTTCCAAGCCAACTCGCCCTCGGTTGAAGCGGGCTTGTTTCTGGTGCCAAAAGTCATCGAATGAACAACACGAAACCCATGCTTGAGACGAAAGAAGATGCATAATAAAACCATCGCAGAACTTGCCCAAGGGCTGCACCAGAAGCAATTTAGCAGCCTTGAGTTAACCACCCATTTTCTGCAACGAATACAAGGGCACAACAAACGACTCAATGCTTTCGTAACCATTACCGAAGAATTGGCGCTGGCGCAGGCCAAGGGGGCCGATGACCGCCTTGCGTCCGGGCAGTCTAACACATTGACGGGCATCCCCATCGCGCAGAAGGACATTTTCTGCACTCAGGGTGTGCGCACCAGTTGCGGCTCGAAAATGCTGGACAACTTCATCGCACCTTATAACGCCACCGTCGTCGAACGCTTCAACCAAGCCGGCGCGGTGATGTTGGGTAAGCTTAACATGGACGAGTTCGCCATGGGTTCTTCCAATGAAACAAGCTATTACGGCCCAGTGAAAAATCCTTGGGATGTGGGAACCGTTCCCGGCGGTTCCTCCGGTGGTTCGGCTGCCGCCGTCGCTTCACGGATTGCGCCGGGGGCGACCGGCACCGACACCGGGGGTTCCATCCGCCAACCCGCCGCTTTTTGTGGCATAACGGGCTTAAAACCCACTTATGGACTGGTTTCGCGCTGGGGAATGATCGCCTTTGCCTCCAGCCTCGACCAAGGCGGCCCGATGGCCCGCACCGCCGAGGACTGTGCGCTGATGCTGCAAACCATGGCCGGCTTCGATGAAAAGGACTCGACCAGCGTCAACCGTCCGGTTGCCGATTTTTCCGCGACGCTGAACGATAGCTTGGAAGGCTTGCGCATCGGCCTTCCGAAAGAATTCTTTGGCGAAGGCCTGGACCCGGAAATTGCCAAACTCATCCATGAGGCGGTCGCCGAGTATGAAAAATTGGGCGCGACCGTAAAAGAAGTCTCACTGCCCAATATGAATCTGTCCGGCCCGGCCTATTATGTCGTCGCCCCGGCTGAATGTTCCTCCAACCTGGCCCGTTTCGATGGGGTCCGCTACGGACATCGCTGCGAAAATCCGAAGGATTTGGCTGACCTTTACACCCGCTCCAGAGGCGAAGGTTTTGGTGCGGAAGTCAAACGGCGCATCCTGATCGGCACTTATGTGCTGTCCGCCGGGTATTACGATGCGTATTATCTGAAAGCGCAGAAAATCCGCCGCCTGATTAGCGAAGACTTCAAACAAGCCTTTCAAGAAGTCGATGTCATCATGGGTCCGACCTCCCCTTCCGTGGCATTCCGCTTCGGTGAAAAAAGTGCCGACCCGATCAGTATGTATTTATCGGACATTTACACCATCGCCGTGAACTTGGCCGGCCTCCCCGGCATGTCCCTGCCGGTCGGCTTCTCCAAAAATCTTCCTGTCGGAATGCAGATTATCGGCGATTATTTCTCTGAAAGCCGTTTGTTGAATGTAGCCCATCAGTATCAGCAGGTGACGGGGTGGCATGACAAGGCTCCTGCGGAGTTTTGAAATGAAAAAAACCGTATGGTTAAGTTTCGATTTAGCGGTCGGGGGCGATTATGAAAATCTATACGCTTGGCTGGATGACCATGAAGCCAAAGAATGTGGCGATGGACTGGCTATGATCGAATTCGATGCCGGCGATGATTTTCACGACGCGCTGAAAGAAGATTTGACTAAGCAGGTCAACTTCTCGAAAAAAGATAGGGTCTATGCCGTTTGGCGGGAAGCAGACAAAACCAAGGGCCGCTTTTTGGTTGGCAAACGCAAATTTGCGCCGTGGGAGGGATATGGCACACGAAACCAAGCCGAAGATGTTGAAGTTTGTTGATTTAAAGTGGAAGAAATTACCTTGTGAATGCTTTGCAAAGTGATGGTTTAAGTGAAAGCTGGACATGAACGGCAAACAGGCTATCAAAGCATTGGAAAAACTTGGGTTTAGGATCATACGCATCAATGGTAGCCACCATATGCTGACCGATGGAACCCGCAGAGTGAACGACCCCAGCAATTTTCATTATGGTTCCATTGCCGTCATTCCGGCATGGATGCCGGAATCCAGTGCCATGGACGGTAACTTGTCGGTTGCGTAAGTGTTTGAAAAAGGGTTGGTAGCGAACCCTAGTTTCACATCCTTGTGACTGGATTCCGGCATCCGTGCCGGAATGACGGGTTGTGTATCAGCACTTTGGCTCATAATGGGAATTGCAGGATCGTCCCCGTGCATGGCGCGTAGGATTTAGAACCGGGTACACTAAAAAGCATCGAGAAACAGGCAGGAATCAATTTAACATGAGAATAGCTTATCCCGTCTTTTATGAAGCCCAACCAGAGGGTGGCTTCACGGTGACTTTTCCAGATTTTCCCGAAGCGATTACCGAAGGTGACACCATCGAACAAGCACGTTTCAACGCTGACGAATGCCTGTCTTTAGTATTGGATGTTCGCATGGAGCTAGAAGATTCCATACCGTTTCCTTTGCCGTCAGAAGAAGTGGAAGTTGTGGAACCAGACGTAGCTACTCAAGCGGCTTTATTGGTTCATTTAACAAGAGAATCCGAGCATAAATCATTAAGCGAACTGGCCCATGCATTAGGTTCGTCTTGGCCTGCCGTGAAAAGGCTGGAAAACCCTCGCCATTCGCCAACTATCAAGCAATTGGAACGGGCGGCAGCGGTGCTTGGGAAAAGGCTAGTGCTGTCTTTCGATAGTTAAAATACGGCAATCACTAGTCATGCAAGACTCAGACAAACAAAATACGAGTATATTCTATAAAATTATTTCTAGTTCACTATTTGCGACTATTATTAGTATAATTTCGATCCTACTCGCATTTTATTTTTATTTTAATTCAATTACTCATCGAGAGCTTGTCTGCCTAGTACATCAAGCAAAAGTTATCATAGTTAAGACTGGTCAATCGTCACACCTCTCTGTATTGTTTGATGGAAGGGGTAGTTGAGGGGCAGCATAAAATAAAAAATATTATCAAAACTTACTTTAAAGATGAAGTATATGATTATGGAAGAAATAATCGCATTATCTTAGTGTTGACTATATCAGGTATTTGTTTAGGTGTTTATTTATTTATGGAAAAATCTTATTTCATATATAAAATAAAATCAAAACAACCAGAAGCAAGGTTTGACTTAATATTTTATTTAATGTATTATTTAAGGCCAATAGTTTTAATATGTTCGTCTATTTTTATTTGGTTTATATCTTATCAGCTTGTGCCTCCGTTTGGATTTTAATTTAACTATACTAACGCATGAGTAGTTTAGGCATTAATAATTAAAATAATAAAATGAAAGATTATCGTCATAGAGTTAAACCTATAATTAATGATAAGTTTTTTTCTGGTTCCCACGCTCCCGTGATCGCCGTTATACACAAGTGTAAGATGCCCGTCATTCCGGCATGGACTGCCGGAATCCAGTCACAAGGATGTGAACCTAGGGGCTGGCAACTTACCTGAATCAAGCACTTGTGCAAGCGGCAAGTTACCGTCCATGGCTCTGGATTCCGGCAGTCCATGCCGGAATGACGGCGTTTTTGGGTCGGCGGGACTTGTGTATAACGATGAGCGCTCCAGCGTGGGAACTGGTTTTACCCCGATCCATCGGGTATTGTGACCTTGTAGCACCGGCGTCTGCACTCCCCACGCTGGATTGCTCGCCGTTATACACAAGTGTACGAATGCCGACATATTGCAACCCGGAGGGTTGCCAGCTATTAGCCGGGGGTTGAGCGCCAGCGACACCCCCGGTTGAGATCGGATACCACATTCGACCCCGGAGGGGTCGCAGCAATAGGGCCAAGAACCTAGGCGCACTTCCATGCTGCCAATGTCCCAGGTTCAGACTGGTGGTATCCTAGGCCACGCAGGAAAGACTGCGACACCTCTAGGGTCGATATATTATTCGGTTTGCCAGCCGGGGGTGTCGCTTCGCTCAACCCTTAGGCTTTTGGCTTTTACCCCTTCGGGGTTACGCAGCTCCCGCGACAACTTGTATATAACAATAAACGATGAAGTGTGGGAACGAAGCAATTACTATTAGATGTTGAAAACGCTGTAGCTGTATGATCGACTCTCGCCTACTAACCGCCGACCAACTGGGCATCCGCCTTGAAGTGGTGAATGGCCTTTCCATCTGGGAAGCGCAACCGCTATACAAGCATCAAAAGGCGGTGGAGCGGATTGCGCAGTCGATCCGCCAAGTGGATGAAAACTTTGCCTGTGTCCATGCGATGAATGTTTATGTGCAATTTCCCAATGGACTGAAACGCCCCGATATTTCGATATTCTGTCGGGAACCGACGGAAGCGGAGCAGGAAAGCGCATTGACCTTGATTCCCGAAGCAGTAGTTGAGGTTGTCAGCAAAGGTTACGAAGCCAAGGACTTGGAAATTGCCCCGCCATTTTATTTGTCGCAGGGTGTCAAAGATATTTTGATATTCGACCCGGCCACCCTGCTGGTGCTGCATGTCAGACATGGTAGGGCGACGCGGATGATTTCCCCAGTGGAAATTGCTTTACAATGTGGTTGCGTTGTTACTATTTAACACTATGAGCCTCGCACTTAAAATCCCCAAGCCAAACCCCTTCGATGAACTTATGGCATTGCCAGAAAACCTCGTCGGCGAGATCATTGGCGGACAGCTATACACCCAACCCCGTCCGGCAGGGCCGCATAATAACGCGGAAACCTGCTTGGGTTCGGCACTCAACCCGCCATTCCAACAAGGCAAGGGCGGGCCGGGTGGATGGTGGATTCAGGTGGAACCGGAGGTTCATTTTGTCCGTGACACTGAAATTGCCGTGCCTGACTTGGGTGGATGGCGACGTGAACGTATGCCGAATCTGCCACGCGACCATCGTTATGAAATAGTCCCCGATTGGGTATGCGAGATTCTCTCGCCGGGTACGGCAAAAAAGGATCGAAGTTTGAAACTGCCCTTATACGCTCGTTTTGGCGTGGCCCATGTTTGGCTGGTCGATCCGTTGGAGCGAACCTTGGAAGCGTTTGCTTTGCAAAATAAGCAGTGGATGCTTGTCGGTGTATTGAAAGACGACGATTTAGTGAGTTTTCCGCCCTTTGAAGCGGTGGCATTCTCTTTGGCGGATTTGTGGAGTTAACGATGAACATGCAAACTTACCGTGAAGACTTTCATGCTTGGGCCTATCAAAACGCCCAACTCCTGCGTGAAGGCCGGTTTGAAGAAATTGACATTGAAAATATCGCCGAGGAGTTGGAAGACATGGGTTCCAGCAAAGCGCGTGAATTGGAAAGCCGATTAGGGGTGTTGCTGGCCCACTTGTTGAAATGGGTTTATCAACCAGAAAGGCGCAGCAATAGTTGGCGAGCAACTATCCGAGAACAACGTAGACGCATTGCCCGACTAATCAAGAAAAATCCAAGCCTGAAAAGTGTGTTAGATGAAGCTTTTCTCGATGGATTCGGCGATGCTCGTTTAATAGCCATGCGGGAAACAGGAATCAACGACGAGGTTTTTCCTTTGATTAGCCCTTTCACGATAGAAAACACTTTAAACGACGATTATTGGCCTGAATAAACTTTAAACAATTAGGTATGAATACTATGCAATGGGAAACCGTCATCGGGCTTGAAGTTCATGCCCAACTCGCCACCAAATCCAAAATCTTCTCCGCTGCGGCAACCGCCTACGGAGCCGAACCCAACACGCAAGCTTGCGCGATAGACTTGGGGCTACCCGGTGTCTTGCCGGTGCTGAATGCCGAAGCCGTGCGCATGGCGGTCAAATTCGGGCTGGCCATCAACGCGCATATCGCGTCCAAATCCGTGTTTGCGCGCAAGAACTACTTTTATCCCGACTTGCCCAAGGGCTATCAAATCAGCCAGTATGACTTGCCGGTCGTCGGCAACGGTCAGTTGGACATTTTAGTTGATGGGGATGTAAAAACCGTTGGTATCACCCGCGCCCATTTGGAAGAAGACGCCGGCAAGTCGCTGCATGAGGACTTCCACGGGCTTACCGGCATCGACTTGAACCGGGCCGGCACGCCGTTGTTGGAAATCGTCTCCGAGCCGGACATGCGCTCGGCCAAGGAAGCCGTGGCCTATCTGAAAAAACTCCATTCTTTGGTGCGCTACTTGGAAATCTGTGACGGCAACATGCAGGAAGGCTCTTTCCGTTGCGACGCCAATGTGTCGGTGCGGCCCGTGGGTCAAAAAGAATTTGGCACCCGCGCCGAAATCAAGAACATTAATTCCTTCCGCTTCGTGGAAAAGGCCATCAATTTTGAAGTGGATCGGCAGATCGACCTGATCCAAAGTGGCGGCAAGGTCAAGCAGGAAACCCGGCTGTACGATTCGGTGAAGGACGAAACCCGCTCCATGCGCAGCAAGGAAGAGGCCAACGATTACCGCTACTTCCCCGACCCAGACCTATTGCCACTGGAAATCACGGACGACTTTACCACCGAAGTGCGCAAAACCCTGCCAGAATTGCCCGATGCCAAGCGTGACCGCTTCAAAGACCAATATGGCCTAGGCGATTACGACGCGACGGTGCTGACCGCCACCCGCGAACTGGCCGATTATTTCGAGGCAGTTACGGCGGAAGCGGGCGGGGACGCCAAGCTCAGCGTCAATTGGGTCATGGGTGATTTATCCGGGGCGCTCAACAAGGCCGGGTTGGAGATCGACCAAAGCCCGGTTGAAGCCTTGCGTCTGGCTGGCCTGATCCGCCGCATTAGCGACGAAACCATTTCGGGTAAAATCGCCAAACAAGTGTTCGAGGCACTCTGGGAAACGAAAGACACCGCCGACGAAATCATCGAAAAACAGGGTCTCAAGCAAATCACCGATACCGGGGCCATTGAAGCCATCATCGACCAGATTATTGCCAACAATCCCGAGCAACTGGCGCAATACCGCTCCGGCAAAGACAAGCTATTCGGCTTTTTTGTCGGCCAAGCGATGAAAGCAACAGCCGGCAAAGCCAATCCGCAACAGTTGAATGATTTGTTGAAGGCCAAGTTGAACGGTTAATCCCAATGTTGGAATGTGAGACCTGACCTAAGGAGACAGTGTGATCTGTTCCTATCTAACATTGAAAAGGTTCCACTATGATGCGTAGCACTTCTGTATTGGTTCAAGGTATGGTCTTATTTCTTAAGATTCATCCTATCATCTTCCTTCTCGTCCTTGGGATGACGCAGACTGCAAGCGCGAGTACTTGCATATATGATGAATTCAACGGTAACTCACTTGATCTGGTAAAATGGGACGTGTTCAAAGGTCATCCCGCCGTCAGTGGCGGCAACCTG
>Ga0268283_1001150_pt1 | contig 13407 bp, 11 predicted proteins | sample saktaG_13_FD_190140 | JGI IMG/M metagenome (GOLD analysis project Ga0268283, IMG submission 190140) | Saline water microbial communities from Sakinaw Lake, British Columbia, Canada - sak_2013_06_06_36m | ecosystem: Environmental > Aquatic > Non-marine Saline and Alkaline > Saline ... | reverse complement strand
TGGGGAAGACGATGCGGAAAAGATTGCAAGGGCCTTGAGCACAGAAACACCCCCACGGGCGTGGGGAAGACTGTTACTAAGGTTACAGGATGCTTTTACCTTAGGAAACACCCCCACGGGCGTGGGGAAGACAGTCCACTATCACAATTCTACCAGAAAGAACTAGAAACACCCCCACGGGCGTGGGGAAGACGACAGGTCGAGCCACCGACCTATGATCCGACCGGAAACACCCCCACGGGCGTGGGGAAGACGCTAGTAAAATAAACATCGCCCGACATCTGACAGAAACACCCCCACGGGCGTGGGGAAGACATGGAATGGTGGGATCTTTACCGTCCACGATTAGAAACACCCCCACGGGCGTGGGGAAGACGAGAAGTACGGAGTTTTATGAAAACTGTTGACAGAAACACCCCCACGGGCGTGGGGAAGACGGGGCGGACATCTCAAAATCAAATGCACCATTAGAAACACCCCCACGGGCGTGGGGAAGACCGATCCCAATCGGATCGACACCATTGTCAGTTAGAAACACCCCCACGGGCGTGGGGAAGACACTTTATCAAATCAACACTTTACAACAGTTGTACCTCTGATTCCAAACTTTTCTCTATCACCAGTTTTAGGCCAGACAGCTCGATAAGGTCTCTTTTTGTATCGCCAATACCATAAATCTCATAAAAAGGAGCCTTGGAGATACGCCGAAAGATCATGAGACCACTACTTGGTGGACAATACTGATGAAGGTATTCTACTACTTTCTGTGCCACTGCGTCTTTTACACCCGAGACAAATATGCTGGGTCGTGGCTCGACAAACCATAGTCTCATTCGCCCTCGTACGGCTGGCGGGAGATCGTTGGCAATCACGACCAGCATAGAAACGCCTCCATTAGTGCAGGAAGAACCATCAAGGGGAACAAATTTTTATCCTACCAAAAGTTCCTCAATATCCGATCCAATCTTCGCGAGTAAATCCATTTCAAGCACCCTTTTACGAAAGGTAGAGGATACTTTATGTTTGTTGTAACTACCTGCCATCGACAATGTTAAAGAAAAAGCCAAATCAATGGTGAGTTCTTCTTTGTATAAATCTGCTAAATCATAAATAAATGGTAATGGTGAACCAGAATGAATAAAGCCAATGTGCGGCGAATAACCCATTGCATGAACGGCCGAACTTAGAATACCATAAAGTGCTGCGTTCGCAGAGGTCAGAATTTGATTGGTTAAATCGCTCATTTCGAACTTACCCTGAGTATAGACACGTCCCTTCCAGCCCACTTTATATTGCTGTGCCTTTTGTTCGTAAAGTTCACGCATTCGATAACCTTCCATCCCCATCATTTCTGCCAGGGATTTGCCCGCCAAGTCCGATTTAGGAAAACGCCGGGCAAAAAAACGCCGTGCAACCTCGATCGACTTTTTCTTATCGGCCGCCAAAGTCATCTGTTTCCTAAAATTATGAGTATTCGCGGTGGGTGTAATACCTGCTGCATAGAACAACAGACTGTCCTCGCCTACCCAACAGATCGAACAATTTGCCGCCGCCATTACTTTGACGGCTTCATGTGTGATACTGGTCCCTGGCCCTAATAAGATACAGTGGATTGTCGCAATCGGCAATCTAATGACATGACCGTCACTGTTGATCCATTTTACTGAACTGTCATCTATTTCTAAACGCCCCCGTTCAAGATACACAAACGGATACCTGTCCTTGACCAGCGGCAAAGTATCCCTCGTAACTTTAATGATCAGGCGAACAATATCACTGCCTTCTTCTGCCATAAGACCTCCAACCCCTCACGATGGTGAAGGGGAGAGAAAGAAACCAGATTGTGAAAGAGCAAGGCATTAAACACTTATTACAGTAACACGCCTATCCCGATACACTTTGCGCTCACCAAATTGCACTGGCACATCCGTCAAGGTTAAAACCTCATCGCCTTCTTCATGTGCGCCATCCACAACGCGAAAATCCGCCAACAAATGCTTTTCTGTTGCAATTTTTACCGCTTCTAACTCTGCTGTCACCTCACTGTCGAAAGTGCCTCGATACACCAAATCAGTTGGTATGCACGACCTACGCCCCAAACACAAGTCCCACACGGGATATTGTAATTTTTCGGCAAATATTTCGGCCTTCTCGCTTGGCACCTCCAAAATCACCGCGAAAAAAGCATCTTGTAGGTAGTATCGATAGGTTATTTTTGTACCCCCACCCACTGCCTTTTTACCTTCACTGGTTTTTGGGATAAGCAAGGTTTCCCACGGGTCCTTATCGTCATAACCGCTGCCGATCATGTGAAAATCACACAATAGCGGCTCATGATTGCGTTTAACCGTTTCCTCCTTCGCATTTTTGCGGCTGCGCACGAATGAAATGACCCATTGTTTCAGTGGGGCAAATTCGGACAACAACTCTCTCTGTTTTCCACCGGCCCCCAAGGCACAGCAAACTAACCCTAAAATGCCCGAACGCGTCGGGAAATTCAGTGTGTCACGCCGCCCGAATTTGGAATCGTGCCCCCACGATTGCAGTGGAGCTTGCAACCACAGCAATAGGTGACGGGTCATTATGCAACCCCAACGTGTTCTTTTAACGCGGCGACCAAATCATCAATAGAGAAATCTTCATTTTCTCCAAAGGTGTATTCCGCTTGCTTGCCAAACAGCGAACCATGCAACTTTTCTTTCCTGCTTAAATAACCGGTTAACGTTTGAATGCTGGGCTGCAAAAAACCACCCTCTTTCGCTTTTACTGCGGTTTCAAAAGGTACCTGTAACCGCTGTCCCTTACGCACAAACACCTTCGCAAAATCCCACGAGGAAGCCCCTGACATCGTTGTTTGTCGCGCACCAGGCACAGCCAGGAAAAGAGCCTTAGTGAAGACCTCAATGGCATCTGGCAAACCTTGTCCTGCCAAAGAATCGTAAAGTTGCCCTAAATTTAAACTGATATAGCGGTAATATGTGGCTGAATTAAATTCTAAACTTCCCATATGTCCTGCACCTTGTTCCGTTTGCAAGTCATCTACAGCGGTGAAGAATTCCACCTCACTACTCACCTTATGCGTTGAGATAGCGTGCGCGAAGGAGCAAGCCGCTTCCACATTGAGCTCGGCGGCCTGGGCAACCATTCGACCAAAAAGCACAATATCCAATGCATCCACGGCTTCGGAAATATTACCAATCAAAGCCGCCATTTCTTTCGCCTGTTTCTTCGGGTCTTTCTGAGTAATAACCTTGTCTGGATTGAAACCCTCTTTTAAGAACGCATCGGCAAGGATATCGATTTCTTTTGGACTTAAGAACAGCAAGGTGTCTGATTTATCGTGCGTCTCTTCCTCTATCATTTCTTCCACTGCATCGGTATCTTTTGCCTTTTTTGATTTCTTGGGCTTTTCCGTCTCTTTCTTCTTGATAAAAATCTGTTCGATCTTATCGCCGCACGCCTTTGCATGTTCCTCATCTGCTCCTTTGGCACGACATACCTTGGCAACCATTTCTGAGATTAATTTTGTTCTCGCGCCGTGAATGATACCTAGGTCGTGCATCGCCAATCGGACTTGCCGCTTCCAGCATTGCGAACTCACACGAGCACGAGTGGTATCACCCACAACGGCACTTTTTGGGCTACCCACGTCATCCCTATTCAAGCAAGTCACGGGAAAAGATTGCAGAATGTGAAACTCAATAATCTGACCTATAAACTTATTTGCAGTCATTTTAAAATCCTTCAAGTTAAACGCAACGAGTACCGGTGAAAACCGGTGGTTTTGAAATTTTCACTGAAAGTCAATGGCACGCAGAACTTCTCTTGGACAAATCTAACGTAAGCCGTTTTCTTCTCCATAACCCAAGTTACCACCTATTTCCTCATTCCACCAGTGATTGGTAGAATGACGACTGGGTTGAGTCATAGTTACATAGGTACAATCTGTAAAAGACCACAGCCAAACGCTCGCCCTCTTCCTATGCCATTTCGGAAACTACGTTTGAATGTTTCTTTGTCCGTGACAGTCAACCGCCCGAAGAGATGCGCCTGCCCTTGTGTGATGCTTTGTCCGCTCTTTTCAAACTGTTTTACCTGAATATCTCTGACCTCCAAATGTTCAGGACTGACGTTAAAACCCCATTGTGGGGACCTTTCTATAAACCATGTCGCAATATCTTCGCGTTTTCGTATCGCGATAATTTTTCCGCTGATTTTCTCACCTGTGTCACTGCGTTCAAGTCTTTCACGTTTAGTGGGATTCACGACAACTTCAAAACGGTAGTTCTCATGACACAAAAAACTGTCTGCGATCCTCTTGATCGACAGCTCCCCATGTTCTGGAAGATTTGGTTGCCGATTCGACAGGATCAGAATGATCCGCCTGTGAAAATCGCCGCCTTTATCAGCGTATAGAATTCCGCTGGGGATGCTTTTTTGTTTATCTTCGGTGCTACGAACATCCTCAAAAAGTTTATAAATAGCGATATGTAACGAATAAGCGTCGGTGATTTTTAAGGCTTTCACATCAGCACGACTTAAATGTAACGCACTGGCAATCATACATTTGCCTCATCAATAGAATAATGGCGGTAAAAGTTTTGTGCCCATTTCGATTTCGCCCGTTGGCCATTGATGTGAAACCAATACAAATCTTGTAACAATGCGGAATAATCGAGTGGAATCCCTGTTTTCGAGTTGATCAAGCTGAACAATGGACGCAACACCCGACAAGCCTCTTCCACTGAATCACAAGCCAATAGACGCCGCAATTTTGCTTTGGCTTGTTCGTTCTCTTTACCGTCCCCATAACAACGGGCAATTGCTTCACCGATCTGCACGGTACCATTGCGTTCTGCTTTTGCCTTTGCCAGAGCAGAGGCAATCGTGGCGTAAGGTAAACGCTCCTGGTTTTTGTCAATATCAATAAACCGTGCTAAATACTCCCAACTTTGATATTCAGTCGCTGGATTATCAGCACGTTTTAACGCGGCAGCAGCAGCATTGTTATTTTGAATCAGCCCAATAATGAATGTAACGAACTGTTCACTTTTGTTCGGTGTCATGTCTTATCCCCTTGTTGTTTTTAAATACTTTCCAAAATTCGGTAAATTCTCTGCCCAAGCGTTTAGTTGTCGCGCAGTATCGTTAGAACAATAGGTGTTATAAGCAGTGCTGGCGAACTGAGCAAAATCTTTGCGTAATGTCTTGGTTTGATCTTCGCCTGCACCGCAGGCTTCGACTAAATCTTGGAATTTGCGCTCAGACAATTGCCAAAACAGGTTGCTTGCCGTAGCTGCTTGTTTTTTCCCTTCTGCTTTTTGGTCTTTAAAATAACCCATCGTTGCACCGTAAACAATCTTCGCAAGTTGATCGAGTTCTGCCATTTCCAGTTTTAGGGCGTTATACCAATGCTCGCCTAAATAATCGCTGTTCATAAAAGTAACAGATTCCACAAAATCATCTGTACCTGAAACGTATTGTTCACCAGCATTACTGCTTACTCGTAATCCACCTGACCATAAACCAAATTTCTGCACAACTTTTCGAGCACGTAGCAAGCCCTGTCTGACATAGTGACATTCAAAACCGCCACTATTGGCCTCCATAAAACCCAACAACGCAGTTAAAAACCGCCACGGTCTACGTTCTACGTCTACCCACAAAACCTTGGCGTCTTTCGTGGCAGCATTTATGGCTACGCTAGGATCAATCATTCCAACCTTATAGTCGAGATGCGTAATACCTTCGGAATAATGCAAACCATTGTCATTCAATAGACAAAACCGTGATAAAGGTATTAACCGACCCATGAGGCTATTTTGTAACATTTGTGCCGTTTCGCATTGTTCGCCCTTTGGCATATTTTCCCATGGTGCGACTCCTAGGCCCTGGGTATAGGGTAAATTCCCGATTTGTTCCTGTGTGAAAAGATTTAGCCACAATGTTTCTAACAGTGACTCTCCCTGTAAAAAATTATGTAGAAACCCCATGAAACCCAGTGACGCACCCGCTTTTCCTGTAGACGCCTTTTCTTTGGCATTCGATTTTCCAGTATAACCTGCTGATAAGACAATCGCGTTATCGGTTTTTTTGCCTCCTAAAGCAAAGCCCATTAACTGCACTATTAACAACGCTTTATCTGCATCATGTAAGATTATTTCAATCTGTAATGCGTTCAGAATTGTTGTGTTACCAGTGGCTATTTCTGGTAACACTGCTCCAATGCTTTGCGTCTTGGCTTCCGAAATTGCGGGTATCTGTAAAAATGGCTTTGCACCATACAAATAAAAACTATCATGCCATTTTTCCAGATATGTTAAGCAGTTTTTCGCCAGGCCTTCCGACCCTAACGTTTCCCAAACCTCATTGTCCTTGGGTGTGTCAGCAGCTTGCGCAATAGCAAGAAGCAGTTTAGTGAGAGCAATTTTCTGTATCGGATTGCCACCTAAAGCACGGTAGCAGGGTTCACTGAAAATCTGCTTCAAACTCACCCGCCCAACATCGGCAATGGGTATCCAAGGTTCAACGACAAGGTTAAAATGATTTTCTACTGTCATATCTTCGCTCCTATTTTTTCTGCGTAATAACCTAACTGGTTGTTATAACTTAATCGATATTTTTCGGACGCCGCACCACCTGCCAAGCTTTTCATCTCATCATCTTGATTCACAATGGCCACACGCAACAGGCTTTTGCCAAAAGTAGGAGTAGGATTACCTAGATAAATATATTCTTGTAACCAGTCCAATTCCTTGATGGATACGGATTGTGGGGCAAGATAATCAGCAACCTGCACAGTATTTTTTAGTATCATTGCTGCTAATGTACGCCAGCGTTTTTTGTCTTCGGATTTAATGCTGCGCGGTAACGCGATTTTCTCATTGTTGAGGAGAATGATTTCGGTACCTGTTCTATCAGTATTATGCCGATAACTACGCAGGAGAAGAACTTGTACAGTGTCCTGTTCGCCGTAACGGGTACTCGCGGTTTCAGGTAAAGTCTTCCCTGCCTTTGATAAGCCAAATAATGCCATCTGATTTAATTCACTACGTTTTTTCTCCAATTCAGACTTATAACGCCGCATCTTGCCAACTTCCTCATGAAAAGAATAAGTGGCTTCGATCAGATCACGAATTTGATTAGGTAAATCCACCATTTTTAATTCATACCAAACTTTCAAACTGCGACATAAAACATAAGGGCTGTAAACTTTCGCGCTATTACCGAATAAATCAGTATTTTCTATCGCTGCATTTAATTCTGGCACTAACAACCACGCTTCATTCTTTGCTGATTTATTTCTATTAGGGTTTTCATGTCGCCATAATCGTCCCAATCTTTGCAAGAGCATATCGGTAGGCGCAAAACGGGAGATGAGAAAGTCAGCATCAATGTCTAGTGATTGCTCTAACACTTGCGTCCCTATCAGAATCCGTCCTTTGGCTTGTCGTGCCTCCGCGTTGTCTTTTCCATACAATTCGATCCAATAACTTTCCTTATTCGCTCTATCCGTTTTTAGAAAACGCGAATGTAATAAACCGCACTCAATGTTCATGCTACTTGCGCGAGTGTTGAGTATTCGAAATCTTCCTTGTGCCTCCGCAACCGTGTTTTCAATCCACAAGACTTGTTGCCCTTGTTCTGCGCATCGTAAGGCTTCCTCTATCGCTTCGTCATCTTCTTGGCAGAAAAAGATGGCGACGCTGTGATTGTCTAAAGGTGCGACAGTAACTTCTTGTAATTCGGCTTTGTGAGGTTTGGCAGAAATCAGCGGGTAGGCTTGTGCATGAACCGATTGAGCCAATAATTTTTCCCTTCGCTCTTGCGTTAGCGTTGCACTGAGAATAATGACAGTGCAATATAGCTCGCTCAATTGTTTCACCAATTCATCCAAGAGGGTGCCTGTGTAGGCATCATAACTATGTACTTCATCCAGAATAACTACCTTTCCTGCTAGTCCGAAAGTCCGAACAAAACCATGTTTCACATTCATTACTGCCATTAAGGCTTGATCAATGGTACCGACTGCAAACGGTGCAAGAATTCCGCGTTTACTACCAACAAACCATGAGCCATTTGGATTGCCTTCAACACCCAACTCGGTTTCTTTTAACCAGGCATTACCATGTAACAACAGCGACTTTTGATGCAAACTATCGTCGGCAAGAATTCTGTCCAAGAATCGATTCACCCGATTGTGGATTTTGTCAGAGGTAAGTTGGGTGGGCAGGGCAAAATAAATACCCGTGGCCTGTCCGTCACTCATTGCTTTATAGGCGGCATAAAGAGCAGCTTCCGTTTTACCAAGTCCCATGGGGGCTTCTAAGATATAGATTCCGGCCCGTGTAGCCTGTTCAAACAGTTTTTGTTGACTTTCGTGTGGATCAAAATTGAAAACATCAAAAAAACTTAAATCGGTGTTCTTCAGTGTGGGGCGAATGAATCCTGCCTTGTCCAACGCCTGGTGAATTAATGAGGAGTCTGCATGAATCGCTGGATCATCGAATAAAGAGGATGATCCTATCCAATCTGAAACACTGGTTAGTCCCGCCAAAACACGAGCGTGCTCTGTAGTTTTGACAGTAGGAAAATCACACTTCAATAGGTCATTTTTAAGCCTACTAACCAATTCTTTACGACGTTGTTGCCATGTCTCGCCGCCAAGAACAGCATCCGTTGCGGAATTGGATACCTTTGGCGAATAACCATGATGTTGCCCAAGGATTTCAGGGATAAATCTACCGACGGCTAAAGCATCCGCAGCAATTTGACTAACTCCTGCATGACCTCCCCAGTTCTTTTCTAATTCTGGATTGGCGTTTTTTAGTTCGAGCCTTGAATTCTTTTGATAATCCACCGTTCCACGATAAATCTTTTCTTGAAACGTCGGACTAATTTTACCAATGTCATGGCAAGCAGCAATGAGTTCTGATCCTCCGGGAAACAAATCATCACGTAACCATTCAGGCATTCGTGCGATAAGTTCTCGTGCCACTTCACCGACAATCCGGCAATGATCTAAAACCTGTCGTCCTGCTTGTTTTTCACCGTAGGTTTTGGCAAGGCAATCTTCTAACTGCAAAGCTTTTTCTGTAATGTCGTTTATTGTCACACTTGGTTTTTTCATAATGTTGTACTCATAATTGTTCAGCCCACGATGGCGCAGATATGGCCTTGGTCATCATTTCGTCAGCGGTCTCACCCCAACCAATTGTTCCTCGGCATAACCATGAAGTAGTATTCCATTATGCAAGTCCTAACTCCTTTCGTGTTTGAGTATACTCTTCATCGGTGATACCAAAATGCGTTGTATCAATATACACTGCTCCATATTTTGTGCCCAGCCACGTATCCAAGAATTTCTGATGGATTGGGAAACTAGGCGCATCTCGTTGCTCTAAGAAGAAATTACGAATCGCTTCGTGAGGAATTGCTTGGCGCATTGTCCCATCGTACCAATCCAGCCAAGGCGATTCTCGATGCGTTTGATTGCGTAGCATTGATGCGAGAAGCCCACCATAAGTCATGACTACGGCATCAAGTATTGGGTCATTGTTCAGTTGAAGGGTATCGTCGTTGATAATTCCAGATGCACTAAATCGAGAAAATTCCCGATATACGGAATGAACTGGACCATCTTTCCATGCCTCAATATATTCACTAAATAATCCGTCACCCTCCAAAGCTAGAGTCCAGCCATGTGAGTAATATAGTAGTTTCTGTAGTTTTAGCGAAGATATTGCATCGCCTTCACGGATTACTCGCTCGATGATTTGTTTTGCGATATGAATAGCAGTGTTCATTATATGCTCTCCCATAGGTAATATATTTTAGTTTAGTGGTACTATTTTCATGGATTTAATTCCTCGATCATCGACAATCTTGACTGCCACCTTACGATTGGCTCCCAGTTCAAACGGCAGGGAGACGGTCCCATAGAATCTTTCCAACAGCCCTCGTTCAAAAAGTCAGTAATTTTTTTACTCAGCTGAAGATTATCGGGTAGTATATCCAGATGAAATGCAATGCTCAAGTGTCTCATTGTGATTTTTAGTTCCTAGCCTTGACAGGAAAATGGGAACACTTAAGAAGAATTGAACATCGAGTAATGTATCATTTCTTTGAGCGATTGGTATAAGTCACCATGGGCACAATAATATGCGTCTTCACCCGGAGCAAGCAAGGCGATTGCGGAATAAAAAAGCCCGCAGTGACGCGAGCTTGAAGGGTGTTCACGGAATTACTCGGACGCCACCGGAATGGGTTCTATTTTCCGATACAGAAACTTCCGAAAATCTGTCCCAGCAGATCGTCGGCAGTCACCGCGCCGGTGATTTCTCCGAGCCTCTCTTGGCAGAGACGCAATTCCTCTGCGAGCAATTCCAGGGAAAATGTCATTAAGGTAGTTGCCGCACTATCGAGATGGGCCTGGGTTTTGTGCAGGGCCTCCAGATGGCGGCGGCGGGCACTGAAGTTGCCGGCGTCGGGGCTGGAGTAGCCCATAGCCGCCTTGAGGTGGGTAATGAGAGCGGGTAGACCCACACCGGTTGTGGCGGATAGGATAACCTCGGGACCGTAGGGACCATCTGCAAGACCCGGAGAACGACCACTTAGATCCGCTTTGTTGCGCACGACCGTGAGCGTTGATCCGGCTGGGAGTTGTGCGAGTATGAACTGTTCTTCAAGGCCGACTCCGACAGCATCGTCTACGACTAGGAGGATGCGGTCGGCCCGTTTCATCTCAGCGTAGGCTCGGCGTACTCCCTCGCGTTCGATAGGGTCGTTGGTAGTACGTAATCCTGCGGTGTCGATGATGTGCAGCGGCATCCCATCAAGATGAATGGCCTCGCGCAGCACATCACGGGTAGTACCGGGGATATTGGTAACAATGGCAACCTCACGTCGGGCGAGGCCATTGAGTAGGCTGGACTTGCCAACATTGGGCCGACCTGCAATAACGACGGTCATACCCTCGCGCAACAGAGTCCCTTGGTGGGCCTCCGCGAGGAGAGTGGCAAGTTGTGTGCGAATGTTTGTGAAACGCTTCGTCACCTCGCCATCGGCCAGAAGGTCGATCTCCTCGTCGGGAAAATCGATGGCTGCCTCTACGTACACGCGCAGTGCAGTGAGCGCAGCCACAAGCCCCTCAACTCGGTTGGAAAATTCACCTTGAAGGGAACGCAGGGCAGCACGAGCGGCTTGCGTCGAGGTAGCATCAATAAGGTCAGCTACCGCCTCGGCCTGGGCTAGGTCCAACCGACCGTTGAGAAATGCGCGTTCGCTAAACTCACCGGGTCGGGCCAAACGAGCTCCCAGCGTGAGGACCTGTCCAAGTACTTGGTCGAGTACCACGGGTCCACCATGGCCTTGCAGCTCCAATACGTCTTCGCCGGTATAGGAGTGAGGGGTGGGGAACCACAAGGCAAGCCCTTCGTCGAGAGAGACACTAGCGGCGTCGCGAAAAGGGAGGAAAACTGCTCGACGCGGCGGTGGTAGGTGGCCAAGGATCCCTCTGGCAATTCTCTCCGTCATAGGACCAGAAATGCGAACAATGCCCACGGCTCCACGACCAGGGGCCGTGGAAATAGCAACAATGGTATCTCGATGACTCATGATAGAATGGGAACCGTTTTAGAATTACTATTTCAGTAATATGTTAGACACAACCAAGGTCACGTAGACCAGAAATTACCGCCGCTTCAATCCTAATTGTCCATCTACAGGTTATCCATGGCCGGCCTTCTTCGCTCCAAACAACGCCAAAATCGTACCTCCACCTTTGCTACGAAAGAAAAGTTGGATATGCGGATATTGTTGGTAGAGGATCAAAAATCCCTGACACTCTTAATGTCAAACATTCTTTCCGATCGATGGGAATGTGACATCTCTATTGCCAATAGTCTGGCGCAAGTTTATGCGCAACTGGCAAGAAATGTTGAATTCGGTATTGCTATTTGTGATCTCAACCTACCGGATGCGCACCACGGTGAAGTTATTGACGTTTTACATCGCGCAGGAGTAGCCACCATTGCATTGAGTGGTGCTTTCGGAGAGGAGGTGCGAGAAATTTTGCAGAAGAAGGGCGTCATCGATTACGTCCTAAAAAACAGCGTCAATGCCTACGAATACGTGGCCTCGCTCGTTGGTCGTTTGCATCATAACCGAAAATTCAAAGTATTGGTCGTCGATGATTCCATAAGTATTCGTGCCCTTTTAACCCATATTCTTACCACGCTACGTTTTAACGTACTCACTGCCTGCAACGGTAAAGAGGCACTAGAAATATTAGAGCAACACTCGGATATTCGTTTGCTGCTTACCGATTATAATATGCCAGAAATGGATGGCTTTACCCTTATCGGGAAAGTACGGAGAAAATTTGGCAAGGATCGACTCGCGATTGTTGGACTATCCGCTACAGACAACAAAAAAATCTCTGCGCAATTCCTAAAATATGGCGCTAATGATTTCATCCATAAGCCATTTTCCTACGAAGAAATATTATGCCGAATTACTCAAAACGTGGAAATGTTGGAATTGATCGAAACGGTACGAGATACCGCCAATCGCGATTATCTCACCGGCCTACATAATCGGCGCTATTTCTTTGGTACGGGTTGCCAGATCCATCAGGAGGCATTGCAAAAGGGTAAGCCACTGGTTGCTGCGATGCTGGACATCGACCACTTCAAACACATCAACGATCACTATAGTCATGATTGCGGCGATGCCGCACTCAAACACGTTACCACATTGATTAATACTCATTTCTCCACCCAACTTGTTGCCCGACTAGGTGGTGAAGAATTCGCAATTTTATTCCAAGATCTAAACAAAGCAACAGTCTGTGCTCAATTGAATGAGTTCCGAGAGGCGTTGAAATGCTCACCTCTTGTCTATAATGGTATCAATATTTCATTTACCATTAGTATCGGTTTTTCCGATCTACTAGAAAGCGATCTAGACGAAATGCTCAGAATTGCCGATAAAAATCTTTACTCCGCCAAGGAGAACGGGCGAAACCAAGTGGTTGGCAACTAGGGCTTCCCAAATTTACGGCGGAATGACGGCTAGATGAAGTCATAGGTGGCAACTTGAGTTAATTGTAGAAAACAAAACCTTTCTTATTCTACGCCGAAAATTCGAGTGAACAACGATTATAGAAATTTGAAATTTCCTACCACAAGAATTCTCTCCCTGTTTGTGCTTGCGGGTGTGATCGTCTTCTCGGCTGAGATGCGTGTAGTTGATTGCTGTCAACTCTGATGAGTTGCTGAGGAGCCACCACTAGGTAGCTAGTAGTGTATTTAAATATATGTAACAATATTCAATATGAATACATATAGACCACATGAATTTGCAAAGCTGATAGCCAAGTCTACCAACACCCTACAACGTTGGGAT
>Ga0268283_1001149_pt1 | contig 13411 bp, 11 predicted proteins | sample saktaG_13_FD_190140 | JGI IMG/M metagenome (GOLD analysis project Ga0268283, IMG submission 190140) | Saline water microbial communities from Sakinaw Lake, British Columbia, Canada - sak_2013_06_06_36m | ecosystem: Environmental > Aquatic > Non-marine Saline and Alkaline > Saline ... | reverse complement strand
AACAACGGTTTTACTTTTTTGTAGAGATATATCTAGTAGTTTTAAATAAGGTTTTTTAATGAAGGCAATAATGCGGGTGTCATGTTCTTTCTCAGTCTGACCTTGTAATAAATATGAGCATAAAACCGGTGTTAAAGTTAATGAAAGTACCAGCGAAATCATCAAGGCAATAGCAATGGTGTAGGCCAAGGGCGCAAACATTTTGCCTTCCATTCCTTCCAGTGTCATTAGCGGTAAAAAAACCAAAATAATGATCCCCACGCCAAATAATACCGGTGTAGCGACTTCCTGAGCTGCAGCCATGACTACTTTTACACGACTGGTTGTACCGCCCCTGCGTTCAGTAAGAAAGCTAAAAGCATTTTCGACCACCACAACAGATCCATCGACAATTAATCCTATAGCAATTGCCAGTCCGCCTAAGGACATTAAGTTCGCAGAAATATCCAGTTGATTCATGACGATAAAAGTAACCAGCGGTGTTACAACTAATGTACTTACAACTATTAGGCTGGAACGAATATCACCGAGAAATAGCAGTAAGGTAATAACAACCAAACCTATGCCTTCTAGAAGAACCTTAGTGACTGTATGGAGTGCCGCATCTACCAGTTCACTCCGGTCATAATAAGGTACGATTTTAAGGTCTTCCGGCAACATGTTTTTGTCATTGATTTCTTTTACCCGTTCTTTAATACGACTGACCAGTTCTTTCGCATTACCTCCGCGAAGCATCATGACAATACCACCAACAGATTCAGTGAAACCATTCTTTATAACAGCACCCACTCGTTCTTCGTGACCAATTTTTACTTCAGCGACCTCGTGAATATGAATGGGAACGGAGTTTTCTTCTTTAAGAACGATATTGCCGATGTCCGATACATCACGAATTAAACCAACACCGCGAATCAAATATTGCTCGGCATAATGAGGTAAAACACCGCCACCACTATTGGCATTATTTCGTATCAAGGCATTAAAAACTTCATCCAGCGTTATATGGTAATGCAGCATCCGATCCGGATTAATCAACACTTGATATTGTTTGTTATAACCACCTTGTGAGTTAATTTCTGCAACCCCCGGTATTCCTCTTAATAAGGGGCGAACTACCCAGTCTTGGGTTTCACGTCGGCGCATCAATTCTTCCCGAGTCAATGCACGGTTGCCATCGTCATTACGTTCCAAGGTATATTGATAGACCTCACCCAGTCCGGTCGATACCGGGCCTAATATGGGGTTGACCCCGCTTGGCATGCTGTGACTGACTTCTATTAAGCGTTCCATCACTAATTGTCTGGCAAAATAGACATCGGTGTCGTCTGTAAAAACGAGTGTGATTAGAGATAGGCCATTTTTGTTTAACGAGCGCATTTCTGTCAAACCAGGTAGGCCTGTCATGGAGATTTCCAGCGGCACAGTGATGAAACGTTCAACTTCTTCCGGTGATCGACCTGGCGCTTCACTGGCAATTTGAACCTGTACATTGGTGACATCAGGAAAGGCGTCGACAGATAGTGATTGCAACGCGCGAGTGCCAAACAGGATCATTCCAAATGCCAGAGCTATGACTAAAATACGATTGTTTAAACTCCCGCGAATTAAAGCTTCAATCATAATTTACTCCAATTCCTTGCGTTGGCGTTCGCTGTTAAGATGGAACCCACCTTCAACGACTACTTTATCACCCAGTTGTAATCCATTTAGAATAGACCTTGAATTGACGTTAAGATAACCTAGTTTTACCGGCCTAAATTCAAACTCATCAGGTCCTGTTTCTACAAAGACATGATCAGTATCATTATCACGAATTATGGCTGAATCAGGTAGGATCAATTCTTGCACACCTTGTTTACGAATCAACAAGTTTGCTAGCATATGCGGTTTTAAATTACGTTGAGGATTTGGCAGTTCCATACGGACAGTTACAGTGCGGGTGTTAGGATCAACCATATCGGCCACATAAATAAGTTGACTATGAAAGGTTTCATTCGGCAGGGCAGCGATGGTTACTTCAGCTTCATCACCTTTATGAGCCCAACTGGCCTGTTGTTCCGGTAGATCAGCAACCACCCAGACGTGGGAGAGATTAGCGACGGTAAATAAGGCATCTGCGGGTTGTACTACCTGGCCAACCGTGACTTGGCGTTCAACAATGGTGCCTCCAATACTGGCTGTAATGGGTAAAATGGAGTGGATTTTTTTTTCCTTTGATAGTCGAGCGAGATCACCACTCGACATGCCGAGTGCACGTAATTGATCGGTAGCAGTTCGTAAATCAACCTCTGCTTCAGCCAGCATGGTTTCTCTTTCTTGAATGTTAGCAGCTGCAATAATGCCACTGTCCATTAGACGCTTGGCTCTGGATACCACCAAGCGTTTTAAGTTTACTTGGGAGTTAGTCTTTAAATAGGCTGATTGTGCCAAGCCGAGTTCGGTGCTGTTTAATGTCGCGAGTTTTTCACCTTTACGAACTTCTTGGCCGAGTACGGCTTCTGTTTCGATAATTCGACCTATCACTGTGGTTCCTATGCGAGCGACATGCTGTTGGTCGAGATCAATCCGTGCAGGTAAGCGAAAGGAGTCTTGCGTTTGACCTTCACCTATGGCAATAACTTTAAGTTGTTTCATTAGGGTTGGACTGGCCTTTACAACTGGTAATAAGTCGTTAGCATTAGCTGCTGGAGATATCAGGAATAGAATGATCAGTAGCTTATAGAAGGGGGTCATAATTTCAGATTCTCAATGTCGGTGTTGCGTAAATGGCTAAAGGTTTTTAGGTAATAACTCGTTGTCGACTCTAACTTTTATAATAATGCACTGTTATATTTAATTCCACTATTGGTGCGCGTTATAAATGGATTGATCTATATTGGTGCATTAGGTTGGTAATAATCCACTTTTATTTTTTTAGAGAGTTATCTATTATTTCCAGAGTGTTTGATGCTATAAAATTTATGTAATATTTACTTGGTTAACGATAAGTTGCACCATTTCATGGAGCGTTAAGTTCAATGTAGAGCTTGTAATGCTTTTTTAATATCAGGCATTTAATTTTTTATAGCATTTTTTGTACCAATTTTTGCAGGTATATGTTCTTTTTGAGTCTCAATAACCCAATCAACTAGTATTTTATTAAAGAGTAGTTACTTATTTTAGCCAAGAAGTAACGTAAAATAGTTAGAGCTGTTGTAAGCTAATGGCTGACATGTTTTATATCGGTCGATGCTTTTATAGAGAGGTTTTGATATTGATAATATCCCCAAAAAAATGTTCGTGGGCACTTTCCAGCGCACTTGAAGAGCATTATCATGATCACGAATGGGGTGTCCCTATTCATGATGACAGACTCTTATTTGAGTTTTTATCACTTGAAGGAGCGCAGGCAGGATTAAGTTGGTCGACTATTTTAAAAAAGCGTGATGAATACAGAAAAGCTTTTGATAATTTTCAACCCAGTATCATCGCACGTTATGACGACAGCAAAATTAACTCATTATTGGATAATCCAGGCATTATAAGGAATAAACTGAAAATTAATTCCGTGATCTCTAATGCTCGTGCTTTTATGGCTATTCAAGATGACTTTGGGAGTTTTGAGGCCTACATTTGGTTGTTTGTTGATAACCAACCTTTGCAGAACGCTTGGAAAAATCATGCGGAACTTCCCCCCTCTAGTGGTTTATCCGAAGTAATGAGTAAAGATTTAAAAAAGCGTGGTTTTAAGTTTGTAGGCAGTATAATTTGTTATGCCTATATGCAGGCAATCGGTATGGTCAATGACCATACCGTTGATTGCTTTAGATACAAAACTATTGAACTTATTGATGGGCAGGCAAGGCTTATCAATACAAAAAAATCATAAGGAATAAATTGCTATGCGTTATTTACACACCATGATTCGAGTTCGTGATTTACAGGAATCCCTAGATTTTTTTTGTAATAAATTGGGCTTGATTGAGAGTCACCGATTTGAGAGTGAACAGGGTCGCTTTACCTTGATTTATTTATATGCACCCTTTGATGAGAATCAGGCGCTTAAAGCCGAGGCACCTTTAATTGAACTGACTTATAACTGGGATACAGAAGATTATGGGGGAGGGCGTAACTTTGGTCATCTTGCCTTTGAAGTCGATAATATTTATGAAACCTGTCAAAAGTTGTTGGATAAAGGTGTCTTAATCAATCGCCCGCCTCGTGATGGGCACATGGCTTTTGTACGTTCACCAGATGCTATTTCAATCGAGTTTTTACAAAAAGGAGCCCCTCTTGCGCCTCAGGAGCCTTGGGTTTCTATGGTAAATACGGGGAGTTGGTAGCTAATCTCCCAACATCCTCAGGCATTGTTTAAGCTTGAGGATGTCAGGCAACGATGGTCTGTCGTTTAGCTATTTAGAATCTTTCTTGGATTTTTTGACCGCTTTCTTTTCTTTAGGGCTTAGAGCCGGTTTTTTCTTGTCTTCTTTATTGCTTTTTTGTTCTTTACTCATGGCAATTCTCCAAATAGTTGAAAGGAATTTTGTGATTTAAAGCTTTATGGCACCGTAGTTACGGATTGGAAGGCTAAATGCTCTATTGAATAGCCAAGATTAGCTTACTCTTAACCACTGTACATAACAACATTAACAGTTAGTATAAGTCGATTTTAAAATCAAAACCAGTTCCTTAAGGGAATCTAATAACCTACTTATCATGTCCGGTAAGCCTTTACCCCCAAAGCCTATTATTTATGAAAAAATTAGCCTTGATTGTTTTAATTACCGCTTTTATAAGTGCAGGTATTTTCCTTGCATATCAAAAATTTCTGCAACCTAATACCGTTGTGGAGGAATCGACTGCTGACGTAATAAACTCTGCACTCTTTAACTGTGCTGAAAATAAAACAATACAAGCGGTCTTTTTAAAAGATAAAGTCACACTGACTTTAAGTGATGGAAGGCATTTACTCTTATCTCAAGGTATGTCCGGTTCAGGGGCACGTTATGTCAATATTGATGAATCATTTGTATTTTGGAATAAAGGTGACACGGCTTTTATAGAAGAGGGTAATGACGCTACTTATAAAGATTGTGTGACGGGTGTTAAAGCCCAAGCATCAACAAAATTAGCCAATCCCGCCTCCGTTAATTGTTCAAAATCCGGCGGTCATTTAACTATTGAAAAGCGTGGTGATGGCGGCGAATACGGCGTTTGTTATTTTGAAGATAATAAAGCTTGTGAGGAATGGGCATTATTGCGTGGTGAATGCCCTCATGGTGGGGTAAAAACGACCGGTTTAGATAGTGTCGATCAAAAATATTGCGCTTGGTCAGGTGGTCAAACACTGGCCGTTAAAAACTCGGTTTGTACATTTAAAGATGGCTCAACCTGTCCCACAGAAGCGTTTTATAAGGGCACATGTGTCCCAAACAATGAATGATAAATCACTGAGATTCTAGTCTCTTAAATATCTATTATTTGCAGATCGGTTTGATGTTGAGGGTTTTGGATGTATTGAGTTATTTGAGAGGCAACATCAGACACTTTAATTCGATCAAGACAATCCCAATAAGCGCAGGCTTCTCCGATACATTTTTCGCAGGTCGGAACGTCAGGGCGTAAAAGTACACCGAGTCCTAAGGGTTTCCAACGAATAGGCAGTGAACTTCGTCTTGGGTCGTATAAACTAACGGTAAAAGTTTCCAATGCAGCAGCTAAATGGGCCGGGCCGGTTGAGCCGGAAATAAGGACTTGGCCGGTTGCAATAACAGCCATTAATTCTCGAATCGAGAGCTGTCCCATTAAGTTGGTCATGTCAGGAGAGTTTGTCTTATCAATTAGGGTCTCTCGCGCAAAATCAACGCGTTCTTGTTCACTGCCCGTAAAGATTACACTATAGCCTCGGCCAACCAGATCCAAGGCCAAATTTAAATAATGGATGGGCTGCCAATGCCGAGTAGAAACACCGCCCGGATGGATGATGATGCGTGCCTTGTCTGTTTTCTTCCAGTAGTTTTGACCCGCACTCAGTTCGCTTGCAGTCATCACCAATTGAGGAGGAAGCAGTGGAGTAGGGGTGATGCCCAGTCCTTGTAATAAACTTAAATTGTAGTCAGCTTCATGTTTGGTGCAATCCCTGCGATGTTCATAGATGCGTCGATTGACCAGTAAGCTTCTTAAACGATAGCCCGTGGCGATTCGAATAGGTGTTCGCGCAAAAAAAGCCGGCCACATCAGTTCTTTAAAGGGTTTAAGAAAAATAGTGACATCGATATCTTTTGAGAAGGCTTGCATGCGTTCTTTAAAAGGCGAAAAAATCGTTATGGTTTTAACGAAATCGACATCGGGGTGGTTTTCTAAAACGGGTGCTACAAATGGATGGACTAAAAAACCGATTTCAGCATCCGGCATATGCTGACGAATTTGAGTGGCAAAGGGTAGCGATACGACTAAATCACCAATTCCATCAGGACGAACGATGAGTATTTTCATAAAAACGTTGGATGGGTTGGTTGATAAGATGGATAGCGGCGCTTGCTGTTATCCATCTTAATTAGCGTTATTACAAAATTAAATCGCTTTCTTGATACGTTCCAAAGCATTTTGCAAATTAGCCATGCTGGTAGCTATCGAAATTCTGATATGACCTTCGGAGCCAAAGGCAGAACCCGGTACTAAAGCAACGCCGGCTTTTTCGATTAAATAATCAGAAAATTCCAAATCATTGTTAATGCCATCCAAGCGGTCAATCAGTTTTTGAACATTGGGAAACACATAAAACGTGCCGTCAGTTTCCAGACATTCAATGCCCTCAATACTATTTAGTTCAGCAACCACATAATCATGACGTTTTTTAAACTCTATGCACATGTTGGTTATAAAGCTTTGGTCCCCTAATAAAGCGGCTTCGGCGGCATACTGCGAAATAGAGGTTGGGTTAGATGTGCTTTGTGATTGAATGGTACACATCGCTTCAATTAAATCAGCAGGGCCTGCGGCATAACCGATACGCCAACCGGTCATGGAATAAGCTTTTGAAACGCCATTCATAACCACGGTACGGTCATAAAATTCAGGGTGTGCGTTTAAAATATTAATAAACGAACCTTGATTCCAAAGAATATGTTCATACATATCATCGGTAGCGATGATAATGTTGGGGAAATCGGCGAGCACATCACCCAAGGCTTTTAATTCTTCCAGGGTATAAGCAACGCCCGAGGGATTGGATGGGCTATTGATAAAAATTAAACGGGTTTTATCAGTAATGGCAGCGCGAAGTTGTTCTGGTGATATTTTAAAGTGTTGCGCTTGAGTGGTCTCGATAATAATCGGCACACCATCAGCCAATAAAACCATATCAGGATAAGATACCCAAAAAGGTGCAGGAATAATCACTTCATCACCTTGGTTAATCATGGCCTGAGTTAGATTATAAGAACTTTGTTTACCACCACAAGAAACCAAAATTTGCTTGGGTTGGTAATCAAGATTATTGTCGTTTTTAAACTTGGCGATAATTGCTTTTTTTAAACTGGCAGTACCATCAACAGCCGTATATTTGGTAAAACCACTGTCCATTGCCTTAACAGCCGCGGCTTTAATATGATCGGGTGTATCAAAATCAGGTTCGCCCGCGCCAAGGCCGATAATGTCTTTGCCAGCGGCGCGCATTTGAGCCGCTCTGGCGGTAATCGCCAAGGTAGGGGAAGGTTTAACCGCTTTGACTCTGTTTGAAAGTGTGATGCTCATGATCCGCCGTGTAAAATGAATGTCATAAATGGTAACGATTATACGCTATGTAATGTAGCTTGCTAAGAGTACAGTGTTAAAATAGCAACAATAGTTATCTTGACCCAACAGCATTAATAGCTATACAAGTCCTGTCGCCCCTTGTCTAAAAGGCGATGCAGGTGGTACGAAAAACTATCCGTTAATAGCGACTGTAGAGTAAAGAGAAATAATATTAGTGAAAAAGCCATTTAAACTCCACAGCCGATTTACGCCGGCAGGTGATCAGCCCACCGCTATTAAAGCACTGATTGAAGGCTTAAATGATGGTGAGGTACATCAAACTTTGCTGGGCGTAACCGGCTCCGGAAAAACCTTTACCATCGCCAATGTGATTAATGAAGTGCAGCGCCCGGCGATGATTATGGCGCCCAATAAAACACTGGCTGCACAGCTTTATGGTGAGATGAAGGAGTTTTTTCCGGAGAACAGCGTCGAGTACTTTGTGTCTTATTATGATTATTATCAGCCGGAAGCTTATGTGCCGGCATCGGATACCTTTATTGATAAAGATGCTGCCATTAATGAACACATTGAACAAATGCGTTTGTCAGCGACGAAGGCCTTAATAGAAAGAGGCGATACGATTATTGTCGCGACCGTTTCGGCAATTTATGGTTTGGGTGAACCGGAATCGTATTTTCAAATGGTGTTGCATCTGGTCAAGGGCGATATCATTAAACAACGTGACATTCTGCGGCGTTTGGCAGAAATGCAATATACCCGTAATGATATTGAATTAAGACGGGCAACCTATCGTGTGCGTGGCGAAGTGATTGATATTTTTCCTGCCGAATCGGATAGTGAAGCCTTACGCGTCGAATTATTTGATGATGAAGTCGAGCGTTTGTCTTTGCTTGATCCGCTAACCGGTGAAATCATAAGGCGCTTGGCTCGTTATACGGTTTATCCAAAAAGTCATTACGTAACACCGCGTGAGCAACTGTTAACAGCCGTTGAGTTCATCAAGATTGAACTTAAAGAGCGGCTTAAACATTTGCGTGCTTTAAATAAATTGGTAGAAGCCCAGCGGCTTGAGCAGCGCACTTTGTTTGATATTGAAATGATCCTGGAAGTAGGTTATTGCTCTGGTATTGAAAATTATTCTCGTTATTTATCAGGTCGAGCCGCAGGTGAATCGCCACCGACCATGTTTGATTATTTACCCGATGATGCCTTAGTGATCGTTGATGAAAGTCATGTGACCGTGCCACAAATCGGCGCGATGTATAAAGGTGATCGATCGCGGAAGGAAACACTTGTCGAATACGGTTTTAGATTGCCGTCTGCGTTGGATAATCGACCGTTGATGTTTGCAGAGTTTGAAGCCAAATCGCCGCAACGGATTTATGTCTCTGCAACCCCCGGTCCTTATGAGAAAGAACATTCCGGTGTGTTTGCCGAGCAAGTGGTCAGGCCGACTGGTTTGCTTGATCCTATCGTTGAAGTGCGTCCGGCAACCTCGCAGGTTGATGATTTATTATCAGAAATCAATTTACGTGTCAGCGTCAAAGAGCGTGTTCTGGTAACGACTTTAACCAAGAGAATGTCGGAGGATTTAACGGAATATTTGTCAGAACATGGCGTGCGTGTGCGTTATTTACATTCTGATATCGATACCGTCGAACGCGTAGAGATTATTCGTGATTTACGATTAGGGCAGTTTGATGTCTTGGTAGGTATCAATCTGTTACGAGAAGGCTTGGATATTCCCGAAGTGTCTTTGGTTGCCATATTGGATGCGGATAAAGAAGGTTTTTTACGCTCAGTCGTGTCATTGGTGCAAACGATAGGCCGAGCGGCCAGAAATAGTAATGGTAAAGCGATATTGTATGGCGACAAAATTACCCGCTCCATGCAACAAGCCATAGAAGAAACGGAACGTCGCCGAGAAAAACAACATCTGTTTAATTTAGAGCACGGCATAGAACCGGCAACTATCCTAAAATCCATAACGGATATTCTCCAGGTGGCGATTCCCGGTTCCGGAACGTCCTCTGCTAAAGCACTTAATAAAGTCGCAGAATATTCAGCGGATTATAAAACTATGACACCCAAACAACTGGGCAAAAAACTCAAGCAACTTGAAGATGAAATGTATCGTTATTCTAAAAACTTGGAGTTTGAGCAGGCCGCAAGAACCCGAGATGAAATTAAAGTGTTGCAAGACCAGATGTTACTTTAACAGGTAAAAAATAAAACATCGGATATGACTAAGCATTAGGCTCGGATGTACACTAACTAGACAATAAATTTGGATTGACTCATGAACAATTACGAACAAAGCAAAAAAGCAAGGCGCGTTGCGTCGATTACCTATCTTATTATCATGGCCTTTATACTCGGCGGCACTTATTTGTCTAATCAGCAAAAGGAAGCGGCTAAAAAAGAGCTAGCAAAGTCGCAAGAAATACCAAGCGGCTTTTCTAAAAATCCGGATCAATAAACAACCTTGTTAAAGCGTTTACTGCATCAGTGATGGTCAGTTGCTAGCGATCAATCTGATTTCAAAGCTTGTGCAGGGAGTTATACAAGACGAGTTTAATTCGGAAAAAAAACAAACAATCAGGATGTTGTATGCATCGATTGTATTTGCGTGTCCTGTTATCTGTTCACTATAAAGTGGCTTGTGACTAATCTAAAGGGTAGTCGGGCACAAGCTCGGCAGAGTGGGGAAGTATTACGTGACAGTCAGGCCATAGTTCAGCAGAGTGAGAGAGTATGACGGCACCGCTGGGTAAAACACCGGCGTAGCTGGAGAGTAAAGCACAAATACCCCTATTATATTTTGCCATACGCCATATCTGTTTGGTTAGTCATGAAGACATTCTAGACTCTCCAGAAATAGTGCCCCATTACAAAAAACTATTGCCCCATTTAGCTGTAGAAAGCTCCAACGCTAGTGGCGTATTCTTTCATCCTGAAACAAAAAGACTTGATCGCCATGATGCCTCTGTTGCTTAGTGTAACGTAAATGGGATCATTGCCCCGATTTTCCATAGTCACACCATCAAGATTATTAAGTACTTAATAACCCCTTATCAACTGGCATATAGGTATTTATACGTATTGTACATTATTTTAAACAGCGTATCTTAGTAGCCCAGTTGAGGTTGTATGAGTTTTTGGAATGAAACGATGCAAGGCGCGATTTAATGTTAGTCATCTTTTAAAACGTTTTCCCGTTTAACGTGTAAAAAAGGAGGCGTTATGAAAACCCAAAAAGGATTGGTTAGTTTCTCAAAAGTTAAAGACACTGAGTTAGGGTCAATAGCCCAGCATATTGTTAATAAAATGAGCAATAACCCCAATTTTTCCAACCCCATCCCGCCCTTGGCGACTATTCAAGATGCCATAAACGTCTATACAGCGGCGCAGGTAAAATGTGGCGACTGTACCAAAGAAGAGACGGCGGCCAAAAACGCCGCTCGTTTAACGTTAGAGGCTAATCTTTCTGACCTTGGTAATTATGTTAACTTGGTTGACAAAGGGGATGTGGTAAAACTGGATAGCACCGGTTTTAAACTTTGAAAACTGCCACAGCCCGTAGGTATTTTAGAAGCGCCCGCCTTCTTAAATATAACGTATGGCAATAATCCCAGTGAGGTTAGCATCGAAATTGATTTTGTACAAAGAGTCACCGGTTATATTGTCCTTTACACCCCTTCGCCTACATCTGAAGATAATAACGAGTGGTATAGTCAACTGTTTTCAAAGTCAAAAGGTACACTCACTCATTTAAAAAGAGAATGTAAATATGACTTTAAAGCCGAAGCAGTCAGCTCGGAAGCTAATAAAATGAACTTGTACAACTTCTCAGATACGGTCGAAAAATTTATACCTTAATGTTGGTATGACCCTTAAGCAATAAATGGTATCAGAAATAATTTAATTCGACCTTATTGGTTTATTGATAGTCGCCTATTTTGGTCTTTTTTAAAGAATGACAGGGGATCTTTTTAGGCGACTACTCTACCTTAGATAGTTATTTTTTACTTCACAAGTCAAGGAGATAGTTATGAAATACGAAGATATTCGTAGCGATTTAAAAACAGGAGACATCCTTTTATTCTCAGGCAAAGGCGATATTTCAGATGGGATTAAGTTCTTTACCCTCTGCAAATATTCACACGTAGGCATGGTTTACAAGCTCGAAGATACCTTTGATCCCAAAGGCTCTCTGTTCTGTTGGGAGTCAACCACATTAAACGACCTCAAAGATGCTGACTCTGGAAAGTTAACAAAAGGGGGGCAACGTGTAGAACTTTCTGAACGTCTCGAAAGATGTTTTGCAAAGGGATATGAGATTAGTGTTAGACGACTTTCAAATCCGCTTGCGGATACTATGATGCGTGCGCTAAATCAATTCCGACATGATGTGAGCGGACGCCCGTATGAAACCAATAAAATCGAATTGCTCAAGTCGGCTTACGATGGCCTATTTGGGGATAAATAAGGAAGATTTGAGTTCTTTGTTTTGTAGTGAGCTTGTTGCCGAAGCCTATCAAAAAATGGGGCTTTTGACAGAGCAATTGCCATCGAACGAATATATTCCAAAGGATTTTTCCTAAGAAAGGACGCTTAGTCTTGAGCTTGGTTATATCCTACATAAAGAAATTGATATTCACGCCTTATAGCACGATAACTTGCAATCCGAAAGGGGCTGCCAATTGAATCGCATGAAAGAGCGTGTAAGCAGCCATAATACACAGATTGGGAAGCGCACGAAGGTAAGTATTGAATTTGTTGAGGGTGAGAATGGTTGAGAATGTTGTGTGATTGATGGTTAATCATGCGGTTCAATACGCTATTGTCGCCCTAAGGATTATGTCTTAGCTTGTTTTAATTGGGTTCTATTAAAAACCAGTCAAATTAAATTTTAGGGTTTAGTTTTGCTTAGGCCCTTGTCTACTATAAACAGCAGATGCCATGCGATACTGGATTAGGTTATAAAAAATTATAGGTAGCATCACTTGGGTGTGGTCTGCCAAGGCTAATGAGATAATAACAATCCCTGTACCCGTATTACTCATGCCAAGTCCAAAAACTAAAGAAACTGTTTCTTTACGATCAGCATGGAAAACATGTGCCAGTAAATATCCTGAAGCGAAAGCACTGATACAAAGCAGGGTAACAATGACTAATATGATAATAAGAAAGTCTATATCAGGATGAAAAACGGCATTAGGTAATGTTAAAGAAGCATTTGAACAGATTAGTAAGGTTAGAACAACGTAATTTATGAGCTTTAAATAAGGCATTGCCATAGAGATGCGATTTACTCCAATCACCCAATTTGCCAAAATACCCAGCAACGAAGGTAAGATTACCCATATACCCAGAAAACTGGCGGCTCCATCAGAAGAAAGTTCGTGTAAATCTTCTGCATAATCGCTTGTGGCCATAAAACCGACAGCATGAAGCACTAAGGGTGTTAGTAAAGGACGGAGTATTGTACTGATTAAAATTAAAATTAAAATTAAAATTAAAACTAAGCCTAAACTCAATACCAAATTTCCATTGGCGTTTTGTACCCACGCAGTTGAGCCTCCAGCGATAGGCATGGAAGCAACTAAAGCAAGACCAACAAGAATCTGTTGTAACTCATCTTGGTCATGCCAAAATTGCAAAATAAAAT
>Ga0268283_1001148_pt1 | contig 13411 bp, 21 predicted proteins | sample saktaG_13_FD_190140 | JGI IMG/M metagenome (GOLD analysis project Ga0268283, IMG submission 190140) | Saline water microbial communities from Sakinaw Lake, British Columbia, Canada - sak_2013_06_06_36m | ecosystem: Environmental > Aquatic > Non-marine Saline and Alkaline > Saline ... | reverse complement strand
CGAGCGTCTGATCGCTTCTGTGCCAGGATAGTTCCCCCTCGTACTGATAGGGCGGCATCGACCAGTTTGCCGAGTGCTATGGGAGGCTTGTGGTTAAGACAGGTGGCCATTGTCAAGATTCCCTAGTGCTCTCAGCGTGTTCGAGCATAATGATCGACAGCAGTTTGTCGAGATAGTGGCTGGCTTTTCTGAGGTCGTCAGTGCCACCTTTATCGTCGCACCGCGCCAGGTATTTTATCGCGTTACCACGCAGGAACCCTTTGAACTGTTCTGGACTCATCCAGCTCTCCATGGCGTCCCACGGCTGGATTGATTTGCTCGTGTAGTGGGTACCACCTACTTGTGTCATGTTTCTCCCCTGTAGAAAAACCGGGCTATATGCGGATCTGGGTACGGGTATGGTGCCACCCAGCCTGTGTCAGGGAATGGAAACCTCGGGTTAGGTACCCACACATGACACTCCACCAAGGCTCTGGCCAGCTCTGCTTTGAGCCGGTTTACCGCCCACATGCTGGATCGCTGGCAGGAACTCGAAGTTACCTGGTCATTGGCTGTTTCAGTATTCACCACCATCCTCCCAGGAAAACCAAAAACACTAACAGGGTTGCTACTTCTGTGGCCACAATGAAAATAGTATTGTCGATCATGCTGTTACCATAGAGCGTTTGATGCGTTTGAACAGGTCGCCATAGCCCATGCCGACGCGAACCTCTGACAGGCCGCGTGGCGTGAAGCATGGCACCGAGAACAGCATCCCGTTGATGTACTCGGCTTTTGTGGCCATGAGTCCCTGGCGCAGGGTGTTGGCGTACACTTCCCACTGTCCGCGTGGGTTCCTGAAGATGTAGTGCAACTGTCTCGCCTTCTCTCTCACATCCTTTTCTTTGAACCCCAGAATCTTGGCGGCTTCCCGGATGGTGATGGCGGATCTCTCATCGGCTGAGATTTCTTCGGCCAGGGTAACCTTGGGGGCGTCGGCTTCGATCTGGGCTTCGAGGGTGGCTTTCTGTGATTCGAGTGCTTTGTTTTCTTGCTCGATCAGTAGGCGCTTTTCCATTTCATCGGCCCATGCACGAGCGGCAAGGACTGGGTTTGTGAAGTCTGGGAGTGCGGGCTTTGCTATTTGCGCTTCCAGTTCAGTCATCCTGTCGAAGACCTTTGCCTGTATGTCATAGCTGTAGGACATGGCCATCAGGCAAGCCTCTCGCTTATGGAAGCGGTATCCCATTCGTAGGCGTCCGTAGCTGTCTGGGAGATCGGCTGAAAATTTAGCCGATGTTTCCTCGCCTAAAACTTGAGGCACCTTTGCCAAGAAGTTCTTGTGTAGTAGTTCAGCCTCACCGTCTTTCCTCTGGCTGTTGATGTAGTCCACCATTTCCAGACTGGTCATGGTGATGGTTGCAGTGTTCTGTGAGAGGATGAGGCCAGTCATTGCCGTGTCCCTATTTGTGGCGTGTGCTTGAGCATGTCGCTTGAGGATCGCAGGTTGCGGATGGCGAAGAGTCCATCGCCAGTGATGGCTGGTGATCTGATGATTCTGCCGTTGATCTTCTCTACTTTGAGTGCGAACCATCCGCGCTTGATATAGGCGGCGTAGGGTTCCCAACTGCCATCTGGGTTTTTGAAGATCGCGGAACAGCCTGCCAGCCAGGCGCGAAATGCCTTTTCCGGCTCGTTCAGGATCTTTGCTACCTGGCGGACGCTGTAATTGGTCTTTTCGTCGATAGTGACTTCTTCGGTGAACTCGACCTTGGGGGCGTCGGCTTCGATCTTGGCTTCAAGTGTTGCTTTTTCTTCCACTAGCTTCAGTCTTGCGGATTCCGACTCGATGGCCATCTGGAGAATCTGAATCCTGGTGAGATTTGCCGGATCATAGGCGGGCCTGGCTTCGAGTTCCTGCCAGCGATCAACCAGGCGGGCGGTAAACTCAGGGGAGAGCTGCGCGACGATGATGTAGCTGTCGCGCTTGCCAACCAGATAAACACTGATTGTTTCCTCGCGTCGCTCGCGCTGAACTTTGACTTCCCCCATTGGGGGGAGTGAGATTACCCCACGTTCTGCAAGTCTTTCTATGCTTTGTTTCACTTTGTCGTGACGAGATTCGACCAACTCTGAAATTTCCAGACTGGTCATGGTGATGGTTGCGGTGTTCTGTGAGAGAATCATCTGAGTCATGGTAATTACCCTGTTGAGTTACTGTGATTAGAGAGGGTCAGGCGGTTGAGTCGTCTGGCCTTTTCGTTGTTTGCGCTTTCATCCAGCGAAGCCAGAATGATCCGTTTGCCTCTTGTGCAAACGTCTCGCTCTCGATCTTCACCGATACGTTGTAGGATGACATCATGGCGGTCTTGCTCAGGTTGTGGCTGCCTATGATTGTTGTGCTGTTATCAAAGATGAACAGCTTGTCGTGCAGGAACCTCTCTGCCGGCATGAAGCGGATGTGCCACCCGGCCTCCTGCAAGACCTTGGCGGCTCCCATGTTGAACTCTGGCATTGCGGATGGCGAGGATGGCGCGGCAGTCAAGGCCATCCATGGCTGCTTTTGCCAACAGCTTTAACAGGTTCTCGCTGGGTGGCATGGATAGCCACAGCTTTCCGCCAGCATGTAGAGCGACAGCTTAATGCTGTTATGCGCCGATGTGACTTCGTTGGCAAAGACATCCAGGAAGCCTTCGGAATCCAGTAGGGTGCAGATTGACATGTCGTGATGCTCGTGATGCTCGTTACGGTCTATGCTGGCAACAGGGGTCTGTCTGGCGACTGGATGCGTTGCGTGAACCATTCAGATATCCATAGCATGAAGCCTGTCTTGTAGCCGTTGTTCTTGGCCTTGTCTTGCCATGTGGTTTTTTCAACAGCCAACATACTGCTCCAGGCGGCACTTGCTGCTGACCATTGCTGGGAGTGTTGAACCTGTGATGCCGTCCGTGGTTTTGTACATCTCCGAATCCTGGTAACAACGCCACCGCCTTCCTGGCGCTTCCTGAACTCCATGGCACCCATGAAGGTTCCTGTGGCTGACAGGCTGAACAACGGGCCAGTTACTTTTGGCATGGCATCATCCTAAAGTGTTGATTCTTTTTGAGTTAGTAGTGCTAGTGCTTTTTTGTAGTAAGCCATGCGGTGGGCTTGGCCCAGGAGTCCCGGATTGATGAGCTTGGTAACTCCCTGAAAATCTCCAATGTCGGCGGGTGCATTGATCTTGCGTTCAATCCAGTACCAGGTGGCCGAGAGCGCGGAATACTCTGGGTTTTCCAGTATTTCAGGATTGTCCAATAGGCGTAGGTCTTTGAACAAGGCGCGGGAGCATTTCTGGTAGTTGAACCGGCCAGTGAGCTGGATCAGGCCACGGCCAAGGAATCGCTTGCCGTCACCTGTGATGACATTGCCGAGACCCTTGTGCCCTTCGTACTTCTCTTGCCAGCTAGTCGGCCCCCAAATCTCCCTGTTGTATTGCAGCTCTCCGGATTCATGGGCGAGCTGTGCCAGGAAGGCGGCTTCGCGCATCACTCCCGTGATCTTGGCTGATGACATGGCGTTGGTGAGGTGAACCGAATACCGCTCTGCCAGTTTGCCTTTGGCGCGTGGCATAACCTGCTCGATGATGCGGGTGTCTGTGATGGCTGACATTACATTGCTCCTTGTTGCATTTGTGGTGTGTGTTTGAGCATGTCACTGGGTGATCGCAGGTTGCGGATGGCGTAAAGACCACTGCTGGTGATGTTTAATGTTTTGTGTGTTGATCCTTCTACAGTTTTGTAAGTGAGCCAGCCGCGCTTGATGTAGGTTGCATAGGGTTCCCAGCATCCTCCAAGGTTGTTGAAGATCATGTTGTTATTTGACATCCAGAAACGCAGTACGCTTTCTTGTATGTTGAGAATCTTTGCGGCTACTCTGATGCTAAAGATGCTTTTATCATCTAGCAGGAAGGCATCGGTGAACTCCACCTTCTCTATGAAGGTCATGTTCGTGGCATTGATATGTATGGCATCTGCGAACTCTGCCATTTCCAAATTGGTAGCAGCATTAGATGTCAAGTTCATTGTATAACTCGGTGTTCGTGTTGAAGAACCTTGATCTTGCCATTTCTGAATAGCTCTTGACCGAGTGGAACATGCTTGAACAGATCACTCAAGGCTTGGGTATGGCGAAGTTGTGAGATTCCTTCCATCGTGAATGCCGCGCAAGGAAACTTTGTTCCATTCACCGAATCCAAGCGAACTACCATCCATGCTTTGTGTCTGACATGCGCCGTTGGCAGCCAAGCGCCGTCACTGAATTTCAGCCAGCCGTCGTCCTTCAGGATATTCCTGAGCTGACTCGTGTCCATAGGAGCCATACCTGCCACGGTGTCGATCAGGTAGGTTGTTTCATTATCAACGAGCAGCTCGTCGCATAACTCGGCCTTTGGGAGAAGGACGGCGTTTTCTGCTGCCAAGGCCATCTTCTCGGTTTCCGATTCGAGAAGCATCCTGGCTATGTCCAGGCGGGATAGGCTGTTAATGTCGAAGACGGGCTTTGTTTCGTACCGGCCAGTCTTGCGAATCGTAGGGAGAACTTCACCAGCTACCCATTTCTGCATCGGCAATGCTTTTGGTTTATCCGAACGCCCTAGGAAAAAATAGAGACCTTGCTCGGTAAGCGTTGCCATTTCTTGTGTTCCAGAGGGGGTCACAACGGATGTTGCCCCCCTCCATTCTTCGGGGACGTGCGCAATTCTGCTGGTTCCGTTCCATGTGTACTCGAGAGCCTCTGCGACATCCTTGGCGACGAACAGGACTTCACCACCATCAATGACAACTGTACGAATAGAGAAAGATTCAAACTGAAATGGGGCGATGTTTTGGGTTAAACTATTCTGAGTCATGGTAAATCTCCATGTGTTTACTGTGATTAGAGGGGGCCTGGCGTTGTAATCGTCGGGCTTTCTCGTTTGTGAGCATTGCTGAATGCCGTGATGGCTCTTTCAATGTCTCCAACCTCCATGGCAATGATGGCCAGGCCGTTGTGAGCCAATACGGTTTGTAAGAAGGCTTCCTGGCTTTCTGTCGCCTTTCCGCCCTTGCGCTTGCACTCGATGGCGAGTAGGTGGCCGGACTTGAGCTGGCCGAGTATGTCCGCGCATCCTGTGAAGCCAAACCGGACAAAGCGCTTGTTGGTCGTGCCATTCTTGGTGGTATAGGATGAGCTGATTGCCCCGGTGTTGAACCGTTGCGCCCATGCGACATGCGGGCACAATGCCAGGTATTGCAGAATGGCCTTTTGAATCTCATGTTCCGTTTCTACGGCATTGCGAAACGATCTGTGATTAAAACTGACTTGCATCGCTACCATGACGCCTATTGCTCACTTTGCTTTCTTTTGCTGTTCAACCACCTTAAATTCCAGCATAGGCAATGAAAAGGTTTTATCCTGAAGCGAGAAGCTGGGCTTCCATACCAGTGTTCTGTGCATGGTGCATTTTGTGCCCTCTTCTTGTCTGAAATTTTGCAGCACATAATAGGTTCTGGCTGGTTTTGGGTTTTCTTCCTGGTAATAATGGATGCTGTCCGGTGTCGAGTAGGATATGCCGTTGCAAGTCACCCTGACGGTTCGGATCGCAAAGAACTCATGATATGCGCCAAGGTTCCTGCGATAGTCCAGTATGAGATCATCGGCTCTGTTGAACCCAACAACCTCTTCTTTGCCGATTAAGATGGGCGGTGTTTCGATGAATGTTGTCTCTATTGCTACAACAAGGACGAATCCAGCAATGATTCCAATCAATGAGCCGATGATCTTGGTCTTCATTACAGAGTGTGAACATACTCTACTTTCAGCTTTATCAGTGATGTCTATACAGGCATTCATAGTGATTCCTTCATTTGTTTATCGAATGTTTTAGATATTCCCATAGGGCAAGGCCTAGAACCGTGAATATGGCACCGATGGCCCAGACGATGCCCTTTTTTAACAGTTCGCTTTTCAGTTCGTCACTGGTGCGTTTACGCTCGATGACGCGCTTGTGGTACTCGTAGTGTTTTTCAATGTCGCCATCGGGAACCAGCTCGTTTGTCAGGCAGTCGATCCGGTCGCTGATGAGTTCCACGATCTTCTTATCGATGCGTGACTGTGGCGGTGCATTTTTTTCTATCTCGGCCATTTTTTACCCCTAAAAACGGCCTAGAACAGCCGTAGAATCGCTTATCTGGGTGTTACCCATCCGAGGGTAGCGGGGGGTGGTCACGCGGCCATCCTGGGGGCTTCTACGGCGATTCTCTGAAAATGGGGCTTTAGGTCGCTGCCGATGAGCGGCTGGGTGGTGCCGCCGGTCATGACGGCCTGGCACTGTGCCTGCTGGCCGAACAGGATGGGTGGCTCCTCCCGCTGCCCGCTGGCGCTATTACTCAAGTTCGCCATGCCGGTAATAACTGGCGTGTAATCTGGCAGGGTTCCCTTGGTCACATAGCCGCGATAGCGGGTCATGAATTCCTTGGCCAGGAAGGGCCAGTCCTTCTCGGTCTTTGCGCTCAGTAGAATCCAGCCGCCCATGTCGAACAGCACCCGGTGGATGATGGGATCGTCGAACACCAGGTCGCGCCAGGGGCCGACGTGGCTCATGGCGCGATCCACCTTCGTCCAGGCCACGAGCGCCTTGCTCTCGGTCGATCCGGACGCCAGGCGCTCGATGTCGGCGACCTTGGGCATCCACTGGCCGTTGTCCGGGTTGCGGATGTGGCGGTGGATGGCATCCCGGACGGCGGCCAGGTCGTGGTGCCTGAGTGCCTGCCAGTAAATCCCCAGAACCACCTCCGTGAGTGGCTTGGCGTAATACTCGGCCAGGCCGACCATCATCTTGGCAAACTCGGTTTGATCTCTCTCGTTCATGGCTCTGGGTTCTCCTGGGCGTTTTCGATGCTGTTGCTGTTGTTGAGCCAGCGTTCTGCGGCGTCTCGGGTCGATCTGCCGGATAGCCCAAGGTCGATGCCACCCGGCTTTGCTGTGCGGTTGCCTGGCACGAATGTTTGGCACGGGTGTTCACCGGCCAGCGGGAACACGCCGACCCAGCCACGGACGATGGACTGCGACAGCACGGCATTGGGGTCGTGGCCCTGGGTGCGGAGTTTCTCCAGGTCGCGTAGGACGTGGGTGGTGCTGCCGTTGACGAGCGGTTTCCTGAGTCCCTTGCGATGGGCTTCGTAATCGTGCCAGGTCTTGGGATCGATCCAGTCCGGCAGCGCGAGGGCTGGTTGGTCGATCAGGCTGGCCTTGGCCTTGGTAGCTCGTGGTTTTTTTGCTGTCGGGGTGGGTTCGAGTTCGATACTGGCTGCTGCTGGCATGGAATCTGCAAAAGGCGCGCATTCGGGCACACCCGCGAGGGGGGTTTGTAAGGGGGTTTCCCCCTTACCTTCTCTGTTGTTCTGATGTTCTGATGTCTGCTGTACCTCGTACCGTTTCTCGTCGCCAGAGGTCTGCTGTACGTCGTACATCGTACATACTTGTGAATCGCATGGTTGCGCCATTCCATGTCTGCTGTAGGTCTGCTGTGCCTGGTCTGCTGTAGGTCTGCTGTAGGTCTGCTGTGCCTCCTGCGGACAAACCTGTGGTGCGACTTGTGCTTTTGTAGTCAAGGCAAGTGGCATATTGAATACAAGCGATTGTTTTTGTTCAATCTTTTCAATAAGGCCTTGTTTACATAGCTTATCGATTGAACACCGAATGGCGCTCAAGGTCGGTGTCACTCCCTGAACGCCAGCACTGACTGGTACCGACAATATCTCGCATAACATCTGGTAACTAATGCGCCGCCTGACCCCAACAATCCCTGTTGAAAAATCCATGTACTTTCGTAGCCATAGGTAAATAACGTAATCCATGTGATTCATTTCGTAGAGTGTGTCCATTTCCTCATCCGTGATTAAAAATGATGGCATTTATTGATCCGTGAGTCATTGCATTGCCCAAGTGGGAAAAGTGTTGCAAGTGGTAGAAAGAACACGAGTGAGGACTCTGCGGTTCTTTTATCAAGCAGACCGGCTTCTATTAGATCTTCTATGGCCGATCTGATCGCCGTTACCGCCGTGCTGGCTTCCCGTGACAGTTTCCCGTCTGGGTGGGTTATGGCGTACCTCTGATTGGTTTCGATGCCTGGAGGCATCCAGTCTGGGTCTGGATAGATGTCGGGTCTGATGTCATACGGCGAGACAGCGCCTTGTGAAAGTCTGACGATGTCGATAACCCTGGCGGGTGGAACCTGTTGGCCATCACGCCAAAACTGGATCGCGGTGTGTGACACACCGATAGCCCTGGCGAGCTTTGCGGCCGATCCCAATATCCGGATGACTTTCTTGATTGCGTTCATGCTTTAAGACTACAAGCAAGCAAAATAAATTACAATATCGGTTTGTAAATTTTTTGAATTTTAGACCCCATGTGACAGAGGGAATCGATCCGTCAGCGACCTGCGAGACGATTCGATTTTAGGGATGCAGGCGTGTTACAGCACTGATATTTATGAAATATTCAAACAAATCAAACTGAATATCTGAATTTATTTGACCATTACTGATATACAAAAATAATTTGCAAATAGTGGCTTGGTACAGCATTTCCAGCGTGAGATTCCTGAGTAACCTCGACTTGCGAAGCCGCCATTTGGGGATTTGATCTGTTGCGGGTAAAGTGGATAGCCAGATTGCGTAACGCACCACCGCCACCACCGCCACCAACGCCACCAACGCCACCAACGCCGACAGAGCAAGACCAGCAATCTGCACCAAAAATGAGCAAGGAGGAATTTATTCGGATGATCAACGGCAGGGGGCATGATTGATGGCAAATTGGAATTTGATTATCGCTGTTACGATGTAACGTCATTACTTTTGTGTGGTTATTGTAGGGTTCGATGTTGTGTATTTTTAGAGGGAACAGGGATCGAACCCAGAGCACCCATGATGGGATAGGGCGGAAATGGCCGGTCTTGACTTTATAGCGGAGGGCGGATCATCCATGCGTCACCTATTTAAGCCTTTTCTTTGGTTTTGGTTTCTATGCTTTATAGCCATGCTGTCGCCTAATTTTGGGGGAGTGCTGTGGTTGTACGGGTTCCTGGCGTCATCTGTCGTGCTGATAGCCGTCGCCTTCCATGCTGTGTTAACTGCACCTGTCCACCCAACGCGCTATGACGGATACTAATCCCTGCCATCACCGCACCATCCATGAGGACGAGATATGCCACCCGATGAAACCAAGCCGATCCTAAAACTGCAAAAAACCGGCAAGCCAGCCACGCCACCAACACCCGTGCCGCCGGTGACTGAGAAGCCGCAACCTTTACCCGGGGCAGTAAAAAAGAAGGATGCTTCATCTAAAGATGAAAGAAAAAAGAAGGATGCTTTATTTCTTAATAGGGTGTCCGCACTAAACGAACATCTTAATCGCTCGCATGTCTGGCTCGAGTGCCGCCCATTGGCCATTGGGATCTGCGAGGTAATTTTCAGCGAACTGCAAGCCGAGGGTTACCCTGGCCTTACTAAGAAGTTGCTGAAAAAGACCATTAAAGGGCATGTGAAAAGTAAAAATTATCTCCAAGCGCTGGCCCAGGGCGGGCCGAGGTACCGCATGGATGGAACTGTTGATGGGGAGATAACCGAGCCGCAACAAAAATTTGCGTCCGTAGTTCTTTCCGACCGGGCCAAGAGCGAGGCTGATCACGAGGCCCAGCGGATCAAGACCGAGTCCGACCGCCTGGCCGATGTTGAAGGCACCGTCTAGCGCCAAAACCAAAAAAGCCAACCGCGAAGGATTGGCTTATAATGGCTGCCAGCCCACTGGAACGAATTAAGACCCCGTTCCAGGGACTAAGACCCTCGTCACGAACTACGAGAGACTCACGCCGGCATAGGTGTATTTTAGCCCATCCAGGCAAACACCGCACCACGGAGTCTCTCAGGAGACTCATATGCCCGCATCCTCCTTCGGTCTATTTCCTACTGAAGTAGCCCGCAACCCTGACATCTCCTTCCTTGCAAAAGCGGTCTACGCCGACCTTTGCACCTACCGCAACGTCGACACACAAATCTGCTGGCCCAAGCGCCAGACGCTTGCCGACGATATGGGATGTTCTGTCCGAAACATTAGCTATGCCCTGGCCGAGCTTGGGGAGGCTGGCCTAATTTCACGGACAGGAGATGGGGGCTGCAACCGCTCCGCCTTAACGGAAATGCCCTGGCCAGGGGTCGATATAAACCCCCCTGAACCCCCTTGCACGCCCCCCCTGCAAACCGTTTCAGCCGCATCAAACAAAGATTCTGGAACAAAAAAAAACCCACCCCAAACCCCGCCCTTTTCGGCCGGCCCGAAGGGGGAGGGGGATTTTCGGAATCCGAATCCGAATCCGGAACCGATAGCGGTGACCCCGATCCCGATCAATCCGGAGCCGACCCCGATCAGCCCCGAACCGATCCCGGTCTACCAGGTCGAAGAGCAGGAGATTGAATACCTCACCCTGAACAGCCTTCCCGCAGAGATCAAGGCTCTGGAGCTGGATGATCAGGTCAAGAGGCTAAACCCGATCATCCTGTTACCGATCCTGGTCGCGCTCATCGGGATCGCCCCGGATCTTGCCCAGAGCCTACTGGATGAACTTGGGGGCAGGATGTCCTGCCAGACCCTGAAGGCAATCGACTCGCCGATCAGCTACTTTCGGTTCTTACTGCGCGAGGCCAAAGCCGGTCGCTTCGTTCCGAAGTACGGCGCGGATCTAGCCGCATCCAGAGCAGCCGCAGCTCGACACGAAGAAAGATTGCGTAACCCACCACCGCCACCACCACCGGCCGTAGCCGAGCCACCCAGATCCAGGATGACCCCCGAAGAACTCCGGGCGATGCTCTGGGGGAGGAAGCCGGTATGATCCCCCTCGGCATCGAAAGCAGGGGAATTTCCACAGGGGAGGGGCTACCCACTTAAGCCGCAACAGTTTATAAATCAACAACTTGCTGACTCGGATCAGATTGTCCGTGACCAATGCCGTTCGCCCTGAGCTTGTCGAAGGGAGAAGGGCGGCTTGTTGAAGGGAGAACGGTGTGGGCTCACGTCCTTCGACTGTTCGACAGGCTCACAACTCAGGACAAACGGGCTCCTCCTCGCCAGGAGTGTCGCGGCTTGGCGAATAGCCCTTTTCCACGATGATTGCGCCAGATCCGCCGGGACAGGAGTCGCCCTGATTGGCATTGCCACCCATGCCAATCCGGCTGATGTTGGCTTCGTAGATGCCGCTACTGATCTGATAACCCGATGCGCCACCCCGGCCATCCGCGCCGCCCTGATCGCCAGCATGATTCAGTGTTCCCCCGAAACCCTCGCCTGGTGCTGGCGGGAGGTTTCCCGATACGCCACTGGTGGCGTGGAGAATGGTGGACCACCGGGTGACAGCACCCAGCTCGTCCGGACTACCGACGCTGTATGTGTAGGACTCGCCTGCTGTCAGGTAGAGGGTGATTTCAGCAAAGCCACCGCCGTCGCCGCCTCGGATTAAATGCCCTTCGTTGGCAGCATGCCCCCCCGCCCCAATGGCGGTGATCCTGTACTCTCCCGATTCTTTGCAGATCCAGACACGGTAACCCGGATTGCCATCAAAGTGGATCGTGCATAGCAGCGTGGCCGCGATTTCCTGGGGTGGTGGCATTTCGATGCTGGGGGTGATGGGTCTCTGGCCACCTTCGTTGGGTATGACAATGGGGGCATAACTAAAGTGGACCCATAAGTCAAGACAAAAATGCTGTTAGTTTAAGCTGCTTTCAACTTTCACTACAGCTGGACGGCGCTGCCCCGATGTAACTTTGGCCTTGGTTTTTCCGGTCGATTTTGCCTCTACGGGGTAGGAACCCGCCACTGGCCGGGCAGCGAACTCCCTTGGAACCTGAAGCCAGGGATTGTTGGGTAGAAGCGTTATCCACAGGTTGTCCACGGGCGAAGCGATCCTCAAAATCGCGCAGCCGGTGTGCAACCTGTGGATAACGCGGATCATAGGGGCACAACTCTTGGTCATGGTAGAACATGGCAGATCAGGATGGTTACTTTACACCGCCGAATTTATCCACGATCAACGCTCCGCCACCCATTCCAGTCCAATACACAACATCGGGTGTCTTATAGCCCAGAGACTGATGTGGACGCTCAAAGTTGTATAATGTGAAGTATTCGGTTAGCCCGGCAAAAAGCTCATCCATGGTGGCATAGTCCATGATGTATACGTTTTCATACTTGACGTTACGCCAGAGCCTCTCGACAAAGATGTTGTCAAATACTCGTCCCCGTCCATCCATGCTGATGGCAACATTTTCACGTTTCAGTACGCTGGTATGCGCATCGCTGGTGAACTGCGAACCCTGGTCGCTATTGAAGATTTCAGGATTACCGTACATGCGCAAAGCCTCTTCCAGACAATCGACACAGAAAGCCGCTTCCATGCTGTTGCTAATCCGCCAGGCCAGCACCCGTCGCGAATACCAGTCGAGGATCGCAACCAAATAGGCGAATCCCTGTGCCAGACGAATATAGGTGATGTCAGTACTCCAGACCTGGTTGGGCCTGACCACCGGAACCCCTCGCAGCAAATAGGGATAGACCTTATGATCGGGATGTGGGCGACTGGTATGGGGGCCTGGAGCCATGCCCTCCAGGCCCATCAACCCCATCAGTCTCTGTACCCGCTTGCGGTTGACGATGTGGCCCAAAGTCTTGAGAATAACGACCATCCTGCGAGTACCAAAGAACGGATGTCGTGTGTACTCCTCGTCGATCAGACGACTATGAAGCAGATCAAGATCATCTACCAAATTTGGCTTCTGCTGCGCGTAGAACGTAGCTCGGGATACCTCCGCCAGAAGGCATTGTTGAACCACAGTCATCGCATCCTTTTGATCAATCCATCCCTGCCGGATCACGACAGGCTGATCCCGGATTTTTTTTTAAGCCAGTCAAGCTCCACTTTCAGCTTGCCAATCTCGCTGTACAGTAGATCCGGCTCCTGGTGCGCAGCAACTGGCTTGGGGCCTCGCTTACCGGCAAACAACGTCTTGGCGTTTACCTGTATTTCCTTCTTCCACAGCCCAACCTGACCTGGGTGAACTCCGTACTCCTGGCCAATCTCGTTGACAGTCTTCCGCTCTCTCAATGCCTCAAGACCCACCTTCGCCTTGAAGTCAGGAGTGTGGACCTTTCGCTTATTCTCTTCTTTCATCTCTTCATTTCCTCATGTTTGAACCAGCTTAAACTGCTGTCTTGAATACAGGGTCCACTATAGACAGTCACGCATGATCTGGTCGTCAAGACCGGCACCTATACCGACCGCACCACCGGCGAGATTAAAAACCGCTACAAAAACATCGGCTTTGTCATGAAGCACGATGACGGCGGCTCTTCCATCAAA
>Ga0268283_1001147_pt1 | contig 13412 bp, 14 predicted proteins | sample saktaG_13_FD_190140 | JGI IMG/M metagenome (GOLD analysis project Ga0268283, IMG submission 190140) | Saline water microbial communities from Sakinaw Lake, British Columbia, Canada - sak_2013_06_06_36m | ecosystem: Environmental > Aquatic > Non-marine Saline and Alkaline > Saline ... | reverse complement strand
TGAAGCGGAAAAACCGGAACCGGTCGCGCCGGTGAATTTAGCCAAACCTGCTGTCGAAATACCTGAAATTGCGGATGACGATGACGATTGGATGAAACAATTGGACGGGTTGGACGACGATGCTGAAGCGGAAAAACCGGAACCGGTCGCGCCGGTGAATTTAGCCAAACCTGCTGTCGAAATACCTGAAATTGCGGATGACGATGACGATTGGATGAAACAATTGGACGGGTTGGACGACGATGCTGAAACCGAAAAACCGGAACCGGTTGCGCCGGTGAATTTAGCCAAACCTGCTGTCGAAACGCCTGAAATCGCGGATGACGATGATAATTGGGCGAAAAAGTTGGACGGTCTGGAAAATCACGACGATCATGATGAAGATACCGCTCAAATGTTAATGGATGCGGGTCATGATGCCGACGATGAGCCTAAATCGAAATCGACGAGATTGATTGACGAAGATGAGGCGTTAACAGCAAGGGAATTCAGCGGAAATCAAGATTCCGCCATGTCGCAATTACGCGCCAGTCAAGATAGCATTGACAGCAAAAATAAACAGCAATTTGTTGAAGTTGAAAAGAAAAGAAAGAAAAACGCAATGTTTGGTTATATGGCGTTAGGCGTTGGCGTGATTGGTTTATTGGGGAGTGCTGGAATTGGCTGGCTGTCCTACGATACCAAAAACGACACCTCGACATTAAGCCAATCCGTCACCGTGCTGGAGGAAAAAGTAAATACTTTTTTGGCAAAAAATCCCGAAAAAGAAATTGAAAATATCAAATTATCGGTTGAACAACTCAATCAAAAAGTAGAAAAAATTGCCGCTGCACAAATTAGTGTTCCACCGGTCGCACTTGCGCCTATTGACGCGCCAAATGACAAAACGGCACCGATTGCCGCCGTCAAACCAAATGATTCTGTTGATTTATTGAATAGCAAAGCCGCCGCTGCGCCTGCAATGGAGAGCGTGAAAACAGAATCACCCAGTGCTATTGCGCTCACGATTGCCGCGCCACCAAGCGATATTTCACTCGCGCCTCATGCTGCTGTCGTTGAAATCTCATCACTAAAACCGGTTGAGTCAGTTAAATTGGCGGATATGACAAAAAAATCAGCCAAAAAAGCCGATGCTGTCAAAACTGTTGAAGTCGATAAAAAAGCGGCTGAAATTGATAAAAAAGTGGCTGAAAAAGCGGAGAAAGCCGAATCCGAATTATTGATGCAAAAAATCGCCAAAGCCGAGGCAATTGCCAAAGCCGCTGCTGAAGCCAGTTATAAAAACGACGCGCCACACAAAGCGGATCGTTACAGCGGTCGGATGACGCGCGGAATGGCACACTCAGGCAGTAAAGATAAAACCACGAAAACCAACAATGTTGCCACGAAAACCAACGGTGCTACACCCGCAAAAGAAGTTTTGCACGCGGAAATCAAATCCCAAAAATCGGTTGCGGCTGGAAAGTATTCGGTGAATGTCATTTCGTATCAACAAGAATGGTTTGCTCAAAGTAAAGCGGCTGAACTCAAACAAAAAGGAATTCCCGTTCAAGTGGTGCCGGTTGATGCGAGCAAACCTGGTACGAAGTTCCGTCTGAAAGTCGGCGGATTTAAAAACAAAGCCGAAGCCAGCGCGTATGCGGATAAAATTAAAAAATCTAGCGGTGGAAATGAACCGTGGGTTGGCAGCGATTAACAAAACAAAAAAAGGGCGGATTCAACATTCGCCCTTTTTTGTGGCAGTAATTTCTCGGTTACGCTATCATCGGAAATAACAACCGAAACGTTGTTCGCACGCCAGGTTCGGATTCCACCAAAATATGCCCGCCTGCTCGATGCACAATGCCAATCACCATTGACAATCCCAACCCCGTTCCTTCGCCCACGGATTTTGTGGTGAAAAAAGGGTCGAATATCTTGGTCATCGTTTCTTCTTCAATTCCCGTTCCCGAATCCGACACACTCAATTCAATAAATTCACCCTGAATTGGCGATGAACAAGCGTTACACATGCCACGTTCAAGTTCAACCATCGCGAGTTTAACTCGTATAATGCCGCCTTTTTCCTTGATGGCATCCCGCGCATTGACCAACAAATTCGTCAGCACTTGATGTAAGTCGCCATCGGCGATAACCACACTTAACGATTCGTTTAATTCGAGGTCGATGTAGAACTGGTCGGTCAGCCCAACACGCACCATTCCAACGATTTCTCTAATCGACGAACTCGTTGCGCTCGTGAATTTTACTTCAGGATTTTGTATTGTCGAGTTTTTTCCTTGGCGACAATAGGTCATCATTTGAGAAATTAACATGGCAGCACGATTCGACGCTTTTTTAATTTGCTCTAAATTGCGTTGTAAATCGATGGTTAAATCATTCACGGGTAACTCTTCGCTAATGAATTCACACAGTTCCGTGTAACCGAGAATTCCCGCTAAAAGATTATTAAAATCGTGCGAAATACCCGCCGTCAATCGCCCAATACTGTCTATTTTTTGCATGTGAGCGACTTGTAGCAGCAGCATTTGATTATGCTTTTCCAGATTTTTGCGCACGGTAATATCATGCACAAACACAAATAAACTATCGTCGTTTAAACTCGAATACGAAACAGCCGCCTCAATGATATGGGTCGAATTATCTTTACGGCGTTGTTCAATTTCAAACGGTTTACCATCCCCGTCCAGCATTAAACTCCATTGCACCAAATCCATTGGCACGATGTCGCCCATTTGTAAGATATTCATGTTCAATAATTCTTCACGACTGTAGCCCGAAAGTACGCAATAACCGTCGCTCACTTCTAAAAAGTAACCACTATAATCAATACGGCAAAATCCGTCGGTCACGTCAAGAGCGGCGCGATAAAGAGTGGCGCGATTTTTTGCGGCTTCCTCCTCTTCTTTGCGTTCAGTAATATCAAAACGAATCGCCACATATTTATAAATGATGCCGTCGTCATTCATAATCGGCAAAATGGTCGCTTGCAACCAATATAATTCGCCCGTTTTTTTACGATTACAAATTTCGCCAAACCACACTGAACCGCTTTGAATGGATTGCCACAGTTCGTGAAAAAAATGCTCAAAATGTGTCCCCGAATTCACGAGGTGATGCGTTTGCCCAAGTAATTCTTCCTGGTTATAACCTGAAATTTCGCAAAATTTATTGTTGGCGTAAATGATAATGCCTTGTAAATCCGTTTCGGTCACAATAGCGGCGTTATTTAACGCACACATCAAATCGTGAGAATAGGATTCAGAGAATTTTTTTTTTGAGTTCATAATTTTTATAGTTTTTAGTTTTTTAAATTAAAACGACGATGACAGATTCACCGATTTCTACACCGCAGCATTCAAGGGGTAACACTATATAACAATTTGCGATATTTACCGCACTTAAAATGTGTGAACCTTGCAATCCTGTCGAAGCGACTTGAAATTCACCGGTGTCGGCTTGTTGTAAAAATCCGCGTTGATATTCTTGTCGTCCGCGTGATTTTTTCAATGGTGTGGTACAAACGGCGGTGAGTTGCCACGGTTTGTGAACGATTGCGCCTGTTAATCGCGTCAACGCGGGGTTGACGATAATATCAAACGTGGTGGTGACGGCAACGGGATTTCCAGGTAAACCAAAAAAATAACACGCGCCCATTTTACCAAATGCCAGCGGTTTTCCAGGTTTGATGGCGATTTTCCAAAAATCCACCTCGCCGCATTCGTCCAAAATTTCTTTTATGAAATCCGCTTCACCGACGGACGCGCCACCCGTCGTAATAATTACGTCAAATTCCGTCGCCGCGCGGCACAAAACGCGCCGTAATTCGGCTTTGTTGTCAGGAATCACGCCGCCGTCAATCACTTGATAACACGGATTTTGCAACAAACCGTACAAACTATAACGGTTACTATCGTAAATTTTGCCGCGCGTTAAGGGCGTTTCTAAGGACACTAATTCGTCGCCAGTCGAAAAATAACCGATTTTCAACGGACGAATAGCGGACACATTTTCCACACCCGCCGAAGCCAATAAGCCTAAATCTACCGCCGTGACGGTTTTATTCGCCGCGCAAAGTGCATCACCAACGCGCACATCTTCGCCTATTTCCCGCACATTTTTTTGGCATTTCACGTCAGCAGGAAATTCGATTTGCGTGCCATTCACCGTGACGAGTTCTTGCATTACAACGGAATCGGCATTGTCAGGCAACACCGCGCCGGTAAAAATTCGCACACATTCGCCCGAATTTAACACGCCGTCAAACGGCTTTCCCGCCCACGACGTGCCGACGTTCATTAACGTGGTGGCGAAATGTTCCGACGCAAACGCATAACCATCCATCGCAGAATTTCGAGCGGTGGGCAAATCCATTGGCGCAAAAATGGGCTGTGAAAGCACCCGCCCGAATGCGTGTTTTAACGGCACGATTTCGCTTTCAATCAGCGGAACAATCGCCGCGTGAATGCGTTGTTGCGCGTCTTCAACGGATAATAACGGTTTTTTTTCAGTGGCAACGCAAGATTCAAGATTTATCATTTCAAAAAAGTGTGCAAAATAAAGTCGGCAATTTCGACGGGATTATTTAAATTTAAATGCGGCAACGTGTGTGGCGCGTTTAATGGGTTATCGGTCGCGACGGCGATAATGTGAATATCGCTCAAACACAAAAACGGCTGATTTAACGCGGCGCGATGCAATTCAATTTTCGCGAACGGCTCATTACGAAAGCCTTCGACCAAAATTAAATCCACGTTCGTCGCATCAAATAACGCAATTTGGTCAATTAACCGAGGTTCGACAGGATTTAAAAACTCTTCAATTATCGCACGACGGTATTTCGACACCAAAACGACGGGCGTTGCACCCGCTTCACGCAACCGAAAGCTGTCTTTTCCCGCGTGATCAATGTCAAAATCGTGGTGGCTGTGTTTAATTAAACCCACGCACAAACCGGCTTGATTGAGCAACGGTAAAAGTTTCGTCAGCAAAGTCGTTTTACCGGTACCGCTGGCAGCTGCAAAACCTAGAATTGGAGTGGTAGAATGGAAAGTCATAAAGTTGAATTCAAAGAGGCGCGTTGTGTTTCAGATTATTTTATTCATTATCGCTTTTTTTACGGTGCAGTTTTTACTTAAAAAACCACCCGACATTTTAAAAAAGTACGGCAAAATTTTGATGATTAGTTTGGTGGGAATGCTGCTAAGTTATTTATTAGCGACGGGACGATTGAATTGGTTTCTGGCGTTTATTGTCATGACGGTGACGTTTTTATTTCGTTTGTTGCCAGCGGTGGTGCGAATTTTGCCGCATTGGCAGCAGATTCGTCAATTGTGGAATCAATGGAAAAATCCAAATTCGCAACACGAAAAATCTCAACAATCACGTCAATCCAATCCGTCGGGCGGAATGTCACACGCCGAAGCCTACGAAATTTTAGGATTAACGCCCGACGCGACGGATTTGGATATTGTGACCGCACATCGTAAATTGATGCAAAAAGTTCATCCCGATCGCGGCGGTTCCAATTACCTCGCCGCGAAAATAAATTTAGCGAAACAGACTTTATTACCGTAAAACAGCGTTATGTTGCAACGACCAATCCCGATAATTAAACACTTGTCCTCTAGCGCGAATCTTTTCACAATTGTGTAAATCAATGTCAGCATAAACCCATTGTGGCACGTTGAATTCACCACTCGCCAAAATGCCATTATCAGGAAAACCATAATCAACGGGCGTATAAACGCCCGCCGAACCATAATTGACATCCACCGCTGGCGACCACAGCGCATCACCAACTAAACACGCCTGCGCGACATAACATTGATTTTCCAATGCACGGGCTTGGCAAGCAATTTTCACTCGAAAATACCCCGCCGCGTGATCGGTACAACTCGGCACTAAAATCAAATTCGCCCCCGCTTCGACTTGTTGCCGCGCCAATAATGGAAATTCGCTATCGTAACAAATGTTAATTGCAATGCGTCCATATTCCGTTTCAAAAACTTTTAATTCATTGCCCGCACTGATTAACCAATGTTCATTTTCAAAGCGCGTCATCATGATTTTATCTTGAAAATCAAACTCACCATTCGGCATAAAGAAGTGAGCGCGATTGTGATAAACGCCTTCCGAGATACTAACGGGAAACGTTCCCGCTAGAATGTAGCACTGATATTGCTGCGCCAATCCTTGAAACAAATGCACATATCCGTCATACAGAGTTTGTAATTCGGTGAGTTGATCATTCAATGCCGAATAAATCGTTTCAGGAAATAACGAAGCCAATTCCATCGTGTTGTATTCGGGAAACATCATAATTTTCGCGCCTTGTTCAGCGGCTTGTTTCACCCAACGTTCAGATTTACGTTGATAATTTTCCCAGGTTTCCAAAAAAGAAATATCGTATTGAGCGGTAGCAATTTTAACGGTCATTTTTTCAGCCAAAAAGTCATCGGTTTCGGGGTTTCTTCAGTGTCGTCCAAATCTTTCCAAACGTATTCGGTGTGTAATTCGGGATGTTTGACGTAGCCGCGTTTGTTCCAAAACGCATCGAGTGGCATATAATTCGCGGGACGACGCGGATGATTTTCGGGACGTTCCACGCAACAAAACGAAATGTGTTTAAAACCGCCTAATTCTGCGGCGTGCGCTTCACGTTCTTCAAAAAAACGCACGCCAATTCCCAAGCCACGATAATTTTTATTTAATACCGATTCGCTGCAATAAAACACGTCGTCGAGGTCGTAACCGTTTTCGAGAAACGGTTTTTGAATTTCAGTAGTTTCGTGTTTCATCGGCATCGCGGTGGACGCGCCCACCACTTTTTCATCGTCAAATGCCAACACAATCACACTTTCGGGGCAATCGAGATACGTTTGCAGATATTTTTTTTCGTATTCAAAATCACCGTCGTACAAATACGGAAAATCACGGAAAACTTCGATTCTGAGGCGAGCTAAATCAGCAATGTGGCATTCTAACGCTGCGCCACTTTTGCGTTCAATGCGAATTTTTTTAGACATAAGAAAGAGAGAAAATGAAAGAAAAAGAAAGCGGATTTTAGCGGAACTTTTTACTCATGACCTTTTGGAATCATCATTTTGTTCAATTGACGACTCGTCAGCCACGCTAAAACGCGAAAACCCAGCAAGAAAAAAATGATGAGCAAATACAGTAACGGTTCGGCGAGATTGCCTTTCAGTTGCCAAAAATAATGAATAATCGCCGCCATCGTGCCAATATAAACGAGCCGATGCAGCTTTTTCCACGATTTCCCCATGCGTTTCATTGCCCATTTTGGTGACGTAATTGCTAATGAAAACACAATCAAATACGCTATCACACCAAACCAAATGTAGGGGCTTTCAATAATATCCGTGCCGATAATCGACCACATTAAATTATTATCGACTACCAAATAAGTGAGCAAATGCAGCGTGGCATAAAAAAAAGCGTACAAGCCAAACATCTGGCGATAATCCGTCATGCCGCGCCATTTTGTCATCGTTTGAATCGGCGTAATCGCTAACGTTATACACAAAAAACGCAACGACCAATCGCCTAAACGAATGTGCAACGCTTGAATCGGATTTGAACCTAAATTATCGAAAGCAATGTCGAAACATAACCACAGAAGTGGAATCAAGCAAGCGACGAACGTCACTAATTTTGGGTTTTTGATTTGAAAATTCATCAGAAAAAATGCCGTAAATCCATATCACGATACAATTCGGCGACTTCTTCACCGTAACCATTAAATAATTCCGTTTGCCGACGTGACGTGAAAAAACCACTGCCCAATTGTCGTTCGCTATTTTGACTCCATCGCGGATGCGAAACAGCAGGATTCACGTTGGCGTAAAATCCGTATTCGGTGGGCGCGGATTTGTTCCACGTCGTCAAAGGTGGATGTTTTAACAGCTCAATTTTGACAATCGCTTTGACACTTTTAAACCCGTATTTCCACGGCACCACCAAACGTAATGGTGAGCCATTTTGTTTCGGCAAAGCGTCGCCGTACATTCCCACCGCCAGCATTGTCAACGGGTGCATCGCCTCGTCAATTCGCAACCCTTCAACGTAAGGCCATTCGAGCATCACATTATTACGTTGATTCGGCATTGTTTCGGGTTGTTGAATTGTGGTGAATTTCACAAAATGTGCCGTCGATAAAGGTTTTGCCATTTTCAATAAATTTGCCAACGAAAAACCCACCCACGGCACGACCATCGACCACGCTTCCACGCACCGAAAACGATAAATTCGTTCTTCCAATGTTTGCTGACGCAAAATATCTTCCAAATGATACGTTCCCGCATTTTCTACTTCGCCGCTAATTTCTAACGACCACGGATCAACAATAAAATTCTGTGCGAGTTTGGTTGAATCTTCTTTGTTGAGGGTGAATTCGTAATAATTCGTATAATTTTTAACCAGTTCAATCGGCGTGGGCGTTAAGGCAGTATTCGACAAATCGCTTTTGGCTAAATCCCACGCATTCGGTTTAGCATTATTTGCCCACGCGCTAGGCATCGTCGCGCCCACCGCCGTTACCAACATTGCTTTAATCAGCGTGCGCCGTTCGTTAAATACCTTTTTATCGGTAATTTCACTGCTCGGAATGTCTTTGTAAGTTTTAATAATCATCGCTTATTTTTTGCCTTTTGGAAGCCAACTTAATAATTTCATGACTTTGCGCTCCGTAATAAACGCGAGCGAAAAAAGTTGAACAAAATTTTCGGCTTCAATCAAATCCAATCCGATATTGACTGGCACTAACTCTTTTCGCGTGCCGAACATTCTGTCCCAAACCGCCAACACAATGCCGTAATTGCTGTCATGGTCTGAACGTAACGTGGAATGGTGTGTGCGATGCAACGACGGCGTGATAATAAATTTTGAAATTTTTTCTTCGTTCGGAACGCGAATGTTGGCGTGGTGAAAAAAGATGAAAAACAATTCGATAATTTCAATCGAAAGCACCAGATACGCATCCACGCCAATGACGACAACGAACACGCATTTATAAAGAATTTCGAGCAGCAAATCGAAAACGTGAAAACGAAAACCCGTCGAAACATTAAAACTTTTGTCGCAATGATGCACCTTGTGAAACCGCCACAAGAATTCGTATTTGTGGCTGGCGACGTGCCAAACGTAAATTGCTAAATCAAAAAAAGCGAATGCCAAAATGCCTTTAATTAAGCCATTATCCAAACCGCTTAATAATCCGTAAGAGGAAAATTGTTGCGCCACTAAAAATAAGGACGATGCTCTTAACACCGTTAAAATCACATTGTTCACCAAAAATGCGGTGGTATTCGTGACAAACGATTCTTTGGCAATTTTTAGCGAAAACACACGATACGGGTGTTTTTTTTCAATCGCTAACAAGACAAAAAAGGCAAGTATCGCCAAACCAAACAACACTTCATTAAAAATCAAACCGCTGTTAGTCACAATTTCCGTTTTATTCATAACCTCACCTTTTTGTGTTTGCCGAGCAGATTTTCTATTCGGATTTAGCGTTTAATAAATCATTCAATTCTTTGACTTCATTACTCAAATCGACTTGTTCCGTTATGTCGTATTGCACGCCAAGGTAATAAATTACACGCTGTTTTTTATCGAACAACGGCGTGATTTTCAATCGATTGTGAAACAGCGTGCCGTCTTTTTTGTAATTGCGTAACGTGACTTCAATGGCTTCGTGCTTGTCCATCGCGTCGGTAATCTGTTGACGCGCGGCTTGATTGCGGTCTTCACCCTGAAGAAATCGGCAATTGAAACCTACAATTTCTTCTTGACTGTAACCCGTCAAACGCTCAAAGGCTTTGTTTGCGTACACAATTGGCGCGTCGTCAAAATCGGGATCCGCCAACGTCACGCCATTCACGCATTCATCCAAAATAGCAGACAGTATTTGCGGAATCAGACCGCCCTGATCTTTTTCAACAATAAAAGACATAAGTAAACTCCAGTAGTTGTGATTGTTACGGTGTGATTATTGTGCGTCACTTTCCGCAGCGATTAAATTTTTGATATTTTCAACAGTATTTTCTGCGCCATCTTCAATCGCGGAACGAATCAGCTTTTGAAACGGACGCATAAACACATCGAGTTCTAATAATTCAAAGCGAAACGTTAAGTTTGTCGGTTGATTTTGGTCGTTAGCTTCTAATAAATAACTGTGTCGATAAGGTGCGGAAACACCTTTAAAAACGAGTTTTGAATCGGGTTGATAATCGGTAATTTCAAAGACGGATTCGACTTTTGCGCCGTTGTCTTTGCGGATTTGTTTGGCTTTTGCGCCGACTGAAACTTCTGGGTTGTCGAGCGGCTCAAATTCCACCACTTCGACCGCCCATTTCGGGTAATTTTCAAAAAAATGTTCACCCACATACGAAAAAACATCGTGCATGGATTTGTTGATGTCAATACTCGCTTCGCCAACCACTGGGCGAGACGAATCAAACGGATTCTTAATGTGCATACTATCCCTTCTCCTAACTGACTGAATCACACAGTTTAATTATAGTTATATCGTCTCAATGGCGTGGCAACGAGACACGCCATTTATACCACTAAAATTACAAATCGTTTAGCACTCTTTAACGCGGTAAAACTATCCGAAAAGAGCGATATTCGCCCATTATTTTTTAAAAAATAAAAAGACCTTTTTTATCTGCGGCACGTTATCTTGAAGGTGTTTAATCGTCGCATTTATATTCTGCAATAAATCCATTTGTTCGCTCACACTAAATGGCACAATCAATTCGACTTCGATTTGCTGGTTCAAATAATGAATCCGAAAATCTTCCAAATACGGTAACAAATTCGGTAAATACTGCGTCAATAATGTTTGCACATCCGCACGAGTGAGTAGTTTTACGTTTTCAAATAACGCTTCATCATTTTCTGGATCGACATGAACCAACACTTCCATCACATCGTCAAAACGTTGAATCAACTCGTCGCGCACTCTGTCGCCAATCCGATGCCCTTCTGAAACACTGATACGCGGATCGACAATAATATGCGCGTCAATCAGCGCGTCTTCGCCCATGTAGCGCGTTCGCAATAAGTGAATATCTTCCACGCCGTCAATATCCAAAATAGCGTGGTGAATTTCAGCGACCAATGTTTCAGGCAACGCGGTATCCACCAATTCTTTTACGCCATCAATCACCAAATTCAGCCCGATTTTAATGACTAATATCGCCACAAAAATCGCGGCGACCGCATCCGCCAACGGATAACCCAACATCACCGCGCCAATACCAATCATCACCACAATCGACGAAAACGCATCGCTGCGTTGGTGCCACGCATTCGCTAATAATAATTTTGAGCGGGTAATTTTCGCAATCCGTTTGGTGTAGTGATACAGCCATTCATTCAGCAAAATCGACACGGCGGTAATCGCCAAACTCAACTCGTTCGGCACCGGTAAATTTTCGGGATTCGACAACCGTTCAAACACCGACCAACCAATGCCACCGCCAATGATGACTAAACTGCTGCCCAAAATCACACCGGCAATTGTTTCAAATCGCCGATGTCCGTAAGGATGTTCTGCGTCCGCTTCTCGACTGCCCAAACGCACCGCCGTAATCACCAGCGCGTCGCTCATCAAATCCGACAATGAATGAATGCCGTCCGCGATTAACGCTGCCGATTGTCCCAAAATGCCAAACGTAATTTTAATCAACGTTTGCAACACATTCACGCACGCACCAACGTAACTGGCACGACGTTTTAATTTCGACAAATCAGGAGCTAAAATTTCAGTGTCTTTCGCGTGCGAATGGGAATGTGAATGTCCGTGCGCGTGTTTGCCGTGCGAATGGTTTTTTGACATGGCTATTTTCCTACTTGCAAAATAATGTGATAGTCATAATCGTCGGTGAACGTCTCTAAAACAGTGTGTCCATTGATACGACACCACGTCGGAATATCTTGTAACACGCCCGAATCCGTACAAATAACTTGCAGAATATCGCCAATTTGTAATTTTTTGACCGCATCTTGCGTGCGAATAACGGGTAATGGACAAAGTAAGCGACGCGCGTTTAAAACGTGTTTTTCACTCATGATTGACTAGCGCGTGACGCATAAAATTCTTTCACAAATAAATCCAATTCTTTGCGCTCAATTGCGTCGCGTAAACCTTGCATCAAGTTCAGATAATAATGCAAATTGTGAATGGTGTTAAGGCGTGAACCGAGCATTTCTTTACATTTATCCAAATGGCGCAAATACGCCCGCGAATAATTTTGGCAAGTGTAACAGGCGCAATTTTCATCAATCGGTTTCGTGTCGAATTCATATTGCGCGTTGCGAATTTTCACCACGCCAAACGTCGTGAATAAATGCCCATTTCGCGCATTTCGAGTCGGCATCACACAATCAAACATATCAATGCCGCGACACACCGCTTCGACTAAATCTTCTGGCGTTCCGACTCCCATCAAATAACGCGGTTTATCGACGGGCATTTTTTGGTGAATCGCATCGAGCGTCGCCATCATTTCTTCTTTCGGTTCGCCGACCGACAAACCGCCAATCGCGTAACCATCAAAACCAATATCCAACAAACCCGCAATCGATTCGTCGCGCAAATGTTCATACATTCCGCCTTGCACAATGCCGAATAATGCAGACGAATTGTCGCCGTGTGCGTCTTTGCTGCGTTGCGCCCAACGCAATGACAGCCGCATCGAATCCGCCGCTTCTTGAACGGTCGCAGGATACGGCGTGCATTCGTCAAAAATCATCACAATATCCGAGCCTAATTCGCGCTGAACCTGCATCGAACTTTCCGGCGACATGAAAATTTTGCTGCCGTTAATCGGTGATTTAAACGTTACGCCTTCTTCTTTTATTTTGCGTAACGCGCCCAAACTGAACACTTGGAAACCACCGGAATCGGTCAGAATCGGTTTTTGCCAGTGCATAAAATCGTGTAAATCGCCGTGCGCTTGAATAACTTTTGTCGTGGGGCGCAACATCAAATGAAAGGTATTGCCCAAAATAATTTGTGCGCCCACACCGAGTAAATCTTCGGGTGTGAGCGATTTCACCGCGCCGTAAGTGCCAACTGGCATAAAAATCGGTGTTTCGACAATGCCGCGTTCAAACGTTAAACGTCCGCGTCGCGCGTGTCCGTCGGTAGAAAGTAATTGAAAATCCATAAAACTCTGTGAATGAAAAAAGGTTTGAATTATAGGCTAAAGATTCAAATATACCGTAAAATGCTCGACGTATCGTTAATTATGTCGAGAGGTTGACGTATAGTATCTAATTCGCTAACATTCACTAACATTAGTTAATAAATAAAAGCGAATGAAATACTATACGAGCCGAGAAGCATCAAAGATTTTAGATGTACACCCGAACACATTGAG